>Ga0180298_1000134_pt1 | contig 15675 bp, 9 predicted proteins | sample GuaBasSediGuay13_FD_121800 | JGI IMG/M metagenome (GOLD analysis project Ga0180298, IMG submission 121800) | Subseafloor sediment microbial communities from Guaymas Basin, Gulf of California, Mexico - Guay13, Core 4488-10 , 4-6 cm | ecosystem: Environmental > Aquatic > Marine > Hydrothermal vents...
CGCAAAAGTTTCGCGAAGCGAAACTTTTGCGTGAAATACAGTTTTGCGCGTGAAATGTGAAAATCAGTTTCACGCAAAAGTTGCGCGCAACTTCTTAAGTGAAAATCAGTTCCACATTTTACGCTAAAGTATAGCGAAGCTTCACCGCGCGCGTGAAATAATGTTTTTGCGCGCAAAAACATTTGCGTGGAAATCAGTTATCAAGGATTAATGGTTAATGAAAGAGATGAACAAGGACATTTGTATATAAGGGGCCGGACTTTAATTGAACAAAAAAAAGCCCCGACCAATCTTTAAATTTGATTGGTAAAGGGCCTTATTTTTTGATTACGCCGATGTTTGAAACCGAAGGGAGTTAATGTGATGATAACTGATTTTCACTTAAGAAGTTGCGCGCAACTTTTGCGTGAAACTGATTTTCACTTAAGAAGTCAACTTTATTTCTTAGCGATAGTTTCGCTTCGCTATACTATCGCTAAGAAATGTGAAATGTGAAACTGATAACTACTGAAGTTGATGCTTAAATAGCAAAGCGGTTCCGGGCATTTGCAGATATTCCAACACGTTTTCCGTGACTTTTTGAGTACGCGGTTTATTTTGCTTTTTAAATAGCGTGTCATTAAGTAATTGAGACAAATTTAACGACAAGCCATAATAGAGATTGCGCGATGTGGGTTGAGTATCTGTGCCATCATTGGGTTGATAACCTCTGGTGCCATATCCTACCGCTAATTCCAAATAGCGCAAAAACGGATTTTGACGTAATGTGGGTATACCACTGGCTTTGGTAATCAACAAATAAGTTTGCCCTGAATAATCGGCCACGGGATCATAATCCTGTAATCTTCTCGCATCATCAGAAGGCCAATACTTGATACGAATATCAACCAAATCATCCCATTGTGGATAAGATTCAAGCACCGTTCCTAAACCGATACCTGACAAATTCATCATTAAATCTTCAGTGCTAAAGCCGTATTCTTCTGTGAAACCATCCATAATTTCTACGCCTAGCGACAAGACACCGGAAGTTAAGCCCGCCAACTGAGCCGCTTCTTTTCGGTTATGCCCGGCCCATTGAAAACCATTCGTCATCAAGCGCGTGCTGACATAAAAAGAAAAGGCATGTCCCAATTTATCGGCCCCGCCATTTGGGGTATCGGCACCAAACCAACCTTCATGTCTCACCCGAAATGTTGATGCACTTTTATCCCACCAAGAAATATAGCCGTAAAGCGCTGTACTCAACGTCAAACCCGAAATTAATAAGCCAGTGCGAAACTGTTTTTGTTGTTGAACTAAGGTATTTTCGTGTGTTATCAAAGGTGTAGGCGAATCGCCATTTGCCGTTATCGTAGGGGCAAACCGACGTGTTTGCCCCCATTCACCAATGGTGTCAGGTAAATTGGCAACAGAAATGCTCTGCCTATCCTGTAGGGGCAAACCCTTGTGGTTGCCCAGAAATTCAGCGCCGACCAAAATCGGGAACAATAACAATCCTAATCCTACCATATTATATTTAAGATATTTCATAAGTCAGTGATTCTGTCAAACCTTAACTCAAAAAAATACCAGCTTCCCGCGTGTTCAAGATAGCTGGTATGCTTAAAAATAGTGACATGGGTGCTTGGGGTGTTAAATTTCAGGTATTTTCGCTATTTTTCGTAGGGTGGGTAAACGGGCGACAATGAACTCAATATAAACCCTGATTTCACCGCCCGTTTGCCCACCAGTCCACCATCAGGGAATAAAAATAGGGTGAAATAATAATAAACCAAGAAATGTGTTTATATTTAACACCCCAGCTTGCCACCCCATGCTTCAAGAACAAAACCCCAGTTAGATCAATGCTGGCATTAACCATTAATACCAGCAATTTTCACTTGTTGGCTCTTTATTGCCGAGATCATCCAACGAAAATAATTCACACTGCACATCCGCTATTTGAGGCCCAGCTGCCCTCGCTCTAAAAATGAAGCCATCCGAACCTTTCTGATCCAAGGATAAAGTATAATAACATTCTTTAGAACGAAAATCAGCTGTATTTCTACCATTACAATCCTTTTTGTCAAACCCATTCGCCTCTAAATTGAGCGAAGCAATATCGGTAGTATAACTACCCTTCTGATAACGATATTCTTCTTGCAATGCCGTCAATTCAGCTAAAGCCCCTTGAGCATCAGAGCGACGTGTTTTTCTCACCTGAGATTGATAAGAAGGATAAACCACTGCGGCCAAAATGCCTATAATGGCTACGGTAACCATCAATTCTACCAGTGTAAATCCTTGAAAGGGTTTTAATCTATTCATATCAGTTATCAGTTATTTATCAGTTAGTTCGTTGGGTGATGTCGGGCGTTCCAACTTTAGTTTTAGCGTAGCTTTCTGGCGGTTCGCGCCAAAACTTTTGGCGCGATTTTCGTTCCAACAGCTTGTGGTTACAAACCACAGCCTTCTTTTTGCATCCAAAATGTTTTTTTAACGGGAGGAAAACCCAAAGAAGGTCCATCAAGAATGAATTGTTCAGTCGATTTTTTTTCATCTTTTCCACCTGGTGAGCGAATAATAACAGGGCCACCACCTGGACCACTACCACTCTCTATAAAACGATCTGAAGACTCGTCTCCTCCCTCGGTATCAGTATCAAATTTCTCTTCGCTCACATCATAAGCCGGGCCGCCACTGAGCAGGAAAAGTATATATAATCGACTCTGACCTTCATTAAAATGACAAGCATCATTATCCCCTAGAGAGGGTACATAAGTGGTGAAAATCACCTTTTCTTCCACAATCACTGGTGCCGTTATCCCCTTTTCACCAATCCAAGAGAGAGCACTCCCGCTACCGCCATCGGCTAGGTTAAAATACCAACCTTGTTTATCATCATCACTTTTAAATTCCATCAAGTTGACTTGACTACCCTCACTCCAAGCTGTCACATCTACCATATCCGTCTTAGGCTTGAGGGTTCTGAGTTTATCCTTATCTTCATCCCATTTTTGATCTAGGAAGACATAAAACTGATCACGCACATCATTGCCACCATATAAGGGATGAGGACGTGTTCCACTCATGGTGGCTATCAGTAATTTTCCTTTAATCTCAGTTACTGCTGGGGGATAAAAGAAACTGCGTCTGTTTGTATTGCCTACATCAAACGTTTGCGTTTCTGATACCACTGCTAGGCGGCCACCCCGCGTCTTTCCTCTCCCTAATAACTCAATCCGCCAAAGTTGGCCACCAATGTCGCCCACATAAATCAGATCGGTATTATCATCACTAGCTAGCATCGTGACAGCAGACGGAATCGAATAGATCATATACTCCAGTGTCAAATCCGCTTCCTCGGCACTACTGGCCCACCATAACAGTTGACCCGTTTCGGCATGAACCATATAAATGGCATTACCCATACGGCTCGCTTCGGTGCTGATTTTGCTCACGCCTTCATCTTGAGTGGAGTTATAACCGCCGCCAAACAATAAGACAACACAGCCCTGTGCATGAGCATTGATGACATGACAATAACTGGGATCGACGACTGTCGGTCTGGGCGATGACCAGGTTTGCCCCAGTTTTTCATAATCACCCTCACCCCCTTTTATAACCCACATGAGTTTTGGTGGTGCCCCGAGACTATCCTCGGTACCGGTGACATCAAGGGCATAAAGATTCCGACCGCCGCGCCGCATAGTCATAAACATTTTGACAAAATCACCGGCTCCTGGATTGATTTGGTTATCGTTTCCATCATTTATCCAAAATGTGGGTGTATTATCTAGCCCATAAATCCGGTCTACACCCAATGGATTCTCCATCAAGAGTTTTTGTATAGGCAACAGTTCTTGCGGCAAAAAAGCCCATTCTTCTTGACCACTATCGGTGTTAAACATCCGCAATAGGCCATCATTGGTACCGACAAACAACTTGTTTTTCTGATTGTGTTCATCCCCGCCATAAGTGATCATTTTGGGCGTACTGTGTAAGGGATCGCCAAACATCCAACGTTCGTTGGCACCGCTGCTGGCCACGCCTTCTACCAGACTCACATCTTCACCCTTGATCCATTTGATCAAATAGTGACGTGCCCCTTCAGCCTCAGCTTCATCTACTGGCATATCATCACCCAATAAGGCTTGAGTCAAGGCCTTATCAAATTCTTCATCACCAGAGGCAACCTCAATCGGATATTGGGCCAGATTGACCTCATGATTATAACCCGGCGATGTATCACCAAGATAAGTATAAATCTGACGGCCAGCACTTCCGAGACTGATTAACTGGCTGCCAACCCCGCCTTTGAGGACTGTCCCGCCTTCATCTTTGGAGGTACTACTACTCTCGTCCCAAAAATCTCTGGCACCGTCTTTGATGTGATTGTTTTCTAGGGCTACGTTATCCGATTTATCAAGCACCAGTCCGTTTTCACTGAGGCGAAATTTTTTGACATTGCCATTCCAATACCGATACGGGCTAGGTTCAAACAATGCGTAGAACACTTGGTCATTATGTTCTAAGCTATTGAAATTATTGATTGAAACACCGGGAGCGGCAAATGATGAACTGCTGGTCATGGCTTGAGCGGTAATCTCATCAAAGGCCTTGCTTAAATCATCAGCGGTATCAGCGGGATAAAAATTTCTCTTTTTATCACCGCTTTTACTAACCGAAGCCAGTCTCTTGAGGTATTTGACCGCTTTAAGATTGTTTTTTGTTCCATTAGTATCTTCTTCATAACCGTCCTTTAGGATAGGGAGCTTGTCCTCGGGCACTTCGCCTCCGTTTTCATAGTAGGGAATACCATCCTTTTTGTAAACGCGGTTACCCTCCTGATCAACATACTTAACACGCCACGCGTTCCCCAATTGAAAGCCAATGGTGTGGACTGTGATGTTGTTCTCGGTGTTTTCAGTGTTTTCTCTCTTATTGAGATGATCTTGGTTGTACAAGAAGTCTGCCAATTCAATACCACATTTCCCACGGTAGGGCACATCAATAGACTCTCCATTTTCAGGATCATCTGGATCAGGATACTCTTTGACACAGTTATTCAAGCCAACCATTTGTTTAACTTTATCTTCGGCTGTGTTTTGAGTGGCAATACCATCTGATAGGAACACTATGTGGTTAGTTTGGCAACTGGACTTGATTGGACTCTTGTAGGTTGCCGGGCCTGTAATTTTTTCACTGGCACAGTTCTCATGAAGAGGCTTGACATTGATTTTACAGTTATCAAAGTCGCGTTCAATCTGACCACCGCTATAGGTGGCTGGGTGACTGACAAGGTATTGGGCTTGATTATGACGATCTTTACCATAATCCACCCGGCCACTTCGGAAGTAGAGTGCTGACTCATACAAGGCATTAACAATGGGTGTGGTACTGGGTGGAATTTCCATTTTTTTGACAATTTTCTTTAAACGACGGCGTACCGTCATCAAATCCCCTTGTCCGCTTTCGCCCAAGTAACCCTTGACTTGAATCAGCAATTTGGCTGAGGATGTGGGCCCGGCTCTAAAAGCGGAAATATCTCGCTGTCCATGGCCCACGCTGAGGAAGAAGGCCATGCTGTTATAAATTTCCCAATCCGGCTCGTTAATAATTTCCTGAATAATGGGACTGATATCGGCGGATCGGTAGAGTTTGTTTCTTTCCCAAGGGCCCGGTGCCCAAGGCACTGTTGTGGTTTGAGTACGCTGGCCTAAGTCAAATTTATTATTAGTAAACACTTTGGCATTACCAGACTTTTCACCCGATATCTTAGTAAGGGTATCTTTGTCACCATCATTTCGAGCGGTCAAAATCAGCTGCGCTTTAATAATGGTAGCGTTTTTGCCAATGGGAATGTCATTAAAACGAAGTCCGACTAACCGTGCTTCATTCCCACGAGCCGGAAATTCTAAGGCATCACTGGCGAGATAGATATCACCAGCTTCGCCGCCGGACATTTTTTGTTCGGCATCGTCATTCTCAGCAGCAATTTGCCCAATGAAGTTTTGGTGAACGCAGCCATTACCAGTAATCGCTTTGGAATCAAATTCGACCTTCAAGACGGGGGCATATCCCGGTCTGTCATCGTAAGATTTCACATTGCGTAACGGGTTGCCACTATCAGTGGAGATGATAAAGACAAGACCACCCACACCACCACACCAATCAGTCTGATTCACCAGCTCTTGCACAACACTTTTGAGATCAGGTGTGGAATAAGTCACCCCCTCAGTCCAAGCTTCAATATTATCCCAAGTGACCCTTTCCCCAGTGGTGGGCCGGTTTGAAATATTATTGTTCTCTTCAGTGAAGGTTTTAGCATTAGCGGTCTTTTCGGCTTTGATAATCAGGTTAGCATGCCCAGAGGCATCAGGGCCACTGACAAATTGAATGGCGGCACTGGTCACCTTAGCCCCTTGAGGAATATCCACGGCTTCAAAGCGTAAACCGACTATTTGCTTATCCATATCCGGATTTTTAATCTCGGTTTCTTCAGGCAAACCGACAGAAAATTTGACTTGCAGTCTGGGCAAGGTATTTTCATTGGGTTCAATTTCAGCCTGGTCAACTGTAATCAAGCTGTTATTGCTATTCCTATATATGTCCCGTGAACCGACAATTCTTCTAAAGCCGGTATTGGGCGACACAGGCTCACCATTTCTTTCAAATAAAAAAGCCATATCATTGCCGCTTTTCCAGTCAGGTTGATCGGTAATTTCCTGTAAGATAGCGGCTAGCAGCGGATCGGCGAGAGTGAATGGCTTACCGAGTAGAGGATCATCACCCACGTCGGTCTCAGCCACACCATCCCATGTGACAAAGGTCTTTGTTTTCTTACGTTCCGAGACTTTACCCCCTGTTATATTTTTATTCAACTTGACCGCATCCGGCGATTTATCACCATAAACTAATAGATTGAGTAATTCGCTACCCGCAGCGGGTTCTGGGCCACTTTGGTGCGTGAAGGTGATATTGGCCTCAATGATTTTAGCCCCTTGGGGAAGGGGCACGGCTTCAAATCGAATACCAACTAAGGTTTCGTCTCCGTTTCCATAAGAAGTTCCTTTGAGTTGTTTTCCGAGTCGAATGCGCTGATCATTGAAGATTATTTGAGTATTCTCAGTTTCAACAAGCTGGTTCTGGTGAACCACCGACTGTGATTGATTATCCCAACCTGAAATCACGGTTCTCTCTGTTTCAGGTAATGTCCAATACACGCGCAGTTTTGGTGGGTCTTCGCTAGAATCCCGCGTATAAAATCCTCTTCTTGCTTCAGCAGACGAGCTAGACGCTTTTTTCAATAATAAAACGAGGCCATTATAATCGTGCCAACCATCCCGCTTGACAATTTCTTGTATAATGCCACCAATATTATTGGTCTTAAAGCGTTGTCCAACCGCTTCTATCTTATCCGGTTTCCAACTAACAGACGTATTGGTTGGCGGAAAATTTTTCCCATCTTGGGGATAGTCTTCGCCACTGAGATACCCATTTGTACTTGTCCCATTTTTAAATTTACTATCTCCAAATCGTGCACCTGAAGCATCACCCGCAATAGGTGGACTTGTCCCTGTAACGGGCGCGATACCATCATTATCTGCACCAGAAATGACTATCTGTAAATCAGTGTCATAAATTTCATCACTCATGAATTCGATTTCAGCATATTCAATTGTTGCCCCTTTGGGAATACCCAGTTCTTTAAACCGCAGTCCGACCAAAGTCTCGCCTTTAACAGGATCCGTTCCTAAGTAAATAACAGGCGTATCCCATGGTCTGACTTTATTTGAATCTTCTATAAATTCTACGGCATCATCAGCTTGATGTTGAATCTCTTGCGCAACTTTAATGCCATTGGGTTCTTCTTCAGTGATGATATGAACCATTTTCAATTCTGGATCGTTCAAAATCATTTGGCCGCTACCTAAGTTTTGCACAGCATCATCGGAACTTTGGGCAATGGACATCGAGGCATCCATGATACTGTCATCAATTTCGCCGTCAAGTTCATTGACGTTACCATCGATATAAGTGACGGGGAACATAATCGGCACATTGACATGGGGATCTTTCGGATCATTATTTTTGATCAGCGAGGCAAAACGTGCCAACCCAACATTGACGTTATTAGTGTTGTCAAGCATTCTGACCAAAGCTTCTTTCAAGACATCTATGCGTCGTTCACCAGTCGGTGTCCCATCGGCCTTTCTGAGGGATTCATTCATACTCCCCGAATTATCTAAGACAAATAACATATTAGGCCGAGTTGATTCGTCAACTGCCTCAACTTTCCGAACATAGATCTCAGTATCGTCTGCAAAAACAGGGGTAGATAAACCGGCTAGTAGGGTCAATGTTAAGGAAATCAGTAAGGTACAAAATTTCATGGTGAATCTCCAATGATTTAAACGAACTGTCAGGTTTTTAAAAACCTGACAGGTATAGATGAAAAATAAAACGGATAACAAATAACTGAGTCAGAGTTTGTTTTGACGTTCTTCCTCTAAGTCCATGCGACATTTATTGGGAGAAAAAGTCGTGCTGCAAACTTGTCTTATCGCATTCAGGCAACCGGCTGAACTCGGTATTTCACATTCTTCGGGGAGTTCCATGTCCTCATCCCCTCTATTTCGAAAAACATCTGGATCTTTAGCTTGTTCTATTTCCATACCGCCCACTATCACGACTTTAACGCCATTCTTGCAGTTCTTTGTTGTACACCCTGTGCTTTCGATGATATAGTATCGACTCACCTTTGAACCGTAATCTACTTGTTTACTGGACTTCATGACGCGAAAGCGTGCTATACCTGAACCGATGTCAAGTTTGTCCAATTTATCTGCTGGTGTTGCAGCGGGCGGTTTGATAAGCCATTTGTCGTCAGGCAGTTCTGACAACAGTTTTGTCTGTTGATCATATTTGCGGAAGGTATGATCGATCCCACTTTGTGCAATTTGAAAGGCCTGGTTATATTCTCGGGTATTAGCGGCCATTCGAGTTTCAAGTTTCGTCGCTTCTATGGCACTCACCCCCAACATGGTGATGATCAGCAATAGTATTAATGAGGTGATCAGCACCGCGCCTTCTTGGTGATTCGGTGTGGGTCTGATAGAGTAATGTAAATGAGTTTTCATGAGCTTTTCGACGCAATCATTTCTATTTTATAACTGATAACTGATAACTGATAACTGATTTCCACGCAAAAGTTTCGCGAAGCGAACCTTTTGCGTGAAATGTGGAACTGATTTAAAGCATACTATTCCTGACGTTGACCGTTGTGGTAAACAAACGATGACGGTAACCCTCTTCACGCTTATTATTATCACGCGGGTTGTAACTCACATCGGGATCAAGTAAATAAGTTTTATCTCTGGGCTTTCCAATCCCACGTTTCTGAGCCGTCCGCATTAACAAGGTTAGACGCACACTCACCACAATTCCCCCTGTCGGTTCTGTGGTATACCGCTCTGGTGCATTATCATCATCAGCGCCATCAATCCCATAGCGAATCTGCATATTTTGAACACCTTCTATGAAAGGTTCAGAATAGGGCGGAACTTGTTGGGCACCATTTTTAAAGAGGGCAAAACCACCTTCTGCTAGACTCCTTACTTCATAAGTCGTTTCTAAATCCTCTCTGATGAAAAAATAAACTGGGGGCTGATAATTTCTTCTCAATCCGGGCGAAAGCGTTAAGATATTACCACTAGGTGCTAGGGTGAATGGATAAGTTAAAAATGAAATATTTTCTCCACCCCTACAATCCGTGACAATGATCTCACCTGATGATTTGGGTACACAGTCACATGGGATGGTCGAGACACCTCGATTAAAAGAGATATCATCAGCCACATCAAGTTGTCGCGTAAAAGAACTCATGATTAAGGTGTCGGAATCTGGAAAGCTAGAATCCACAAGCTGATTCTTCGTATCTTTGATACGTTGATCATTAACCGACTTACCCGCTGCATCTTCAGCTTTAAATGGAATGAGGTTCGTCCCAGTCAATGGATCAATTGGCCCAACACCAGAACAGCCAAAATGCCCGGCCATCCGTAATTCACGGGTCAATTCATCTATGACAAAACGCGCATTGTCTTGTAACTCTGCTAATGCCGTTTGCAAGGTATAAGTCCGTTTACTGATATCCATCATCATCACCACTCCGCCCATTAAAATGGAACTGATGAGCAGAGCCACCATGAGTTCAACTAGGCTAAAGCCCTGTTTTTGTTTTGGAGTCATAATCGAAGCCTCCATATTTGTTCATCCCAAGGTTTATCATCGATGTAACCCGCTGCTCTTTTCCATCTGAGAGTGATTTCATATTCTTGATTGGCATTGTCAATTAATTCTATCTTAACCTCTCCTTTTGGCAAGGTTTCTCCTACTTGATTAAGCCAGTTATTTAAATCATAATTGGCGATATCCGTAGATGAACAGTTTTTGCCATCGCCATCACAAGAATAATCAGGGCCATCACCACCGGGGCCTACACTTGTAAACCCACCCACATATTGCGCCGCATTCTCGCGATTGAGACGCATCCTATCCATTATGTCATAAGCCAAAAAAGTGGCTTGTGTACGCAAATAAGCCACATGATTGATTTGTTGGCCTCTCATTTGTAAACTGGCTACCCCTATCAGCGCCACAGAAACAACTAACAACGCGATTAATATTTCCATTAAGGTGAAACCTGCCGTTAATGGTACCGTTTTTTTAAACAGGGATTTAAATAAAAATGCTTTTTGGTTAATCATTATTGCATGGGACATTACACCCTCCACTGTTCACAGAGCAACGCTCGCTTTTGACGCGCCCAGTGCGTGCGATTGCGATGATTCTGCCAGTTGAATGTTCGTCGTGAGACACCACAAAATTATATCGACTTGCAGTCCAACCTCTGGATAAGAAAAAAATGGCGTTTTGATCACAAACTTCTTTAATAACAATGCCCTTCTCTTTAGACGGAAACACTTTGAAGTCCTTATCATCACTGTCCACGATTTTCCAGCCGCTATTCCAAGTAGCGGAGTCAAACGGCTGAATCACAAGACCATTATTATTGCGCGTAATGGTTTCGTTTTTTACGTAGTGAATGGTGCGAATAAACTCATTTGTTTTTGCGGTTATTCGGTTATTAAGCAAGACATTCCGCATATTCGGCACCGCCCACATCGTCAATATCATGGCTATTGCCATGGTGACCATTAATTCAATTAATGTAAATCCGATTTGTGTTTTCATAATAGTTCATTATTATTTGTATTAAAGGTATTGTGAAGTTTCGTTGAGATAAATGGTGAGCTTTTATTGATTAATGGGATAAATGGCTTTGTCAAACATTCAATATTTTATTGAGTTTATATTGGTTAGGTTATAAAAATTTTCAGGTAAAGGTAAGACAAAAGGTGATATTGTACTGACTAATGATCAGTTATTAGTTCCACGCAAAAGTTTTTGCGCGCAAAAACTTTATTTCACGCAAAAGTTTCGCGGAGCGAAACTTTTGCGTGAGCCGAAGGCCAGCGAAGCTAAATGTGGAAATCAGTTATCAGTTTCAGGCAAAAGTTTTGCGCGCAAAACTGTATTTCACGCTTTCACGCGCTACGTTGCGCTTCGCTAAACTTAAACTTTAGCGTGAAAAGTTGCGCGCAACTTCTTAAGTGAGCCTTCGGTGCGCGAAGCTAAATGTGGAAATCAGTTATCAATTATCACTAGTGCAGGATCGCTACAATCATCAGACCACCTAGGGGCAACCACAAGGGATTGCCCCTACAATTCGCCCGTAGGGGCAATCCCTTGTGGTTGCCCTGGTTTTCCAATGGTATGGGGATTGGAGCGATCCTGTACTAGAATTTAAAACAAGCATAGGACTGACGCATTGACAGATTTAAACTTTTATGCTCTCGCTTAAATACCAAGGGTTTAAAATTGTGACTGATAACTCAATTTCACATTTAGCTTCGCTGATCGAAGGTCAGCGTGAAATGTGAATTTCACGCAAACACTTGTTAAGTGAAAATCAGATTTTCAACCATTTTTATATTGTGTTATATTATTGTCAACCAATTGATTTTTATTGAGAATTTAGCTTCGCTGACCTTCGGTTCACGCAAACGTTTTGCGCGCAAAACGTTTGCGTGAAATATATTTTTATTGTTGTCAATGCGTAAGCAGCATTTTATGAGTTTGGTTCAAAATTCATGACTTGAATGGCTTATCCTACATTCATCACACCCTTCACAGCAGTTTGGTATTTAAAATACCATAATCAATTATCTTTCTCACCCATAAATTTATAATATATTTAAATCAATCAAAGACTTATCGAAATTTAATGACTTTGATAAATGGCACAATACACAATGCAAATAAGTCGCATAAAAGATTTGTTGTAAAAAGTTTTAGGCTAAATAATCATGCCATTACCCTTTAAAAATCAGTTCATTATCAACCGCTGTCATATAAGTTATTGAATTATTTAATCTTATGAAAATAATATTCGATGCCACCCTGTTTTTTTATCCTACCTTTCATCGAACTTAAGGTGTGATGAATGTAGGGCTTATCGCTTATGTGAATGATTTAAGGCCTCTAATATCAATAAACACTTCAATGATCACATCCGTTCTCAAAACCTTGATTGATCATTGAGCATTGTTCATTGTTCGTTGTGCTATAATGCTCGGTTTTGCTATTTACACCCCACCAAAAGAGATATTATTAATATGTCTGAAACATTACTTTTTACATCTGAGTCCGTCTCGGAAGGTCATCCTGATAAAATGGCTGACCAAATTTCTGATGCCATTTTGGATGCCTTGTTAACGCAAGATGCCAAATCGCGTGTGGCATGCGAAACCCTGGTTAAAACCGGTATGGTCATGGTTGCAGGTGAAATTACGACTCGTGCCCAAATCGATGTGGAAGAGATTGTGCGTAAGACGGTGAAAACAATTGGCTACAACAGTTCAGATATGGGTTTTGATTGGGCCTCTTGTGCAGTATTATCAGGCCTTGGGAAACAATCCTCTGATATTGCTATGGGCGTAGACGAAGCCGAAGATCATGAGCAAGGTGCTGGCGATCAAGGTCTGATGTTTGGCTATGCCAGTAATGAAACGGATGTCTTAATGCCCGCCCCGATTACCTACGCCCATCGTTTAGTCAAACGTCAAGCCGAGGTGCGTAAGCTGGGTATATTGCCTTGGTTACGTCCTGATGCCAAAAGTCAAGTCACATTCCGCTATGTCGATGGCAAGCCGACGGGCATTGATGCTGTGGTTTTGTCTACCCAACACGCGCCAGACATCGACAATAAGGCTTTACATGAAGCCGTCATGGATGAAATCATTAAACCGGTATTACCTGAGTCATGGATTGATAAAGATACGCGGGTGTACATCAATCCGACGGGGCGTTTTGTCATTGGTGGCCCTGTCGGTGATTGCGGTTTAACGGGGCGCAAAATTATCGTGGATACTTATGGCGGTATGGCCCGGCACGGTGGCGGCGCGTTTTCGGGTAAAGACCCTTCCAAAGTGGATCGGTCTGCCGCTTATGCCGGGCGCTATGTCGCAAAAAACATCGTGGCAGCGGGATTGGCAGAACGGTGTGAAATTCAGGTTTCTTATGCGATTGGCGTTGCCGAACCGACTTCGATTCGCGTGGAAACCTTTGGAACGAGCAAAATACCAGAAGCCCGTTTAACACAATTAGTGCGTGAGCATTTTGATTTACGTCCACGGGGTTTGGTAGCGATGCTTGATTTATTGCGCCCGATTTATGAACAGACGGCAGCTTATGGGCATTTTGGACGTGAAGAAGAGCAGTTTACTTGGGAACGCACGGATAAGGTGGACAGTTTGCGCGAAGCGGCTGGGCTTTAATTGTTTTTCACGCAAAAGTTTTGCGCGCAAAACTGTATTTAGCTTCGCTGGCCTTCGGCTCACGCAAAAGTTTCGCTTCGCGAAACTTTTGCGTGAAATGTGAAATGTGAAATAGTTAATTGTAATAATGTAGGAGAAAAGATGAGTACACAACCGATTATTAACATGAATCCCGATTATAAAGTGGCCGATATCAATTTGGCAGAGTGGGGGCGTAAAGAAATCGCTATCGCTGAAACAGAAATGCCCGGCTTGATGCAGTTGCGCGAGGAGTATGCGGATCAAAAACCCCTTTCAGGCGCTCGCATTGCGGGTTGTTTGCACATGACGATACAAACGGCGGTGTTGATTGAAACCTTGATCGCTTTGGGGGCTTCCATACGTTGGTCATCCTGCAATATCTTTTCTACTCAAGATCATGCCGCGGCGGCTATTGCCGATCAAGGCCTCCCCGTTTTTGCTTGGAAAGGTGAGTCTGAAGAAGAATTTTGGTGGTGCATCGAACAAAGCATATTTGGGCCCGGTGATTGGCGGCCCAATATGATTTTAGATGATGGGGGTGATTTGACTCAAGTGATGCATGAGAAGTACCCCGATTTGCTGAAAAATGTCAAGGGTATTTCTGAGGAAACGACGACAGGCGTACATCGCCTCTATGAAATGATGGGCGATGGCTCATTGCAAGTGCCCGCTATTAATGTGAATGATTCAGTGACGAAGTCCAAATTTGATAATTTGTACGGTTGCCGTGAATCGTTGATGGATGGCATTAAACGTGCGACAGATGTGATGATTGCCGGTAAAATCGGGCTAGTGTTAGGTTATGGAGATGTGGGCAAAGGCTGCGCGCAAGCTTTTCGGGGTTTTGGGGCGACGGTATGGGTGACAGAAATTGATCCGATATGCGCTTTGCAAGCGGCAATGGAAGGCTACCGCGTAGTGACTATGGAAGAGGCCGCGCCACTTGCGGATATTTTTGTGACGACAACGGGCAATGTGAGCGTGATAACGCTTGAACATATGAAGCAGATGAGAGATCAAGCGATAGTGTGTAATATTGGCCATTTTGATTCTGAAATTGATATCGCATCGTTACGTGAATACGAATGGGAAAACATCAAACCGCAGGTTGATCATGTGATTTTCCCCGATGGTAAACGCTTGATAGTGTTAGCAGAAGGCCGCTTGGTTAATTTAGGCTGTGCAACCGGCCATCCGAGTTTCGTGATGTCCAACTCGTTTACGAATCAGGTGCTTGCCCAGATTGAATTGTGGGATCATCACGAGCGATATGAAAAGAAGGTTTATGTGTTGCCAAAACATCTTGATGAAAAGGTGGCGCGTATGCATTTGAAACGATTATCGGTCAAGTTGACAGAACTGACATCGGCACAGGCTAATTATCTGAATCTGCCAATAGAAGGGCCGTATAAACCTGAGCATTATCGTTATTAATACTTAATGACTGATGTTACGCAATCAACTTCTGTGTCTATTCAAACACTTAAAAATCTGAATACCTGTAGAGACGCGATGCCTCGCTGATTTGCTATGCATCGCTGATTTGCTATGCATCGCTGATTTGCTATGCATCGCTGATTTGCTATGCATTGCTGATTTGCTATGCATCGCTGATTTGCTATGCATCGCTGATTTGCGTAGCGAAGCGTCTCTACTGGTACATCACGTTTCTGGCATTGATTTGCATTGCTACGCAAATCTACTGCATGATTAACTTTTGAGCCCGTTTTTTATCAAAAAAAGAATCTGGGTGCGTAACATCAGTTAA
>Ga0180298_1000136_pt1 | contig 15589 bp, 16 predicted proteins | sample GuaBasSediGuay13_FD_121800 | JGI IMG/M metagenome (GOLD analysis project Ga0180298, IMG submission 121800) | Subseafloor sediment microbial communities from Guaymas Basin, Gulf of California, Mexico - Guay13, Core 4488-10 , 4-6 cm | ecosystem: Environmental > Aquatic > Marine > Hydrothermal...
CTTCAACACCGTCGATTTCTAAAACCTCTTCTCTCGCTTGCGATATTTTCGTTGTGTTTGAGGATTGTATGTTTGCCCACATGTCGACGGTTATTCTGTCAAGCTGCTGGTCTAACGCTTGTTTTGCTGTTACGTTTGCTTTTATGTCCGTGCCAGCGAAAAAAGTGCACGCTAATGTTATTCCCACTAACAGGGCTAAGAAAATCTTCCAAGAGCGAAACACGTGTTTGAACGCGTAAGAAAGAGGCATTCTTATCTGTGTTTAATTTTTTGTCAAAGCTTTTAAGTCTATGGTTTAGAACAACTGTTCAGTTTAATAGCTTAAGATGTTTCCTCAAGCGACAGCTTCCTAATCTGTTTAAGCACGTATTCACGGATTTCTTTTGGTTTCGGCAGTTCAGCCACAATCTTTCCGTTTTTTATCAAGGGTTTAAGCATGGGCTCCATTTTTCCTCCGCAAAGTGGACATTTCGGCTGAGGCTTGTCAAATGGTAAGACAACATCTGTTAGACATTTTGGGCATCGCCAGACTTGTTTTCTTCCACCCAGTTTCCCCCTTTTAGCGCACAATTTACCGTCAATCTCAACTATGTCCATGGCGAAATCCACGGTTGGCGCGTTGCTAAGAGAAGTGCCTACTCCAAAAGCGTCTGCTCCAGCCTTGCTTAACTCTCCGATGTTTTCTTCCTTCAAACCTCCTGAGACGAAGATTTTCACGTGTTTAAAACCCCTTACGTCAAGTTCCCATCTGACCTCGCGGATTAACTCTGCGAAGTTTCCCCTCCTCGACGCTGGCGTGTCTAAACGCACCGCTTGTAAACGTTCTTTCAAGGTTTCAGCAGCCATTATTGACTCCATCTTTTCATCAGAATAAGTGTCCACCAAAGCGACTCTCGGAACATCTGATGAAATAACCTCGTCGAACGCCTTCCAAGCCTTAACCTGATCTCCGAAAACTATTATCAACGCGTGAGGCATCGTTCCAACGGGTTTCACTCCGATTATTTTTGCACCGCTTAGGCTGGATACCCCGTCGAAGCCTCCGATATATGCAGCGCGATCAATCATCGGAGACAAAACCGGATGCATACGGCGGATCCCGAAGGATATTAAAGTTTTTTCTCCGACTATTTTTCGCATTCTTGCGGCGCGGGTTGTAATGCCGGAAGCTTGACAGATCAAACCGAGCATGGGTGTCTCGTACACGCAAAATTCGCCGTAAGGTCCCTCTATACGAATCACCGGTTCACGGATTCCATAGTAATCTTCGTGGCGGAATATGCTTCCCTCAGGCATCGCGTAGACATCAACGGGTATGCCGTTGAAAAGGTGGGCTTCCTCTTCGATTCCGCAGAGGATTCCCCAAGGCCATCCGTGTGGTAGCTTGCCAGGTGTGATGTCTGCGATGACCGGTGTTTTTTCCAGACCTTTGGCTTTGATTATTTGTTTTGTTCTTACAAAGTATATGTCGGTTGTTTCTCCATTTTTTATTTCATTATCTGATGCGTAATGAAACATTCGCATGAATTGGGCCTCCAATATTGTTATTTCAGTTGCAATTTAACAATAAACGTTTTTGGATCTGTTAAGTTGAAAACTGTATTAGAAGATTGATGAACCCCACTTCCATCACGGCTGCTATTAGAAACAAGGCGTAGATGAAAGCCATGTTTTTCAGCGTCATCTCTCTGCTTAAAGTCTTTTTTATTGTTAAGTATATGCCGTATCCCTCGATGATTCCTAGGGGCGTACTTATGAGCAGAATCAAGGGTAACGCTTCTATGCTTACCGAACCATATGTTAGGGTGCATCCCCTTAAAATGCTTAGGAAGACTATGATAAGCGTGAACGCTATCGCGAATACTCTGGGATGTGCAAGCACAATATGTTCACCGTATTTGGTTTTTTCCTTTTCCAGAAAATTCAAGACCAGATTTACGTAGAAAGTCATTCCCAACAGGATTAAGGAAATCACTAGGACGTTGTGTATGAAAATCATTCCGATGGCTAAAAGTTGATTTCGGAGAATTTCGCTTAGCATGCTGAAGAATATCGCGTTTTCAATGTAGGAAAGAGCTAGAAAAACTAGGAAAACTAAACCGAGAAGCACCGTGTAACGTTTAGCATCCAAACAAGAACGCTCCTAACTCCACGAAGAACAACGTTAAAGAGAAAATGAGACGGATACCCTCACCAATTTTCCACGATGGTGATCCTCCGTTGACTAAGCTTAAGATTGTGAACAGCATCATGAGTAATCGAGTTGGCACCATTCTAAACCACGATGTCTACCGTATTTCAGCTGAGGATAATAAAAAATTTATGAAACACTGGTTAGATTTTCTCTCGCTTTATCTCAAAAAGCACCGTTCCGCCGTCTGTGTAGGGGTTTCCGGGGTCTAAGCATTGGAGGTAACCTTTCTCCTCTTCTTTCCTCGTCAAACCCAAACTTTTGAAGCTTATTCCACGGCTTAAGGGAACAATCATCGAGAGCATAGAGCCAAGAGCGTGGACGCAGATGTTATCGGTTTTCTCAACAATAATCCTCGGTGACTCCACAACTATTCTGTCTCCGACCTTGAAAACTGGACAGTTTCCACGTATCTCCTTCACTGTTATGATTAAACGATATTTTCCTTCCTCGGACATCCGTTTTTCACCTAAATTTCTATTTATATTGATAAGTTATGAATCTTTGCAATCTCCGTTGAAATGGCAAAGACTTAAAAGTTATCGTTAGAGGATAATTGCTAAATGGAAAAGGGTGGATGCGATGCAAAACCGTCCTGTAATAATCGCCGTTGGAAGAACAAGGTTTGGAGAGCATTACGAGAAGGAGCCTGAAAGACTCATCGAAGAGGCTTGGCTTAACGCTTCAGAAGAAGCAAAAATAGAGCGCAAAGATCTGGAAGCAGGATACTTTTCAGATTATTTCCTCCCAATCACAAACAAGCTTGGTTTAGAGGAAGGATTTCTCTCCGAACTCACCGAGCTTCACGTTCCCATGGAGGTAACTCGCTCGTTCAGTTCAGCCTTGATGAATGCTTGCAACGCCGTTCAAGCCGGAAGGTCTAACATGGTTCTTGTCGGTGGAATGGAGAAGATGACTGATAGGTGGGATAAAATCCGTGACGACCTCATGCTTCTGGAAGATCCTTGGAGCTACTACGCGGGGTGTACACCGGAAGCTAACCATGAACTGATGCTTAGGGCATACGTGAAAAAATACGGTATAACAGGCGAGAGCCTTGAAAAGCTAAACGTGGCTTTGGCTCAAATCTCTGTGAAGAACCATTTAAACGCCATGAAGAACGAGTATGCGCAATACAGAAGGAAAATAACCGTTGATCAAGTCTTAAACGCTAGGAAAAGCGTTAAAAGACCTTTAGGACTTTACGATTTCGCACCTATATCTGATGGTGCCACAGCACTTATCCTAGCTGATGAAGAAACAGCCAAAAAGTTTACAGACGACCCGGTTTACATCCTCGGTTCCTCATCCGCAACGGACTATCTGACCTTTTCAGCTAGAGACTGCCTAACAAACTTTTTGGTTAGTGAAATAGCCATGAAAAACGCTTTAAAAACCGCTGGAATAGAACTGTGGGATATACAAATTCTTGAACTTTACGATCAATCCACGCTTATGGAAATGATTTCGCTGGAAGACCTAGGCTTCTGTGAACGTGGAAAGGCATGGATGCACGTGTACGAAAGCTGTCAAGATTATAAGGGCTATTACCAGATAGATGGAAGAAAACTTTTTGTGAACGTGAACGGAGGGTTAAAGGCTGACGGAAACCCCTTAGGTGCAACCGGTGGGGCTCAAATCTATGAGGTCTTCAAGCAGTTGAAAGGAAAAGCTGGAGAAAGACAGGTTAAAGCTGACGGTGAACTGAAGTATGGTTGTGTGCTTGAGTTGGAGGGTTTTGGAACCAAGGGTTATGTTCACATTTTAGGGAGGGATTGACGTGAGCAGCGAACCTATTGAGAGAAGAGTTTCATATATGGGTGACAGGTTGAGGGGTAGACGCTGTCTACTTTGTGGTAAGGAATACTTTGAGATAAGAGACTACTGTGGAAGGTGCGGGAGAAAGAGCTTCGGAAAGATGGCTGACATAGACTTATTCTACGATAAGGGTGTATTGGAAGTATGTACGTTAGTCAATAATCCCACAAATAAGTTCACGAAATTGGGCAGCTATATCTATGGAGTGGTTTCGTTTCATGATGGGAAAATAAGGGTTCCTGGAAGGCTAACTGACAGGTTGATAAGAGATGATGAAGAAGTTGACCTCTCAGCCTTTGAGGGAAGAGCTGTCGTTCCACGGTTCAGAAGACGCTACTCAGTTGACAAGGCGGATGTGATTCCAACGATTTCATTAGCCTTCACGTTCGCTGACGAACACTATCCACATCAAGAATACATAATCACCAAACCGAACAAGGAATACAACGCGCCAGGAATAGTTGGTTACGGATTTTACACTTCACGGTTTAGAATTCGGGAGGGGAAGATGGTGCGTTCAGTGCCTTACATCGATGAAGATGCAATAACAGCTGCTGTTGAGGCTGGAAAAATGGCTTTGATCCACTCCGGAGTTGATAGCACACTTGTAGGCAAAGTTTACGTGGGTTCAGAGTCTAATCCTTACGCTGTCAAGCCCATAGCCTCAAAGGTTGCACAAGTCCTTAAACTAGGTGAAGAGGATGGGGATGTGCAAGGAGTTGACGCTGTAGACACAGAGTTTGCATGTAAAGCAGCCACAAGCATGTTCAAAGACGCAGCCGCACTCGTTAGCTATCCAAGGTCAGACATTCAGTATGCCATGGTCATAGGTGCAGACAATTCTCAAGCGGCTCCGAGAAACTCTCCGGGCGGAGAACTGGACCTCTTCGTTGGATATGGTGGATGCGCATATATTTTTGGAAGGCATGATGTGATAGCTGAGATGGAAGGGTGGTACTCGTGCACTTCAGACACGCCTGACTTTTGGCGGAGAGATGGACAACCATACCCGATGCATGGGGGAAGATTCACTGGGGATCCGGCGTATTTTAAGCATATAAGAAAGGCTGCGAAGAAGCTGATGGAGAAGCTTAACCTGAAGACTGAGGATGTAAGCTATTTCGTGGCGCATCAGCCTAACGTTCGATTTCCATCAAGAATCGCGAGAGAGTTAGGGTTCAAGGAAGAACAGTATTTGCCTTCTCTTCAAGTAGCCAAGTTTGGCAACACTTATTCCGGTTCTTCGCCCGTGGGCTTGGCGGCTGTTCTAGATGTAGCGAAGCCTGACGAACGCATTTTAATCGTAAGCTACGGTTCCGGAGCTGGCAGCGACGCCTACTCTTTCATCACGACAAGCCAGATACTGGATAAGAGGCGACGCCAAAAATTAACGGTTAAGTATCAGGCTGAAAACCCGTTCCTTGAATACGTTGACTATACGACTTACAGACGGCTAAAGGCTGGAATGTAGCAAACTATTAATAAACCCTCGAAAACCACTAACTAAAAGGAGTACAAAACCGTTGTTCGCGTACGGGATATTCAAAGTCATATATTCGCCTTATAAGGCATTCAAGGAGATAATTGAGAAACCATCGTATATCGGACCAGTTTTAATAATGATTCTATTCATAATAGCGAACACGGGATTTGCATACGTTTTTCTATCCAAGGCATATGCAGATCAGACGATGCCTCCATCATCGGAGTTGGACAAATGGACAGAGGACACTGCCTTTTGGGATTCAAATGCAAGTAGAACTTTTTTAAGCAGCGACTGTATCAACGGCACTTATTACGGAAATTCAAGCATAGCTTTTTCAAAACTTAACAGTTCTCAAGTTTGGATGCGATTAAACATCACAGACCCCTTAAATTGTTCGGGTTCAAATGGCTACAAGAATCTTTCTTTTAGAGTGAAATGGACAAGCCCAGAAGCAAAACCCAACAATGTAAGCATATATTTGCTTTCAACAAACTCAACGGATTATTTTTACTCCAACCTAACAAAGGAATTTGTTAATTCGGCTGTCAACGTTTGGAATAACATTACACTCGCGCTGGAAACTGAAAGCTGGACGGGCAGCGCAGACTGGGGAAACATCGCTGGCTTAAAGCTGAGTTTCACATGGTCTAGACCTGAAAACATAACGGTGCTTATTGACGGATTATTTTTCCACGGCGTCTTTAAACCTCTGATTGAAACCTCAAGCAGTTATCTGTTTAACTATTCGTTGTTCGCCTTTATGCAGTTCACCATGCAATGGGTCGTACTCGGCGGGTTGCTTTACATACTCTCTAAGTTGTTTGGGGGAAAAGCAGCTTGGAGAACCTTACTCACCATAGCAGGATTCGCTCTAATCACTCTTTTCATTCAAGCCTTAGCAAGCGCTGTTACCTATACCGCATTACCGACAATTCGTTATCCTCTGGAAATATTAGGGGGTGTTCCAGGAGAGGGACAAGCGGCTTATAACCAAATAGCTGAGGCATCCCAGTTTGTTTTGCAGATAAACCAGTATATTCAAATAATAATCCACATATGGACCATTGCTTTATGCACTATCGCTCTGCGATTATTGTTTGAATATCCTTGGTTAAAAAGTGCCTTCATATCAGCTTTGGCTTACCTGTTAAGTCTGTTCGTTATCACCTTCTTAACGGGATACTAAAACTCTAATCTGGAGGATTCTCCTCTTCCAGAATTTTTTTAGCCTCATCTATTTCTTTCAGAAGAGTTTCTATCTCACCTTTTTCAGCTGAAAGCCTTTTAGTTCTCTCCATTTTCCTCTTCTTTGAAACTCCAGCGACTACTGCTATCACGGCGATTACCAGTAGCACTGCTATCTGAGCCTCAGGCTTTTGCAGGTACTCCATTAATATTTCGGCTAAGCTCTTTGCTTGCGTAACGTTAGCGACTGGCGGAGGCGGGGGTGCCGTGAAGTTCATTATTAGCTGTGGCTGAACGATTGAGCATGAGAACTGAGCCTCAACGGCTTCAACCTCTATTCCCTCTTGTAAATCTGCGGTGTCAACATCAACTGTTACTGGTTTCTCTTCACAATCCAGAATTATTCTCAAGGGGCGTCCTAACCAGTCAACAAGCACGTTTACCGTGGAATTTGGCTCAATTTTTATACGTGGCAAAAGATAGAACGTTTTGCTGGTAGAGTTATAGGTTATTCCCAACCATTCCATGTCCTTGGGTGTTTGCCAGCTTCTATCCACGATTACCTCAACGGAAGGATTAAGCGATTCGCTGGTTTCCAGTTTTAATTTCACTCCGTAAACTATCTTGCTGTAATTGGCTGGGTTGGTTACGTTCACAGCTGTAATGCTCCATTTATTATCTATTTTTTTAACGGTAGGTGTTAAGGTGCAGTTCCCTGTTTCAATATGTTTAATCTCCGGGTCAAACGGTAGAATAGCCTCAGAATCCAAAGTTAACAGCACATCAGTCAACGTAGTCCTTTCACTTTTCAAATCACTTAACGACTGCTCCAAACCAATCTTGGTTTGAGTAGCCGATATCGCAATAGCGAATAGACCCCCCTCTATTTCTCGCAGCGAATCTGTCACGTTTTCTCTCAAAACGGTACCCGTTGAGTTGACTGCTTGAGCCGCTTTATAAGCCATTGCGGAGAGTTGAACTAAACCTGGTATGGTCTTGTTTCCGTAACGAGTCATGTTGATAAGCCAGTAGGCTGTTGATATGTTCGCCATCACACTATAAAGGTAAACGCCAAGGTCAGAATTATTACTCAGAAAATCTTGTGTTTCAGGGGTATTTATGAAAGCGGTAAGGCTTGCGTTGGCAAGTAAAATGCAATTTTGGGCAAGCTCTAAAGTTTGGTCGGTGACATTAAGCGCCTTGCCGATGCCCCATAAGGTTTGAACAAGAGCCGTTGTGTTTCCAAGTTCACTCGTAACGTTTGCTATTTCCTCAAGAGCTTGAGCCATCTCAGACGTTTGCGTGCTTAGTTCACCAGAGCTGGCAGCGAACCCTTCCATGAGTTCTATTGTATAGTTTAAGCTGCTAATCATGTTTTCAAAGTAGCTTTTTAGGGTTTCAGAGGAGGAGGAAATTTGAATTGTTATAGGGTCTAGTGTAACTGCACCCCATGCGCCTACGCCGGTCACGCTGGCTGAAGCGTTAAGCGTTTGTGTTTCGTTTCCCAGAAAAGTAATCCATGTCATAACGGTTTTTCCGGCGAGCGCTGTGGTTGAATTAGCCTTTGGAGAGGTTCTTATTCCTGAAAAGTAATCGTTTGACAAAGCCAGTGAAGTTGTACACAAGAGTGGTTGAACAGCTGTTCTGTTATAGCTTGTGTAAAGCGGTTGTTGAACGTTCTTTATCTTCAGCTGAAAACCTATAGTGTCTGAAAGGTTCGCGTTCACAGAGTAAATGCCACTTGATTCGTTTATATACGCTGGTTTGCCGTTAACGAGCAACGTGGTGTTGACTTCTATCGGTATCTTTCTTAAGCTTTCAGCGGTGTATCGGTACCTAACGGTTTTCCCACCGTCAACCGTCACGTTTTCCCAAATGAGCTTCGTTAAATTTCCAAAGTTCTTCAGCGTCTTAGTTGGTTCCGGTGTTCCATAAAGAACCGTGAGTGTTGAAGAGTTTATGCTTGCAACTCTGTCAATCACTTTCAGGCTAACTGGAGATGAACCGTTATTGTAAATTTCAATGTGAACAGAAACGGATTTTTCAAGTAAATCCCCTGTGGGAGCGTACCGAATCTCCATTAACTCGGTTTTCTTGCAAATCACATAAGGTGTATCAACTGAACTTTCTTCACCTTGAGCTTTTAGAGGTTGAAAAGTAAATTCGATTGATGCGAAAGTTAGAGAGATTACTAGAAGTAAGGTGAATGTGCACTTCCACTTCATTTCTTTTTCCCTTCCTTTGAAGACTTATACCTTTGAGTAAGCTGCCTTATCCTATCCAGCTGCATTTTATATCCCAAAACCGCTCGGCGATAAGCCTCAGAATCCATCTCCGCTTTTCTCTCTTTAAGATAAAGCAAGGATGTTCTCAACCATCCCAGCTCCGCTAATAGAAGCTGACGTCGCTCCCTCGTTAACGTTTCAGACGATGAAGCTTCTACAACGATTTTCGGCGGGTTAGATCCAAGTTTTCCATCAGCCATGTACAATGTCCGTTTTGAACTCTTAGCCACCGCGGGATCATGGGTTACAATAATGAATGTTTGGTTTAAAGTTTCATTCAAGTCTTGAATGAGCCGTATAACTTTCCTTCCAGTTGCTCGGTCAATATTTCCTGTGGGTTCGTCTCCAAGGATTATTGCGGGTTCGTTTGCAAGCGCTCTGGCGATGGCTACACGTTGCTGTTCTCCACCGCTTAGCTGTGCTGGTTTATGATGCATCCTCTTCTCTAAACCTACAAGTCTGAGAAGCTCAACAGCCCTTTCCCTTATCTCCCTATCAGAAAGTTTTCCAGCGAAAAACATCGGCAACTCAACATTCTCCAAAGCTGTTAAAAGAGGCACAAGATTGAAAAACTGGAAGATGAAACCTATCTTTTCACGTCTAAAACGGGAGAGTTCCTTCTCACTTAAAGGCGTGATGTCCCTTCCGTCAATGATAACCTTTCCACTGGTAGGCTTGTCAAGTCCTCCGACAACATTTAACAGTGTTGTCTTACCAGAACCCGAGGGACCTTGAATCGAAACAAACTCCCCTTTTTCAATTTCCAAATTAACTCCACGGAGAGCCTCAACCCTTATTCCTTCACCCAAATCGTAAATCTTTCTGACTTCGTGAAGCTCTACTATGTTACTCATACCTCAACGCCTCCACTGGTGGAACGTTTGCCGCCTGCCACGAAGGATAGATGCCAGCGATTAACCCTATGGCCAAAGCAACCAAAATAGCCTCAACCAGAATTTCCGGAGAAATCAACAATGGAACCGTTAAGCGTAATCCAAAAGCTGACACTAACCATTGAATGAAATATACACCGCCCAGTCCAACACCGCATCCTATCAAACCTCCTATGAGGCTTATTATCAAGGCTTCTGAAAGAAAAAGAAAAAGCACATGCCACCTCTCAGCGCCTACGGCTTTTAACATTCCAATTTCTCTTCTCCTCTCATGAACGGACATCATAACCGTGTTTAAAATGCCTAAGCCGCCGACGGCTAAGCTGACGGAACCCAAAGCCAAGAGAACACCGTTGATGATGCTCATTACTCTGTCTATGTAGCGCATAAGCTCCTCTTGACGAACAACACTAGCATCTGGAAACATTTCCTTAAGGGCTTGCTCAACATATTCACCTTGACTTGGATCATCCAAAACTATAAGTAAATTAGACACGTAACCCCCTCTGTTAACCAATTGTTGCGCCGCTTTCAAGGTTATAAAACAGCCAATTTTCAGTTCTCCAGTTCCAATAGCGCTTAAAAACCCAACCACCTTAAACTTTTTTCCAACACCATCCTGCTCCGTGCTCAACGTGACAGTGTCATTTATGTGTATACCAAGCGTGGAAGCCGTTGTCTCCCCCAAAACAGCACAATCTGTCTCATTAGGGTTAAGTCCCCGCCCCTCTGCCAGAGTTATATGATACAACTTGCTAGCCTGTTGAGGATCAATTCCTACGGTTACAATTGGCCGCTCACGGATATAAACTATAGTTGTTATGACAGGAACTGACCGATTTACACCGGGCACTTGTTGAATTAATGCTTGAACGTTGGACAGGGGAATATCCACTCCACCGCTTTTGCTACTCACGATCACACCAGCTCCTAACATTTCGTTAAGCGTTGTCTTCACCTCATTATGCATTCCATATCCCAACGTCATCAGGGAAACTATCGTCGATATGCCGATGATTACACCCAGTATAGTTAAGGCTGAACGAAACTTTCTTCTGCTAATGCTTCGATAAGCCATCTTAAAGGAGACAACGGACATTCGAGGCATTCTACTTTCCTCGTTAAATTGTGTTAGAAAATGATATATTAGAAAGCTATATATTTTTCTCAGTTAGTAGATGAAAACTGCTTGAAATCCACAGCGGAAGAAATAGCGTCCCTTTGGAGAGAACAGATGAAGAGGGGTTATCTGAAGCTGGCGATACTTTTTGTGTTAACCAAGAACCCCTCACACGGTTACAGAATGGTAAAAGACATTCAAGGGTTCACGCTTGGTCTCTTGACACCGACTGTTGGGGCTGTTTACCCTGCCTTAAACGAGCTTGAAAAGGATAAACTGGTAAAAGGGATGTGGAAAGAGAAGGGGAAAAAGAAGGTTAAGGTTTATGAAATAACGCGGAAGGGTAGAGAGGTTTTCAGAAAAGCCGTTGAGAAACATCTGAACTTGGTATCCGCAACTCAGAACATGATTCTCAAAGAATTGGAAACACTGGGGATAATAAAAAAGAATGAGCCGTCTCCTAGGATATACATGCAAGCTGTGAAACTTTTGCTCTTGAACGAGAAAGCAGGGAAAGATGAAAAAATAGAGGCTTTAGAGAAGCTGAAAGATGGATGTCACCAGTTAAAAGAAGCTCTTAACACAATGATAGAGAACATAGAAAAAAGAATCGATGACCTGCAATCTTCGCATAAAAACACGGATAACAACGCTCAACACATAATAGCCAATTGTAAATAAAAACTTAGCAAGATTTATATTACCGAACATCCTTTTTGCATCCAACTAGCCTTCAACCGAAAACTCTGGCGTCAAAGACTTCCATGAGTTTCCCGGAGAGAGGCTAGTTCCGCGATAGGACGAAAACAGAACATGCCAAGAAGGCTTCCAGAAAAAACAAAAAATGCAAAAAGAAAACCTAGAAGACACGGAAGTAAAAGACGATTCCGTTCTAACAGACCTTTTTTTCAAACAGCCCCTGTTAAAGAAAATCAGGAACTGGAGGTTCTAATAGACGATATCGGAAGCAGAGGCGACGGAATAGCAAGGATACAAGGTTATCTGATTTTTGTTCCCAACAGCAGAATCGGTGAACGCGTGAAAGTCAGAATACGGAGAGTTGGCGGAAAATTTGCCGTCGCGGAGAGAATAGTTTGAAAAGGGAGGATGAGAATGAAAATAAAGGATTTGCGAAACGGAATGAAACACGTCAGCATAGAAGCCAAAGTTGTAGAAAAATCAGAGCCCCGCGAAGTCATGTCAAGATACGGAAACACAACACACAAAGTGGCCACAGCCATCATCAGCGACGAAACAGGCACAATAAAACTTACCCTGTGGAACGAACAGATAAACCAAGTAAACGTCAACGACACGGTCAAGGTGGAAAACGGCTACGTCACAAGTTTCAGAGGAGAAATCCAGCTTAACGTTGGAAGATACGGAAACCTAACAGTTGAATAAACAACAAAGTGAAAACCAAATTTTATTAACCGAGCAAGAGGTGAAAAACATGGAAAGAAGGAGAAGTTTCGGCGAAAGACGATTCCCACCAAAACCCGTTGAAATGGGACAAGAATACGAAGTTGACGTCCAAGAGACAAGCCGCAGAGGAGAAGGAATAGCCAGAATAAAAGGCTTGGTGACCTTCATACCCAATACAAAACCTGGAGACCACGTCAAAATAAAGATAACAAGGATCAGCAGAAGATTCGCCGAAGCAGAAGTGATTAAAAAAGAAGCAACAGAAGAAAAAGAAAAATAGCAAACATAAAAACCTCGATTTTCTAGATCCACATTTATTTTAGCGGTTTCCCCAAAATTTTAGAGAGAGCTCAAACATACTAAGGCTTTAAGACAGAAAGCCGAAATCAATATGAAGAACCTAGTTTGAAGTTTTAAAGGAAGCCCGGTGGTGTAGCGGACAAGCATAGCGGGCTTTGGACCCGCTGACGAGAGTTCGAATCTCTCCCGGGCTACTATTCTTGGCTGTCGCTGGCTTTCTTCGAAAGCCCATTTACGATTTTGAATATGAAATGAACTTCATAGCGAATGATGAGGAGCTTTACGATGCGATTCTCTTCACGCTTGGAACAACAAACGGCAAATTCATATGCACAAGCACACCTTGGAGCACGGACAGCATTTTCTGGCACATCTTCAACAACCCAGCATACAGCGATTTCGCGAAAAGCCACATAACATATAAACAAGCCTTGGAGCCAAACGGGCCTTTGAAACGGGAAATCCTCGAGAAGATTAAAAGGCAGCTTGAAGGGAATCCTTGGCGTTGGCGCCGTGAAATGCTTGCGGAGTGGGCTGAAGACGAGAGCGTATGGCTTTCGCAAGCTTTAATCACAAGCTGCATAGACCATGAGCTGGAATATTGCAGGTTTGAGGATTACGCTAAAGGTGAGCTTTACGCTGGGCTTGACCTTGGCAAATACCGAGACTTCAGCGTTCTTTCAGTAGTGAAAGTAGAAGATTCTTCTATAAAATTAATCCACCTGCACCAGTTTCCGCTTAAAACGCCTTACGCAAGCGTGATAGGCTATGTGAAAACCCTCTGCGACAGATGGAACAGGATAAACAAGGTTTTGGTGGATATGTCAGGCGTGGGCGACTACATTGTTGAGGACATGGTTAACGCTGGAATAAGGGGAACTGAAGGCGTGAAATTCACTGTTGAAACCAAACAGAAGATGGCTCAATGGCTTAAGCAATGCATGGTGGAGGAAAGGCTTAAAATCCCCTATGACAGCGACCTGATAGCAGAGCTGAACATTGAACGGTTCGAACTGTCAAAAGAGGGAAAAATTAGGTTTTCGCATCCTGAAGGCACACATGACGACCGCTTCTGGAGCTTAGCGTTAAGCTTTACGCAGCAAGAGAACCGCCAAGAAAAGAGCCTGTAATCATTTTCAGATGAAAAGCATGTTCAGGCGTCAGATAAACCTTAACAACTTTTCCTGAAGCTTGGGTTTCTCATCTGCGAAAATGATTTAAGGATTCTTGCGTATGTTTAGTTTGGTGTTCGGGATATGTATTCTGTCGGTTCTGTTATTTCACGGTTTGAGGATAATGCGAAGTGGGTTAGTAGACACTATGAAGAGTTGAAGAAACGGTATGTAGATGAGTGGATTGCTGTTTTAAATGAAGCTGTTGTTGATCATGATCGTGAGTTGGGTAAACTTGTTAAAAGACTGCAGATGAAACATCCTGAAAATTATAGTGAAATCGTTGTTGAGTATGTGACTGCTAAGGAAATAGAACTGATCCTTTAGAAGTGGTTTTTGCGGATTCCTTGCTTCTTTAAGCCTGGAATTTTTGAAGCGGCTTACCTTGTTGCAGTTCTGGAATCCAAAGCTCTTGGAATAAATGGGACAGTTGAGTTTCTGGTTGATACGGGTGCGTCGAGAACCACAATATGTGATAAAGATGCTGTTAGATTAGGAATAAATTTTGAGAAGTTAGAGCAGCTTAGGGAGGGCATGCTCGGAATAGGCGGACTGGTCGATGCTTATCTACTGAAGAGTGTTAAGCTGACCTTTCGAAGAGAAGACGGAAAAACCCATGTGGAACATCTTGACAAAATATACGTTTTGAAACACGCTGTCTTGGATGAGCGTATAAGGAGGATTCCAAGCATTCTCGGAAGAGATTTGCTTAACAAGTACGCGTTCGTCTACGACAAAAGAAACGAAACAGCATACATAACCGATGAAGAGTTTCTGTTAACTACACGCTAACAAGTTTAGGCTGTAGTGGAATGAGAACTCAAGATAATAAGTAGTTGATTTTTCATCGAATAGATCAAGCCAAGAAAAGAGCCTGTAATCATTTTCAGATAACGTCTTCCTTTACCTTGTTAAGGTTTTGCTTATTTCTTTTAGGCGGGTGGCTATTTCAACACCTCTCTCCGTGAGGCTGTTTATGCGTCTTGAGGCTTAAACACGCTTTCAACCAAGCCTTTTCTATGCAGGCGCTCCATGATTTGGCTGCACCACTGCTCGGTTATACCCACGCGTTTAGCAACGTGGCTGTTCTGTAACGGCCCATCGAGAAGCGCTACCAAAATCTTGTGTTCAACCGTTAGCAACATGGTTAACCATCATAAACATGCCAGTTTACAAATGATAAATCATTCTGAAACTTTAGTTTAAATAGCGTTTGAGGCGTTAGATAGTTTTGGGTGTTGGTTTGGAGGATAAAGAAGATGCTGCAAAATCTTCAGCTCTGAAGGCTATTTCAAACTTTTTAACGCCTTGGAGAAAATATTTGGTTTCGGAGCGAAACTTCTCGAAATTCAAATCATTAAAAGCTTGTATAAAAATATTGGAAAAACCTTAAAATTGGATAAAAAACCTCAAGAGTTCGAATTCACAGAGTACATAGCTGCAGCGAAAAGAACATTCAAACAAGAACAAGCCAAACTTAAAGGGCAGAAAACAAAAACCGTTAGGATTCGTTAACCTTAAAAGCCTTCAACTCATATTTTGTTTTGGGCTTGAAGTGGGAGAGGCTGAGGTTAAAGGCTTACTTATGGAGAAAAGTTTTGTCAAGCATGAGCTGGTTAAGCCTAAAAGCGTTGAGGAAAGGATTTACCAGAACAATATTTTGGAAACAGCTAAGCGTAAGAACACTTTGGTTGTTTTGCCAACAGCCCTTGGA
>Ga0180298_1000138_pt1 | contig 15562 bp, 18 predicted proteins | sample GuaBasSediGuay13_FD_121800 | JGI IMG/M metagenome (GOLD analysis project Ga0180298, IMG submission 121800) | Subseafloor sediment microbial communities from Guaymas Basin, Gulf of California, Mexico - Guay13, Core 4488-10 , 4-6 cm | ecosystem: Environmental > Aquatic > Marine > Hydrothermal...
TCTATAACCTTTCCGGCGTCTGGCAGCACCATTGGAGCGAGTTAATAGAAAATAACCATGGGTTCGGGGTTATGATGACAACAACAGGTAATGAACAGCTTTACTTCTTCGACTCTATTGCTGGAGGCAACACTGGCGGAATCGGTGTAGCCAATGAGATAAGCGGAAGCAGCCAAACGATTACCATAGAAATTAAGCCCGCATCGCAGCAAGCGCAGTTCTCGTTCCAACAAGCATTGAACGTAATATGGTATGGGGGAGTCGCACTGTTTGATGGACAGGACCCAATTTATACCGATGCTGGTGGAGCAGATGGTTTGTGGATGCTTGTTGAATATTTGCCGATGGTCACAGTGACCACTGAAAGCTGAACGGTCTAGTCATGTTTATTTTGAATGTGTATTTTCAATTCATACAAGTTAAATAAACAATTGAAGATTTCCTAAACTGAAAGGTGAAAAATGTTGACCAAAAAATTGTTAAAATCCAAGAAAGCCATATCTCCCATACTCGCAACATTGCTGTTGATAGTTATAGCCGTAGCAGCCATAGTTGTAACTTACGCTTGGATAATGACCTACATGAGCAGTGCGGGACACCAGGCAGAAGTGAGATTGTACAAGGCAAACGTGAGTTTCATTAACGGCGGTAGCAAAAAGATAAAAATTGACGTGGGAAACTCTGGTGACTCGGACACAAGCATAGTGAAAATCTACATTGGAACGACAACAAGCTCCCTTATAGAACAAAACGATACATCACCATCGCTTCCAGCATCACTAAACGCGGGTTCCATCACAAGCATCACCGTGACTTGCAACTGGACAGCATCAACCACTTATTACTTTAAAATAGTATCATCAACTGGACAAACCTTAGAGTTTCCAGAGCAAGCACCTACTTCTTAGCATTTCTACCTCTTAGTTTGACAGCGGCAAAACGCATTTTATTCCAACGTCATTTATAAAAATCAAGAAGTGAGCAACAGCCTTTGGATTTTCTTCAGAGTGAAACTCCTTAGCTTAAAGAAATTTAAATATAGAATTCCCGCTGAGGTGGATCCACCAAAAGATTTAATAATGATCTTACCTGGTGATTAAGTAGGTAAAGAAAAATGGGTAATACGAAAATTTCAAGTAAAGGTCAAATAACAATTCCGAAAGAAATTCGAGAAAAGCTAAACCTCAAGCCGGGAGATAGAATAGTCATTGAGGCAAGAGAGCACGATGCAATAGTCAGACCGCTAAAGAAGCCGTCGGAGAGCATGAAAGGTATCGGGAAAAAAACGAAACAAAAATTGGGGAACATCACCGCTGTTGAATTAACTAGGAAAATGAGAGAAGAGGACGAAGAAGAACTTTGACCATCTGTCTAATAGACACTAACATCTTCCTATGCCTAGCGTTCGAAGATCCTGGGTATCAACACTGTGGAAAGCTCCTAGACCAAGCCTTTAAAGGTGATTTTACTCTGCTTTTAAGTTCCGTCCAGATCACGGAAATCTTAACCCCGTTCTATCGAGCCCAAGACCATGTAGGCCTAGAGAAAATGAAAAAAGAAATTATCAAACTGGAACCAAAAGTAAGAAATGTAGATCAGCAAATTGCGGAAAAAGCTGCTCAATATCGCTCAACCGTCAAAACGCCAAACGGAAGATGGCTCGCATTAGCCGATTCTATAATACTTGCCACCGCAGTCTTAGAAAAAGCCAAAATCCTCTACACCATTGACACCGATTTCCTCAATATCAAGGAAATTAAGATAAAAGCGCCTGAAATGGAGATCACCGACTGGATGAAACAATACGGGTCTCCAAAGCGTTCTGATCCTAAAATATGTTGAGTGTTTCAGATGCAAAACATACTTGCCGCTATAAGAACTATGGTAACTTTAATATTTCTATTATATGCTTCTTGGAGCGACTATAAGACGCGAGAAGTGAGCAACAACGTTTGGATTCTCTTCGCGCCACCAGCATTCACATTAACCTTTCTGGAACTCCTTTTTTACAACCCTTCATTGCTATACCTCTACGGTCTATGCTTCGCCTTAACCTCAGCCTTCGCCATAACACTCTTTTATCTAGGAGGTTTCGGAGGCGCCGACGCCAAAGCCCTAATGTGCCTAGCCCTTGCCCTACCTTTTTTCCCCAAAAACTTATTAACGCCTTTATCTGGAAAAATCTCAATAATTTCACAAAACTTTTTGCCTTTCACCGTTTTCAGCAACTCGGTCATAATAGCCGCAGCAACAGCCATCTACATATTTATACGTAATATAGTTTGGCACAAAAAAAGCGGAACATCACTATTTGGAGGAAGCCATCAAAAAGAGTCTTTCTGGAGAAAAATCCTTGTTTTGATAACTGGCTACAAAGTTCCAATAAAAAAACTGAAAGAGAAATGGCATTATTATCCGCTAGAAGATGTAAAAGAAAAAAGCGAAAATGAGCTGCAACGGAAACTCATAGTAATGCTAAATGAGAAAGAAAGAGAAGCAGTGGTTGAAAGATTAGCCAAGGCAATAGAAAATGGCAAAATCCAAGACATGGTTTGGGCAAGTCCAGGACTGCCAATGCTAATTTTCATAACCGCAGGCCTAATTACCGCCTTGCTTTTCGGAGATTTCGTTTGGATGTTTGTAAGCTTTCTATTTAGATAAAAATAGAAGATATTCTAAAGCGATTGACAGCGAAGGTGGAATAAAAGACAATGGAAGATAACTCCATGCCAGACTGCGTTCTGGACTAAGCATCATCACAGTGACAAGCAGCGGGATTATAAGCCAGAAAAGACTCACACCGAAACTTGCCTTTCTAAGGGGATAAATTTCCACAAACAATTTTCGCAGAACCCAAGATAACAAAATAAAACCTAGAGCAAAAAATAGAAGACCGATAAGAAGCGAAGATTGCTTTGTCAAAACACCTAAACCAATCAGTTCTTCAACGTCTCCAAAAGGCGCTAACCCGCCGATTATAAGGTATCCAGTGGAATTTACAAGCGTCCAAAAAGCCAACCAAAAAAGGACAATAGCCAAATGCCACTGAACCTTCTTTTTACAAAACATAAATGTTTGGACCGTAAATGATGCGAGCAAGCATACAAGTATTCCGCCAACATAAATCCATGCCAACTGCGTTAAGCCAACGTCATCTGTAAAACTCCATGATATATGAGAAAGCTCGTAAGGCCACAACAAACTGATATGCACACCCGTTATTTTCCCTCCGAAAAGCAGCACAAAAAAGCCGTGTCCACAGACCTCATGTAAGAATTCTGAAACTATTTTAAAAATAAAACCCGATGTTACAAATGTTGTAAAGAATGTTAGTTTATCTGGCAATCACGCTCAGTCCTTTTTGTTATTTTCGTTTTGAATAAAGAATTGCAGCAATTACCATAAAAACTGATGCGATGCCAACTAGTAGTAAGGCAAAATCTCTATAAGGATAGTTTATAATGGGCAACATGTTTTGACTTGAAGCTTCATAAGAATAGCAAAATGTGCTAACAACGTATAGGATGATTGCAGATATTAGCAGGGAAAGTTCAATTTTAAACTTCAAACTTCATCCCTTAAGCACATGCTTCGGCTTTTGAAAGTCTACGGTATTAGTCCGGACTTACTAAAATACTTTATGAAAAAATGTTATCTACATATAGATTCACTTTGCTTATGGTGAAACATAACTTGCCCTCTAACAGACTTATTAAAGAAACTCTTGAACTTCTGAAAGGCAAAGCTAAAGAATTTAACGTAGTGGTCATGCCAGACTTTTTCCTCGATCGCCTAGTAAACTTGCCCTTCTCTTTGAAAGAATTTGCTGAAAACCTTGAAAATGTAGCAAAAAGGAAAGGAGGAAGTATAGACGGTGTAAGACAAGCTGAGATTAGAGGGGGAAACGCCATAAACACGGCTTCCGCCCTTGCACTGTTAGGTGTAAAGGTCACTCCCATAGTTTGCACAAGCACACTTGGATTACAGCTTATAAAATTCTACCTTACTCCAAAAAAAGTGGATTTTTCCCATATCAAAATCTTGGATAAAACGTCTATAACAACATCCTTGGAAATTAAAACAGAAAATGAAATAGTCAACATCATGTTAAGAGATGTAGGCTCGTTAGAAGAATTTGGACCGCAAGATTTAGACCGCAAAGATTTTGAAGTCATAGAAAATGCTGATTACATGTGCGTTTTTAATTGGGCTGGGACTAGGCATTTTGGAACAGAGTTGGCTAAAACCGTTTTTCAGCATGTAAAAGCGAAAGGTAAAGGCAAAACCTATTATGACACGGCAGACCCGACGCCAAATAAAGAGAAAATTCTGCAGTTGGTTAAAGAGGTTCTGATGAGTGGACATGTTGATATTCTTAGTTTAAACGAGAACGAGGCAATATGTTATGCTTCTTACATAAGTTCTGAAATAGGAAAAATGCGGAAAAAATTGCGGTTTGAAGAGTTGGCAAAGGAATCAGCGAGAATTTTGGCTTCACATATTTCTGCAAGGGTTGATTTGCACACCACAAAGTTTTCAGCAACGTTCACCGAAAAAAGTGAAACCATGGTTCCAGCTTTTAAGATTCCGGTTTTGAGGGCGACTGGAGCGGGAGACGCTTGGAACGCTGGAAACATCTTGGGAGATGCTCTCGGATTTTCCGACTCTTGTAGATTGACGTTAGCCAATGCTGTTGCAGCCTATTACATATCAGACATAAAGGGAAGGCATCCTACAAGAAGGCAGTTGATAAGGTTCTGTGAAAAGCTGATGCATGAGCAAAACTAGATTATTGTATAAATACTTGCAAACGCGTAATTATTTTACTGTAAAATGAGGTAGAAGGTTTTGAAGTCTAGGCTTTTCGGAAGTTCCGGAGTTCGCGGCTTGGTTAACGTAACTCTTACACCAGTTTTGGCGGCTAAGTTAGGCTTGGCTGTTGCGACGTTTTCCAAAGCTGGCGAAGTGCTTGTGGGTTGTGACACAAGAGTTTCAGGTTTGATGTTGGAGAGCGCTCTTGTTTCAAGCCTTTTAGCTGCCGGTGTGAGAGTAACCCGTTTGGATGTGGTTCCTACTCCTGTTCTGGCTTATTTGACGAGAAAACTAGGTGCTGACGCCGGTTTTATGATTACTGCTTCGCATAATCCCCCTCAATATAATGGGATAAAGGTTTTCGACGGAAACGGTATAGCTTATGATGAGGAAAAGCAAAATGAAATTGAGAGGCTGATGGCGAGCGAGGGTTTTAGGTTAGCGGAGTGGCGGGATGTAGGCGACACGTTGCAATTTAATGGGGCTTCCTTATATAATGAGATGATTCTGAAAAACGTGAAACTGAACAAAAAACCATACATTCTGTTAGATTTAGGATGTGGGGCAACATGCAACGTCGCTCCAGCGTTGTTTAAAAGCTTAGGCTGTAAGGTGACTGCAATAAACGCTCAGCCGGATGGTTTCTTTCCATGTAGAAGCCCGGAACCTAACGCTGAATCGTTGAAATCCTTGACTGAGGTTGTTTGTAATTTGGGTGCGGATTTGGGGATAGCCTACGATGGCGATGGTGACAGAGTGGCTTTTGTAGATGAGAGGGGCAGATTCGTAGACTTTGATAGGGTTTTAGCTGCGTATACTGCGTATGTTGTAAAGAAGAGTCACGGCGGAACCGTTGTAACGAACGTTGAGTCATCCATGTGTGTTGAAAAGATGGTTGAAGCTTACGGTGGAAGAGTTGTTAGAACAAGAGTCGGTGATGTTTATCTGGCGGAGGCTATGGAAAAACACGGGGCTATTTTCGGTGGAGAACCATGCGGAGCATGGATACACCCTCAATTTCATTACTGTCCAGACGGGCTACTCTCCTCAGTATTGCTTTTGGAGGCATTGGAAGACGAGGATGTGAGCTTGTCCGAGTTTGTGTCAAGCGCACCGAAATATCCAACTCTGAGAGAGAATGTTCCTTGTGAGAACAAAGTGAAATACAAGGTTGCGGAGAAAATCGGAGAAGAGCTGGCTTCTGTCTTTCCGAACCTTAAACAAGTTTCAACCGTTGACGGTGTTCGTTTAACACTTGAGGAAGGATGGATTTTGGTTAGGACTTCTGGAACCGAACCGCTTATCCGATTGACGGTTGAGGGTGAATCGTTAAAAACTGCGAATGAGATAATGGAAAAAGGTTTATCTCTCGTTAAAAAACTTGTTGAGGAAGTGGAAAATTGAAAGCCGTAATTTTGGCCGCCGGAGAAGGCGTGAGACTGCAACCCATTACGTTGACAAAACCGAAGCATCTGATAGAAGTTGGTGGAAAACCTATTCTTGCACATGGTTTAAACGCGGTTAAAGCCTCTGGGATAAACGAAGTGTTAATCGTTGTTCACTATATGGCTGACGCGATCCGCGATTACTTCGGTGACGGTGAAAGATTTGGGTTAAAAATTGAATATGCAGAGCAGAAGGGTGTGCTTGGGACAGGCAACGCCGTAAGCGTTGTTGAACCATATGTGGAAGATGATTTTTTGCTTGTCTACGGTGATTTGCTGTTCACATCTAAGGCTGTAAGAAAGGTTCTCGCTATGCATAACGAAGAGAAGCCAGCCGCGACAATGGCTGTGGTTTCTGTTGAAAGCCCTGAAAACTACGGTGTGGTAGAGCTTCGAGAAGAAAAATACGTGAAGAGAATAGTTGAAAAACCAAACCGTGGTGAAGCGCCTACAAACTTGGCAAACGCAGGCATATACGTTTTCTCAACGGAGATATTTGACAAAGTGAAGGAAACTTCGGCTTCTGCTAGGGGGGAATGGGAAATCACCGATGCAATCTCACTTTTGCTAAAAGAGAAGAAGCCTGTTTTAGCCGTTAAAATCCCCAGTGGAGAATGGTTTGACATCGGAAGACCTTGGGACTTACTTGAGGCGAACCGTTGGGCGTTGCTGAGGCTGAAACATGAGCTACACGGGCAAATAGAGGAGGGCGCGCACATAACAGGTCCCGTAACAGTTGCAGAGAACGTGCGCATCCGCTCCGGAGCGTACATCGAAGGTCCAGCGTTTATAGATGAGGGAAGCGACATAGGACCGAACTGTTACATTCGACCTTTCACAAGCATAGGTAAAAAAGTGCGAATCGGCAACGCCTGTGAAATAAAGAACAGCATAATCATGGACAACACTCACATCGGTCACTTGTCTTACGTTGGCGACAGCGTGATATGTGAAAACTGCAACCTAGGCGCGGGGACGGTGACAGCTAACTATAGGCTTGACGCTGGAACAATCAAGATGCTCGTGAAGGATAAGGTTGTCGACACTGGAAGAAAAAAACTCGGGGCAATACTGGGCGCCGACGTGAAAGCGGGGATAAACACGCTTTTCATGCCCGGCGTGAAAGTTGGAAACAACTGTTGGATCGGTCCAAACGTCGTTGTCTACCGAGACTTGCCACCCAACACTATCACGTTGCTGAAGCAAAACCTAGAGCGAAGAAAACTGAACACAACTTAAAGTTTGAACCAAAATTATAGGGGGTAGAGGCTATTCGCCTTTTTCCAAGTCAAACCCTAAATAGTTGTTCCACATTGTTCGTAACAGAATGGAGGTTTAAGTTTGTCAATGGCTCAAAGAAAATTTTTCACGGAAGTGGCAGCGTTACTTGATAAACACGTGATTGTTACAACAACCACCGGAAAGAAATACAGCGGAACACTGATGGGTATCAACCCAGACACTTTAAGTCTATGCCTAGGCGAAGCGAAAGACGAGGAAGGAAAAAATTTACACAGAGTCTTTCTCAACGGAAACGTTGTTGCACAAATATTAAGCGTTGAAAAACCCTTCGACCTGAAAGCGTTAGCGGATCGCCTTGAAAAAGTTTTCCCGACTATGGTTAAACTTTACGAAGACAAAGGCTTCATATGGGTTATGGATAGGGTTAAAGTCACAGAGAAGGGTGTTGTGGAAGGGGCTGGTCCGGCAGCTGAACGTGTTCAGAGGGTCTACGAGCAGTTTATCAGTGAAATGAAAGGTTAGATAAACCAGCGAAACTCAGATTCCTTTTTCTTTTCCTTTTCAACCTTCCTAATCAAGCCGAAAGACTCCAAAATATCCTTTGTCTTCTCAGCTGCAACATCAAGCCTTGAAAAATCAACCTTCAAATTCAGAAACCTACAAACCTTTAGCAATGCTAAACGCGCAGCGTTCGCATCCGGATACGTGCCGGGGGTCTCTACGAGAAGGGAAAATCCCTTGAAACCTCTGAGCTTGCCGAGTCCTATGAGGATGCCTGCAACCCCGAATATCTGTCCAACCATAACCTTGGTTTCAAGGCTTAACGCTTCCTTCAACGTTTCCGGGTCTGACGCAGCGCAGTAAACGCTCGGGTTTGTCGTCGCCTCTTCTATTCGGAATCCACCCAAGGTTATGACGTAACGACAGCCTAACTCCTCAGCTACGTCCAAAACACGTCCACAAAGCTCGTACTGTCCGAAGGTTGTTAACGCTTGAGTGTTTCCATACCACAGAATTAGGTCTCGCCCGTCACCTTTGCTCTTGTAATAGTAAAGCTCGTTTATCGGGGAACGCGCACCGCCATCTTTGGTTGTCACAGCCAAATCTTGAAAGGCTGAGGAGCAGATTTCAGCGAAAAGCTTAGCCTTCAACTCGTGGATTAGGTGTAAAACCGCGATGTTTGCCACAAACCCTATGCCCGGTAATCCCTCAATCAAAACAGGATTGTCTAACTTTGGCTTTTCATATACTTTGATGGCACAAACCATTCTCTAGACACTCTTCTGATGCGAAACAATAGCTTATAAACATTTAAAGCTTGTTTTCCCTCTTCCACTCCATGCTAATAGTCGTCTTCATAGTCCAGTTCATCTACTTCTATTTCATGGCATTCCTTACACATACCCTCGTAAGTTTCATATTCTTCCTTTGATATCTTTCTGCCGCACCTTATGCACCTGTAAACTTTCTCGTCCATTTCACATTACGTCTCCAAACATCATCTCAGACTCTTCGGTCATCTGGTCATCCCAGCACTCCCAACACATACCATCGTAAGCCTCATACTCCTCCTCGCTGATTTCGCGACTGCAAACAGAACAGTAAAACCTTCTCTTCTTATCCTTAGATTTACCTTTGCCTTTTTTCTTTTTAGTTTTCTTCAACCAATTCGCCGAAACATCAATTCAGCGGTAAATACTAAAAAATTATGAAACAGAAATCTGTACTATTTAGCCACTCACCGTCAATTCTCTCTTCGTTGCTTAATGTTTGCTTTGTAGAAGTGCTTCTTGTTTAGAATGAAATATAATATAAGTGTGTTTAGCCGATTCTGTCTAGGCTTAAGATGACGTTTGAAATAAGAGAAAGAGATATGCTTGCGAGAATAGGCAGACTTAAAACCAAAAGCGGTGAAATCGAAACTCCGCTTCTTTTTCCAGTTGTAAACCCGAACGTGCAGCCGATATCTCCGAAAAGAATGCGTGAAGTTTTCGGATGTAACGCGTTGATAACAAACGCTTACATACTCAAAAAACGCTTCGGAGACAAACCTATAGAAAAAGGAGTGCACAATTTCTTAGACTTTAACGGAGTTGTAATGACCGATTCTGGCGCATACCAAATCTTAGTCTACGGAGACATAGAAGCAACCCCGAAAGAAATCGTGGAATATCAGGAGCGAATAGACGCTGACATAGCTACAATATTGGATTTGCCGACGGGCTGGAAGGTTTCGAAAAAATACGCGGAAAACACTGTAAGGGAGACCTTGAAAAGGGCGAAAGAGCTTTTCCAAACAAAAACTCGAGAGGACATTCTCTGGGTTGGTCCTATTCAAGGTGGGAAATACTTAGACCTCGTTGCCGAATCAGCCGTTAAAGTGGGAGAACTGCCCTTTCAAATACACGCTTTAGGAAGCCCAACAGAGGTCATGGAACACTACAGATTCGACGTTTTGGTCGACATGATAATGACTGCGAAAATGAATATGCCCATGGAAAGACCCCTCCACCTCTTCGGAGCCGGACACCCGTTCATGTTCACTCTAGCCGTAGCCCTCGGATGCGACCTCTTCGACTCAGCAGCTTACGCTATATACGCAAGAGAAAACCGCTACATGACAGAGCAAGGCACATCAAGGCTAAACGAACTTGAGTATTTCCCATGTGCATGTCCAAAATGCTCAAAAACAACTCCAAAAGACGTTTTAGAGACGCCTCAAAACGAGAGGCAAACATTTCTAGCTGAACACAACCTCTACACATGCCTCACAGAGTTAAGGAGAATAAAGAACGCGATAAAAGAGGGTAGACTCTGGGAACACTTGAAAATCAGAGCCAACGGACATCCAGCCTTGCTTCAAGCCTTAAAGAAACTGAAGAAGTATGAAGACTTCATCGAAAGACACAGCCCAACAACAAAAAAGGCAGGCATATTCTTCTTCGATTCACTAGACCTTGCAAGACCGGAAGTTGTTAGGCACAGAAAAAGAATGAGTGAAAGATACACTCCGCCGAAAAAAGCTGAATTATTAATATTAATGCCTCAAATTCAGATGAAACCATTTCATAAATCAAAAATGTTCAAAGAAACAATGAAACTTCTTAAAAACAAATTCAAAAGTCAATTGGACAATATTCATGTGTGCTTCTACGCGGCGCCCTTTGGAGTAATCCCGATTGAACTCGATGAAATTTATCCGCTTTCCCAACATGAAACCATGATGCCTCCTGACATGGAAACAAGAGAGTACGTGGCAAACCAAACAGCAAACTACATCAGCAGCACAAGTTACAAGGCGGTTTTAATGCTTCACAATCCGGAAAACTGGAACAAAAGCGTTCTGAACGCCTGCAAAAAAGCCTGTTCAAAGAAAAACATTAGATTCAAATACCTTAAAGTAGAAAGAGCGCGAAGCAAAACAATGCTAAAGGAAATTGAGAAGCTTTTCAACAGAAACGGGCGAAAAAGCCTTGATTAAGGCTGACCTACACGTTCACACAACTTATTCGTATGATGCTTCAATAAACCCGAAAACTCTGGTGGACAAGCTTTACGCACATCCATCCATCAAAGCTGTGGCTGTAACAGACCACAACACGGTTAGAGGCTATCACAAAGTGCGAAAACTCGCTTCCTCATACAAAAATGACATACTGATAATTCCAGGAGTTGAGATACGCACGATTAGTGGAGACCTGATAGTTTTAGGCGTTACAGAACTGCCTCCAACGCCATGGACCGTTGAAAACGTGGTTGATTTCGCAAGAGAAAACAACGGCTTAACAGTGGTTCCCCATCCTTACAGAGCCTGTGGTCTTGGCGACTCAGCTAGAAAATACGCTGTGGACGCGATAGAAATTTTAAACGGTACAACAAGCCGTGCCCTCAACAAAATGGCTGAAAAATTAGCCAAAAGCATGAAACTGCCGGGTGTCGCCGGGAGCGATGCTCACACGGTTGACGAGTTATGGACCGTTTACACAGAGGTGCATGCTTCCACTCAAAGCGTTGACGATGTCTTAGAGGCTATAAAGCGAGGGTCAGTGAAGGTTGGATTAACTGGAAAGTCAATACATTTTTAAAAGGGCTGAGAGCATGATTAGGCATTAGCGGATGAAAAGAAAATGAGTCCATTGCAAGTGAGATTTCTTGGCGGTACACGTGAGGTTGGAAGAATAGCGATAGCCGTGAAAACCCAGAAAACACAAGTTTTGCTTGAATACGGTGTCATGTTAAATCATGAACCTGGCTTTCCAATGCACGTACCGCCAAAGGATGTTGACGCGATAATTTTAACGCATAGTCACCTTGACCATTCAGGTGCAATCCCAATATTCTACATTCACGGAAGAAAACCTCTATACGCGAACAAACTAACTATTGAACTAAACCAACTTTTAATTTCAGACTTCATACATCTCTCCAACTACTACCTTCCCTTTGAATATCTCGAACTGAAATCCATGATGAGAAACAGTAAACACGTAGACTTCGGGGTTAAACAGCAAATCGGAGACGTAACCTTCCAGCTGGTTAACGCCGGACACATCCCGGGAAGCGCTCAAATACTAGTTGAAGCAGAAGGTAAAAAACTACTTTACACAGGTGACTTCAACACGGTAGACACAAAACTTCTTGAAGGAGCAAAAATGGAATTTGACGAATTAGACGCTGTGATAATTGAAAGCACCTATGCGGATGAAGACCACACGGAACGTTCAGAACTGGAGAAATGCTTCGTAGAAGAAGTCACAAACGTGGTTGAAAACGGAGGAACAGTTCTAGTCCCCGCCTTCGGAGTTGGAAGGTCGCAAGAAATCGCGTGTGTCCTAGCGGCACATCACTTTGAATATCCCGTTTTTCTCGACGGAATGGCTCGTGAAGCAAGTAGAATAATGATGAACTATCGAGAGTTTCTGAGAGACCCAAAACTGTTCATGGATGCCCTACATTCCGTTGACTGGATTGAAAGCTGGCGAGACCGCAGAAAAACAATGAAAAAACCAGGCGTGATAATTTCACCAGCCGGCATGCTCAAGGGCGGTCCATCAGTGTTTTACATTTCAAAGGTCGGTAAAAAAGCGCGGAACGGCGTCTTTCTTGTTAGTTATCAGATTCCAGGTACTCCTGGAAGACAATTGTTGGAAAAGGGTGTATGCCTTATTGATGGTAAAATGCGAAAAGTCAAGGCACAGGTTAAACATTTCGATTTTTCATCTCACTGTGGAGCAAGTGAACTTAAAGAGTCTGTGAAAAAACTGCGGGGAAACCCGAAAATTTACGTGGTTCACGGCGCAGAAGGCAACTGTGAACTCTTCGCGAAGTGGATAAAAAAGGAACTGAGCCTAGAGGCTACAGCACCCAAAACAGGTGATACTATCGAGGTTAAGTGAAAAGAGATGAAGATTGGAATTTTGCCCGTTGGACAACCGGTAAACGCGTCCGTGATAGGCAGGATTCAAGAGAGTCTAAAAATGATTTTTCCAAAAACCACATGTATCATCCTCGATAAGACTTTGCCTATACCCGAAGAAGCGTTTAACAAGGCACGACAACAATACAACTCCACAATTATATTAAACAGAATTCACGGATGCACTGAAGAACAGGAAGCCTTAGACAGAATTTTGGGAATAACGAACGTAGACCTCTTTGTTCCTAACCTGAACTTTGTCTTCGGGGAGGCGGAATGCCCTGGAAAAGCAGCGCTCATCTCTTTAAAACGTCTTAAACCGGAGTTTTATGGAAAAACCGCAAACATCGATTTACTCGTTGAGAGAGGTACAAAAGAAGCTGTGCATGAAATCGGACACACACTGGGTTTAACTCATTGCCCTAACCCGTTCTGTGTTATGCATTTTTCCAACTCCATATTCGACACCGACACAAAGCAAAGCTTATTCTGCAACCGATGCTACTTAAAAATTGAAAAAGCAGTGAACAACTTGAGGTAAAATGCTTTGAGTGAAGAGTTCAAAGCTAGACCAGTACACTTGACACCTATATCATTAAGTCTATTATTCGGCATCCTATGTACTTATCTCATTCTGGTATCTCCAACGGAACACTACAATGTTGCTCCGCTTCCCGAAGGCCTTTTCGGAGCCTTCGGCAACGCATGCTATTTCGTCATCCTCGTCGGAGCCGGCGCGACACTACTGTACTTGCTTTTGAAAAATAAAAATCATAAAATGATAGCGATCATTACCGCTTTTGCCTTGACGACGGCGATTTTCACGCTTTCCTTCATCTACTTATTTGCAGCCTTTTCATTGTTTCCTTTTCCTTTCATGGAATTTGTCGCTCTAATCTTATCCGCATCCATAACGGCTCTGGCGGACTTTGCAATGTTTAAGATCCGCAGCAGAATCTGCAGCCTGATAGTTATCTCTTTAGGTGGTGCCCTCGGCGCGTTTTTAGGAACATCAATCCCAACCTTAAGCACTATTTTTATCCTTTGCTTCCTAGTCGTCTACGATATGTTCGCCGTTTACCACGGGCCTGTCGGAAAAATTGCTCGCAACGGACTTGAAAAGCTTCACGGTTTAAGCTTCTCCTTCAAAAACATTGAGATGGGCTTGGGAGATCTGACCTTCTATTCCATGCTTTCCGGACACATGTTCATCAACTTTGGTTTTCTTTCATGTTCGGCTTCGGTAATTGGCATACTAGTCGGCTGCTTCTTATCTTTTAAAATGTTAGAAAAGAAAGGAATGCTTCCAGGCCTACCATTCCCAATAATTCTCGGTCTAACCCTAAGCCTACTTGTAACGTTGCTCATTTAAAATGTCTATATTTCTCGAATTTCACATCGAAGCTTCTTAATGATCTCTCCAGCCTTCACCGGATCAGCCTTCAAAGTGTAAAGCCTCCTTGCCGTGCGAAGCTTCAGCTTCACCACATCTTTAAGCCTCTTCACTATACAGTAATCAGCCCTCTCGCTGATTTCCACAAACTTGTTGACGTCAAATATTTCCGCCGGCATTTTCTCACAGCGATAATCCTTGTTTTCACCCTTACTCTTATCTGTTTTGGTGGGCCGGGCCGGATTTGAACCGGCGACCCCCGCCGCGTGAGGGCGATGTCCTAACCAGCTAGACCACCGGCCCCCTATTTATCTTAAAAACTTGAGTTCCTTTATGTCTTTCGCAATGTTTCAAACGGTATGGGTTGTGTAACATTGTTACATAAGATTTTTCTATAATATTGTTCTCAAACTTTAAATGGGTGCTATAGGAAGAAGTAAGATTACAATTCTTCTCTTCTCCCTTCTCCCAAAATCAAAATGCACCCCCCATTTAGATTGTTGTCAAGGTGCTAGAATTGATTTTCAACGATTACTTTCTTGATGTTTTTGACCCATGGTATAAACGCCGCGTCTTCACGGAGCCATTTTAGTAGTTCTTGTTTGATTTTATCGTTTTCCTCTTCAATACCTTCGTCAACGAGTTCAAGGGTTATTATTGCTCTTTTCTTTTTCATTTTCATCATCCTTCTTTGATATACATGCGTTATGCAAAACGCTTCTTGGTTTTAAGGGATGTTTCCCAACTTGATGTATCTTATGATAGGATTCGGAATACGAAATAAGGCTCCGTCGATACATTTTTCTGTATAAATTGCAATGCTTTCATGGTAATAATCTTGGTTCAACTGAAAGGATTTCAAAAGCTCACCCCCGTAGAGGAAGCGCTACAAAAGTTCTTGAAAGAATTACAACTTAGGAAACCACGAGCGGTTGTAACGCCTTTGAGCTCTGCTTTGAATCGCATCTTGGCAGAAGACATGGTTGCAAAAGAAAATTTACCGAGATTTGACAGGTCAGCTGTGGATGGATATGCTGTTGAGGCCGAAGACACCTTTGAGGCTTCGCAGTTTAAACCAAAAGTTCTTCAAATCACGAATAAGAGGGAAATAGGTGAGCGGCAAGCAAAGCAAGTGTGGACTGGCAACCCCATTCCAAAGGGTGCAAACGCTGTTTTAATGCTGGAGAACACCAGACGCGTTAACGGTAAAATTGAGGTTTGGATACCTGTGGCGCCCGGTGAAAACATCTGTAA
>Ga0180298_1000139_pt1 | contig 15534 bp, 29 predicted proteins | sample GuaBasSediGuay13_FD_121800 | JGI IMG/M metagenome (GOLD analysis project Ga0180298, IMG submission 121800) | Subseafloor sediment microbial communities from Guaymas Basin, Gulf of California, Mexico - Guay13, Core 4488-10 , 4-6 cm | ecosystem: Environmental > Aquatic > Marine > Hydrothermal...
AAAGTGATTCGGGAGAGAGTTCGGGAAGTGAGTGATGCTGTTGATGAACTCTACGATTACGCCTTTGACACCCTCAGGAAGGTCTATAATGTTGCTTCCCGTCTTGCTCGTAGTGAAAGTGTTTCTTTGGAGCAGATAAACATAGTGTTCATCACGTATCTGCGGGTTCTTGTGGAAGTTTATCACGAGTTTTTGGCTGAGGTCGGCAAGAAGGGTCTCGGTGAGAAGGTCAGGAACGTCCTCTCTGAGGTTCTCAAGGAGATGGAGTAGGCCGTAGGTAATAGGGGTTGGCTTTCTTCTTAGCTTTTTAAATATTTTTTCAAAAAGTTCTTTTTGTAGTTTGTGGTTATGGGTAGGGGTGGTGTTTTTGGTTAGGCGTTATTATCACGTTGCTGGGAGGCTCATTGAGGAAGAGGATTTCCACAAGTTCTTTGATCTCGTGATTTCGTGGTATGCGGGGACTATCTCTGGTGCACGTTTTGAGCGTGAGCTCACTTGGTTCAGGCGTAAGTATAACCTCACGAGGTCAGAGCTCTATACTCTCGCTAGGGAGGCTATGGAGCTTTTCAGGGCAGGTAGGCTTTATGTTATAATCCCTCTGAGGAAGGTCTTGCAGAAGTTTAGAAGGTTCGTGAGAAAAGGTCGTGAGGTGTTCGTTGTCGGTGCTCAGCTCTGTGTCTTCTCGCTTGCTGATCACAGCTTTGAGTGTCTAGAGCACGTCATGGACGAGCTTGTTCATGAGCAGGTCAGCAGGTGGGGCCCTGCACTTGAGCCTACTGATAGGTACTCAACTGAGATCTATTTGTCAGAGGGCGAGTTTGAGGGTCTGAGGAAGTACCTTGAGTCCTTCAACAGCTGGGCTAGGTCTAGCGATTGCTGGGCGAAGTACAGGTATACCCCTCCTCCAGACTTCAATGTCATTGATCACGTCCTTTCATACTTCGAGATCTGTGGCATAGAGGAGCATAGGTTCACGAGGCCCAATGAGACTATAAGGAAGTACCTTGAGCTGGAGGACGTGTGTAAGATTGTCCGTGATTACACGGGCAATATCGTGTACATACCCTCTGGTGTTGTCTCAGCGTCGCTTTATGTCTTTGCGGACTGTGAGTATAGGCCGAGATGTCAGCTCTGGAAGGTCTCTGGCTGGAGACCTCCCAGGACTCCTTATGGCACTCCACCTGCTCCGCCAAAGAGACCTGGTAGGCCTGCAAAGACTACTGCTGAGACAGAGGGTGTTTCTGGTGTTTCCTTTACTCCAAGACCGAAGGAGTTTCCCAATCCACTCGCTGGTTTCGATCTAAAGGATATCCCAGAGAAGTTCAGGGAGACCCTTGAGTTCTGTAAGAAGTATGGTCTCAACCCGATACCTTTGGCTCCGAACTCAAAGATGCCTCTCAAGGGCTATTCACACGGTTACCTTGCGTACTCTCCTATAAGGCGTGATGACCTTCAGTACTTCTATGATACTCGCTACAATATTGGTATCTATGCTGGCTACGGTAACCTCGTGATCGTTGATGTGGACGTGAAGGAGATGTTCCCGATAAAGACTGCATACGATGAGAGTAAGCGTGGCTATCACTTCTACATAAGGACTGATCCAGAGTTCTTCAATTACCTTGATCTCCGCAAAGTTTATACTGTCAGGAGGGATGGAAAGCTTGAGGCCATATTGCACATCAAGACCTCTGGTTACGTCGTTGCTCCACGTTCTGTCGTGGACGGTTTCGAGTATCGTTGGGTTTCTAAGGATCTCGCCTATGTCCCAGCAAACGAGCTAGTGACGATCCTGAAGACCTATGCTGGTAGGGTGATGTTGAAGTATGGAGGTAAAGAAGGTAAAGTTTAGGCCGTACCAGAAGGAGACTATTGAGCGTGCTATTCGTGCCTTTACTGAGGAAGGCTATAAGAACGTCATCATAGAGGCACCTACGGGCTTCGGTAAGTCCCTCGTGAACTATCTCATCGTTAAGAACTTGGGGGTTACTGCGTGGTACACTACTCCTCAGGTAGTCCTCCTTGAGCAACTAGAGCGTGATCCTCTCATCTCTATCCCTATTTTGAAGGGTCGTGATAAGTATCTATGCCTCGTGAAGAACGTTCCTGCCGACATTGCTCCCTGTGCTACCATTCGGGGCTACTCTTGTCCTTATATGGACGAGTGTCCTTATTTTCGTGATCGTGATGCTGTGCTCTCTTCTGATATTTCTGGCATTTCATTCGCAATGCTGATCAAGACACATAAAAATGAGAAGTTTGGAAAGAGGACTGTCCTCATAGTTGATGAAGCGGATGACATCGAGGATTGGGGTGCGGAGTTTGGTCGTATAGAGTTCAGGACTCCTCTCTCTTTCGGTAGTATCCATGAGATCATACGCTGGGCTGAAAAGAAGTTACAGCGTGTCGAGGCTGAGATAAGGTTTCTTGAGGACATGGACTATCTGACTGTGGCTGAGGCAATGAGGCTCCGTGATTTGAGGAGCCTCAGGGATAAGATCGAGTTCTTCCTGGCGGATGCTAAAAAGAGGCCACATAATTGGGCATTCCGTAAGCGTGGGGATAAACTTATCCTCCAGGTGATAGACGTTGGCTATGTCCTCGACAGGTTTGTCTGGTCTCGTGGGGAGTATAGGATAATTTCCTCTGCGACAATAATTGATGCGAAGCAGTTCGCAAAGTACACGGGTCTCTCTGGCAGGACTCTCTGGATCCGTATACCACATCCGTTCCCTAAGGAGATCAGGCCTATAATTTACAGGCCTGTCGCTAAGATGACTAAGAATGCTAGGGACTCTAGTGCTTATGATGCCGTTGTTCAGGAGATAGTCAAGATCGCTAAGAAACACGAGTTCGAGAAGGGTATCATACACGCTCACTCTTACGAGATTGCACAGGAGATCGCTAAGAGGCTTCGCCCGCAGGGATGGTTTGTGATCACTCACGGTTCTGATGACCGTGATAGGAAGTTCAATCTCTTCCTTAGGGCTCCTAAGAACACGATATTCGTTTCTGTCGGTTTCTCTAGGGGTATTGATCTGAAGTACGATCTTGCACGTTGGCAGGTGATTACGAAAATACCTTTCCCTGATCAGTCCGATATAAGAGTCCAGGAGCTTTGGGTGAAGCGGAGGGCTTGGAAGTGGGCGAGGTACCAGACGATAAAGACACTCGTCCAGACCTGTGGCCGTATTGTACGTGCTGAGGACGATTACGGTGTTACTTACATACTCGATAAGTCCTTTGAGTATCTTATAAGGTATAAGAAGGAGTTTCCTCCCTGGTTTCTAGAGGCTATAATAATTGAGGGGGGTAGTGAAGATAGTAATGATGCATAAATTGTGAATAATAGAAAAATATATATTTGAAGTATCACATTATTATACATAGTGATGCAATGAGGTGATTCGTTGTGGCTGTTGAGCTTGATGAAGATGTTGATTACGTCCTTGTTAAGTGTTTGAAGACTCTCTCTGAGGAGATATTAGGGACAGACGGGAACTTCTACAAGATCGTTGAGGGCCGAACTTTGTTGATGCCTGAGGATACGGCGAAGATACTTCAACTCTCAGGCGTCGTCAAGATACTTAGATGATGAACAGTGCCTAGCCTGATGGGTGATGAGGGTGACCTCCTCTGATGGGTGGATGATGAGCAACGACTCATCTGACTGCGGGATGATGAATGATAGCCGATCTGACACGATGATGATGCTAGACCGCTCTGATGTGTGATGAAGCTCTCCCAGTCTGAGGTGTTTAAATGAAAAGAGTATCACCAGAAGTATTTGAGAAGCTGTGGAGGGACTCTGAAAAACTAGCATGTCCGCTGTTAAGGGCACACTCGGACTTCTGGCTGTATCCACTACCTGAAGACCCGTGCAAGAGCGGTAGGTGTAAATACGTTACTTGCCACAACTATAAGAAGGGGTTCGATGAACCAGACAGGCTCGTAGTGCCTGATAAACCATTACCGCACCTACTTAAGGAGCCGTGAGGTGTTGAAGTGAAGAGGATAGCGTCTATCTCTGGGGGCAAGGACTCTACAGCGATGCTCATACTACTGTACGAGCAGGGTATAACACCAGACCATATAATCTTCATGAACACGGGGCTGGAGTTCCCGCAGACGGTTCGCTTTGTCCGAGAGAAGCTGGACAAGTGGTGTAAGGAGCACTTTGGCGTGGGGATCACGTTTATTTATCCTGAGAAGCCATTTGGCTACTATTTCAAGAAGTACGGTGTCCCTTGTGCACCCAAAGGCAGGTGGTGTTACAGGGTTCTTAAGAGGGATCCGTTCTATCGTTGGATCAGGTCTTCCGTGAAGGACATTAGTATAACGCTATACGTGGGATATGCGTATGATGAAAGAGATCGCTTTGAGCGTGCAAGGCGGGAGGCCGAGAAGTGGTGGGAACACAAGGGTAAAAACGTTACAGTTGTTGCTCCCTTGATTGAGATGAAAATCACTGAGAGGGAGGCAGAGGCCATCTGTAACAGGCATGGGTTGTTAAATCCAATATACAAATACTTTCGCAGAACGGGATGCTGGCTATGTCCTTTCCAGCCAAGGTCGGAGTGGTTCAAGCTGTACAAGTACTATCCAGAGCTTTGGAAGACAGCAAAGATCCTTGAGAAAAAGAGCCTTGAGATGGGCAAACGCTCATTTAGACCAGATAAAACTCTGGAGGAACTTGAGCGTGAGTTTAAAGTTATTAGGACACTTGATGAGGTGTAGCATGTGATTTCCTATGAGTTATTGCTTAAGGCGTTGGAGGAATGCTTTAAAGTAATTCGTGCAAGGGGTTTAAAACTCAAAGGCTTTAGCGTTATGACTACCAGGGATTACGAGCTTGATTGGGAGGCTATAAAAATAAAGTTCGTACTTGAAGGAGAACACGAAGACCTGCTTAAGATTTGGGACGAACTCTCTAAAAAGGTCTCTCAGATCTTTACGGTAAAGCATGTTTATGTGGAAGTTGAGCCTGATGGAGAGGAGGGGTAGGAGGAGGATTTAAATGGACAGGATGAGGTTTGAGAGAAGGGCCAAGAGGAAGTTGAGGAGGTATCTCAAGAAGCTTGCAAGGATCAGTAATAAAGTCATGAAAGTCCACGATGAGCTGTTGTCTTGGGGTAATGAGTATGAGGACGTTTTGAGCCTTCTGTTTGAGGCAGACCTTAGGGTTGCAGGTGCTGTCGTGCTTTTGGATAGGGCAGTGCAGAAGCTGGGTGATGTGTAATGAGGAAGATAAAGCAAGTATCTCTAGATATGAGTGATGTCGTGGCGGATACTTTCCGTAAAGTGAACGATATGGTGCGTAGTATCCTCGATGAACATCCAGAGTTTGATTTCTTTGATGTCTTCTACAGGGTACATTTGGTTTTCGTGCATGCGTACATATCTGCTGTGTTAAATGCTATGGACGAACTTGGGAAGGTCACTCAGAGGGCAAAGGAGTTTGTGGATGATTCTGGTGATATTAATGCAGGTTGATATGCTTGCGAGGGTGCTCTCAGAGGTCTTAAATTATTTGTCGGGGAAGGGTTATGAGGTTGTAAAGGTTAATGCATGCAAGGAGGTCTCTGATGTGCTTCTCCACAGAGACGACCCTCTTCACTATTGGTGGGACATAACCGTGTCTGTTTGGGGCGTGGATAATACTGATGATCTATCGAGGCTACAGAGTTCCTTGGGGGAGCACTTACGTAGCGTCTTTGGGGACGATATCATAGAGAAGTATCGGGTGTATCTATGGGGTGTTTAGTATGGGTAAGTGGAAAGAGAAGAAGTTTAAGGGAGTAGTGGTTCCTGTGTGTGATGTTGATACTCAGTACCTAAGGGTAGTCGAGGCGTATTATAGCGACTTTCAGACGTCCAACATAGAGATCCTTGACATCTTTCCAGACTATGCGTGTGATCTTTTTGACGAACTAGACGACTGTCCTGAGGATGGTTGTCCTCATAATGTGAACGGCAAGTGTAATCCGCCCAAGTATGAGGTCGAGATCACTATTAAGTATAGGAGAGTTAGTGGGGGAGGTGATTGATAGTGAGCACGGCGTGTAAGATTGTATTGGGCGGGGTTCCTATGAGTTTGGATGCCTTTCGTGATAATGGCAGGCTTGTCTTAGTGCTCGAAGGAACAACAAGCAATCCTGGCGAGGTCTTGGACGATGTGAAGAGGGTTTTCAGCGACCGTTCAATGGCGTACTTTTACTATGACAAGGAGCATCTCTTGAAAGTTTATATATGGTGATAAAGAATGGGTAGGGCCACCAGCTCCGTCCCAGGCGGGACTTCATGCTCGTGTGGCTCATCAGCCTTGTCGGCCTCAGTGTTAGTTACTTTCCTTTACATATATATTTGTTGCGGAGGGTGATGTGTATGGATGATACCGATGTTATTATCATCAACAGTAAGCCGTTTGTGAGCGAGAGATATGTCTGTGCCGTAGCGTATACTATCCAGAAACTAATACAGCTCGTGGGCAAGCCTGTCATGGCCTACGTTACTTGGGATGAAGAGCTACGGAAGTTCTGGATTGACGTTGACGTAGATCGTGAAGTTTTCGAGGAGCTCCGCAAGTGGACTTGGGATGTCGGCTATGATGATTATGTCTTTGTTTCCAATGTTATGACACCGTCCCAGAAGGAGAGACTCAAGAAGTTGTTTGAAGGTAATGCGAATAGCGAGTGAGATTGAGGTTTGGGTGGTGGTAATAATGGCTGAGAAGAAGTTTGTCTGTACGATAAAGGAGACTGAGGATATCATATTGAAGAACATAAGGTTTGATGGTACATGTGTTGTGAAGGTCGATAAGGACAGCGGGAGTGGTGAGCTTATTGTTGGGAGCCTTTACAGTACTAGGCCGTCAGTGGTGACGTGGTCAAGTAGGAACGGCATGTATGAGATAACGAGGACACTGCTTGCGGGGTTGCTCAGGATAGGCGAGGTAAGGGAGGACATGACGGTGAAGGAGATCGTCGGCGAGTATGGTATTGAGGAGAACCCTACCGAGGGGGAGAGGATAAAGGGCTTTGGCTACTACAAAGAGGTCTGAGGGAAGGTGGTGTCTGAGTTGACAAACGCCTTAGAGGCATACTTTTATGTGGTGGAGGCAAAAGAAAAGGTACTTGAGGGGATCGAGGAGATCGAGGACGCCGTGTACTCCCTTTCAAAGCACTACACTTTTGCAGTCAGGGACATACACGGGATGCACGACAACGTGATAGAGGCCTTTGGTAGTGTTGGAAAGGCATACAGGGTTTTCAATGATGCGTTGGACTCGTTGTACCATGCTGAGGACAAACTGCTTTCCGACATAGCGACGCTATTAAAGGAGATCAAGGCGTACATTGAGGGGAAGGGAATAAAGGTAGAGGAGATAGGGATAACGGAGATGCTCGGTGAGTCCCGTGTGTTCCCTAGGGCGGTTGTTGTCGTTAGTGGCATAGATGACGAGAAGAGAAAGGAGCTTGCTAATGAGGTAAGGGAGAGGTTTGGCATCTCTACTCCATTCCTTTCAGTCATAACGGGTGAGCATAAGTATAAGCTACTCACGCCTGAGTCTATAGAGTCAAGGCTTAAGGTTAGGAGGTGATGGGAATGAGTGGTGTTGTTGATTTTCTCGACACGTATATGTATAAAGGCCCGATTTCCACGAGTTCGTGTGCTAGGGGCAATACGGTTACAGTAGTTGTTATCGCATTATGCGAGGATGTCTCTGAGCAAAGGGTTTACTATGACTTTCCCAGGACGACGGATGGCACTTTGTGGGGGAGTAGTGTAATTATGTTCGGGTGGTGATGTGGATGGCCGAGAAGAAGAAGGTCACGAGTAAAGATATTGAGAAACTTATTAAGGCTTTGGACGCACTCGAAGAGTCTCTCAATGAGCTCAGGTACTCCCTTGACACTCCCATGTTCTGGGAGGAGTACTTGGAATACATCAGAAAGTGGAGCGGTGATGAGGATGTTGAGAAGGTGGAGAAGGTCAGGGAGATCATAGAGAAGAACAACCTCTATGGCATGACAGGCAAGGAGTACCAGCGTTCCGAGTGGTACAAGAAGATCGAGGAGGAAGTGGGCATTTCTTTCACGATGCGTGCCTGGGGTAAGCTCATGGCCTCTTTAATGAACACGAAGGAGGGTGAGCGTAAGTACATCTATGTGGACTTCGCATGGTAGGGTGGTGTGCGTGAGGCTTTATTACTTATATTGCAGGGTAAAGCCTGATGGTGAGTGGAGACTCGTAGGCAAATATGAATCAGAAGACGATCCAGAGTTACGTAACATTATGTCTCTTCGTGAGGTTGGTGAGGCATATCAAATTGAGTGGAAAGTAGTGAAGAAGTCGGTGCTAGAGCACGTACTACGTGAAATACCAATGACGTTCATCGAGTTTTTTCTTGTGCTAGTCGTTGCGGTAGGAGATTTGCTTGAGTGGATTATAAGCTTTATACAGGGTAGAGAAGTGCTTTGAGGAGGTGGTGTGCATGAACAAGAAGACGTTAGGAGTTGTTTTGCTCTCTGTTGTTGTGCTTGTGTCTTTAGTTGTTGCATTGGTAGTGATTCCAGAGAATACTAATGACAGCGATGTCATTATACGGGTAAAGATCCCTGATCAGTACGTGGGTAAGAGCGTGAAAGTCGAAGTTAAGTTTATGATCGGCGTTGCGTACTGTTATTGTGCTCCTGTTACAGTGTACACGTATAGGATAAAGGTGGACAGTGTTCCAGAAGTCCTAGAGCTGAGGATAGCGAGGGAGTGGATACAGGCAGGGATCGAGAAGCACATGTATCATGATGTTGTCAGGGATGGAAACAAGGCAGTCGTGGAAGTGGAGCTCACTTTTGGGGATGAGAAGTTACCTCGGATCTACGCTGTATGTAGCAAGGTAGTTGGAGTTCCCGTAACTGCGTATGACTTTCCAAGCATTACTATTTGATAGGGGTATATATTATGCTTATATCGGGTGGTATGCATGTATGACATGCTTTCAAAGCCCGTAAAGGAGAGGATAAGGCTGAAGTATAAATTATTAGAGCAAAAAGCTAGGCTGTTTTACTTGAGGCATAAGCTGAGGAAGGTGGGTGGCAGGTGTGGATGTGTGAGATAATTAAGAGGAGGTTTGAGAGTGAGTTAAGGGGTTTAATCTACTCTGGTAGGTTATTCTAGGGGGTAGTAATATGCTCGGTAAGATCATTGATGAAGGCCTTAAGTACCTGAGGGGTAAGGGCTATGATGTCGCCGAGATACGAGTGACCTTCGATTACTACGATGAGCTCGGCTCTCCAGACCCTGTGATCGAGTTCTGCGTTGATCCTTCGGGGGAGGACGTCATGGACATCTGGAGGGGTCTCGTTAGTCATCTCAAGGGCACTTTCGATAATAATATAAAGCACTATGTGGTTTGTGTCGTGGAAAGGAGGTGGTAACTGTGGAAGAGAAGAAGGAAGGTGATGAAGTGTTTAGGATGTATATAAAGAAGCTCGATAACTTCACTACTGAGGTAGGCGTTGTGGCAGGGGACAGGGAGTATAAGACTGTGGCTGTCGTCCCTGTGGAGTACAGGGTTGCCTGTATGTTTCTTGCCAAGGCTTTCTTCAATGCTCTTAAGGAGCTCACGGGGGTTGTCTTCAGGGACGTGGACACGGCCATGTTAGTTCCTACGGACAAGTCCGATTAGTGGGAGGGTGTTATTAATGGAGGATGATCAGTCCAAGTACTTTAACTTTGATGAGTGGCCTCTATGTCCTATTGGCCCGTGCAGGAAGCATGTGTTCTTTACTGTGGGCGTTTTGGAGGGATGCAAGGTCTGTACTGAGTATGCGGAGCAGGTCATGGGCAAGGATTGGGTAAAGAGGTTCGTCGAGTACTTCAAGGGAGGTTCTGAGGAACGCTGATGTCTGCCTCGCTCTGTTGCACTAATTTTTTATTTTCTTTAGTCTTATCTTTATATTGGTGGGGATGGTATGCCAAGTTTTGAAGAGCTGTGGAATAAATACGGTATTTCAGAAGTGTTTGCACGACAGCTTAGCGAGGACAGGGAGCGTATTGAGCAGTATGAAAAGTATCTTGGTGATGAAGAGCCAGAGTGGAAGTATTTGTTCGTTACTCCTCATGCCGTTAATTTCGCAGTAAAGGCAGGTTGGGGCCTGAGAGAAGCGATACGTGAACTAATACAGAACGCCCTCGATGCTACTGAAGATGTTACGAAGGTACGTCTCGATGTTATCGAGGGTATTTATACGCTCTTTGTAATAGAAAATCCTTCTGGGAAGATTCTCTTTGATAGGGATATTACATTCGGTGCTTCAGAAAAAGAGTGTTATAAGCGTGGTGCGTTTGGTAGGGGTCTGAAGGAGTGTGCTTCTGTCATCCTTACTCAGGGCGGGACGCTTTACATAATTTCACACGATGTCGCCTATAGGTTTGTTCCCGTTTTCACGCACGGCAAGTGGTTCTTAGGCATACTTCTTGGGGAACCAAAGAGACCGTTGTGGAATAAGACAAGGGTAATCGTTTATTCTCCACGTGGTTCACGTGAGGTTTATGAGGAAATTATAGATGTGATCCTTTTTGAACCCAGAAAATTTGAGAGATGTTGGACGTTTGATTTCGACTATACTTGTACAACAGTAAAAAAGGTAAATGGAAAGGAGATAATAAAGACTGTAACGGTTCCGATTAAAGTTGGCATTGGTTATGGTGGTATAGAGCCGTCATTGTTTGTCAGGGATCTCTACGTTAATACTATGTGTAATGTGTTCGGTCAGAATGCTATTTTCTCGTATAATACGCCGAATATCGAGCTTGAGGAAAGTAGGAGGAACGTTGCAAATAGAGAGAGTGCTTTAAAAACGTTGGTGGAGATGTATACTACTCTGGATTTGAATTATCCTAAAATACTCGATCAGATATATGATGTCGTTATTGACAAAACGACAATCAAGATGGCAAACCTCGTGTTTATCAAGCTAAAGAATCTTGTTGAATCTGAAATATTCTCTCGGAGGCCGTTTTCGAATGGTTTGCTCATGAAAGTGGTGGGACATTATGGCCTTAATCCTGAGAATACGGGGATTGTCCATGAGGCGTTAATGTTCTTCTATAGACCGCTTATAGAGCATTTTGCGTTTAATGTTGTGGTTACGGATGTGGATTTACCAAACGATGTTCTTAAGCCACTTTCAGAGCTCATTGATGAGGCATCAAGAAAGGATTACGAGGAACTAAAGAAGCTTCGCATAGACACGAGGAAGATTAATGAGGGGGTTGTAAGGAAGCTGTATTATGCAAATGTTGATCCAAGAGTGATTTTCCAGGTTGCTTCGCTTTTCGAACTTTTAAGGGATCTCCTGTGGATTGAGAGGGCTGAATATGCTGGTCTTTATAATACCGAGACTTATGTGTCTCTTGGTGAGATAAAATATAGTGCGGGTATGACACACAAAAATGAAGTGTACCTACGGTATCAGTCCGTCTTTGATGAGGAGGGAAAGCCCGATCCTAAGAAGATGATTGAGATTATTCTGCATGAGTATGCACATATCGGTTCGGGGCACGCAGAAGACAATACTGAGGCGTTTGTTAGGACTCTTCAAGATATGGCATCAATAGTCATCTATAAGTTAGCGGATCCTACAGTTTTATTAAGTTTGGTGTTTTCTCTTTCGGGTTATTATCTTAATCCGAATACCGTAGTTATACAACATCCTATGACGAAGGCGTATTCTTATTGTAGTAACACTATTATGAAGGATTTGAACTTTGCGAGTTACCTAAAACAGGCGAATTGCAAAGAGGTTGAGGTAAGGTATACTTGGGTATCGCAGGACGAGGTCTTGGAGGTCATTGATAGATTTTTGAGTGGTACGAGGGTGTTTCGGGGGTTAACGGAGTATACTGCACCTAGGGGTTATCTTATTGCTATGGCGTTTGATCGTATTGTTGATCATTATCGTTCACACTACCCAAAGGTGTTGGCGTTACCTATAGTGCTAAACGTTTTTGCACACAAGGAACTCGTGCCTGGTACTAGTGAAGGTTATTACACAGTTCTTCAGGTTGAGCCGTCTGTTGAGTACTACATCAACACTAAGAAGTTGAGGAAGGACATGAGGGAAATCCTTGAAAAGATATTGAGTTATGATTCTGTGGACATTGTCTGTGCACACATATATGATCCATATACAAATAAGATTATTGAGCTTGTAGGCAATTCTACCGAAGGTAAGGTTGTGGAGAGAGAGGTGGGGTCGGTATGATTGATATCATCATATACGATGTTGTGGAGGGAAAGAGGACAATGACAATACTTTCCGAGGAAGATAAAGTTTATGAAGTAAGGCCTGGACTTCTGACTGTGAGGGAAAGGGAGTGTAAGTTGGGTGCTTTGATGCGTCAGTTGGATAAGATCCTGAGTTGGATCAAGTAATTTTTAACTTTTTCTATTTTTATCAAATAGAAAAATATATATTTCACGTTTTGCATAAATGTACATTGAGGTGATGCGTGTGGGCAAGGCAATTGAGGTTGCTAATGTTGAGGTTGTTGAGTGGGGGGAGCGGAAATACAAGTGTACTTACAGGCGTGGGGATTCTCTAGGCTATGTCAACATAACGCTGAGGGCACGTCCTATGCTGGGCTGGGAAGTCACTTCCATCGAGTGCAATGGCTCTGTCCTGAAGGGCCTGACTGAGCGTGATGGCATTCCTCTCTACGTCTTCCCCGTTCTTATCGAGCTTTTAGGTAAGATATATTCCGAGTTGGGAGGTGGTCGTCGTGACTGATGAACGTGCCTATGTCTATTGGGAGAGGAACGGTGATATCTACATGGTGAACCTCTCTAAGGTGTCTTTCATAGACATTACCTACGATGACGGGTTGCTGGCCATAGATTTCTACGCTCCAAGCGGGATAAAAAGGACGTTCATGAAGCGTGTCAGGTCGGCATCACGTGAGGACATAAAGATCCTTCTGACCTACCTTGCAGGGCACAGCGGTATTGCGGATCTCTCTGAGGTCATTGATGGCATCTTTAAGGGCAAGGAAGAAGGTGGTGGGAAATGACTCTCTATTTCCTCTCTACGTCCATCATTTCTTTAGTCCCTTGGGTCTCGGAGGCTACTATCGAGGTAAAAAGGTACGTCGCTGAGCCTAACGATGCAAAGACTTTTAGGGCCGTTCTTAACATCATAAAGGACGTCTACGATCAGGCACTAAAGGAAGGGCACAATGTCGTGAACGCAATTTCCCATGAGGGTACTCTCAGGGCTCTCAATGACGTACTAGGTACTCGCTTTACTCCCTCGAAGGAACAAGTGTTCTTGAAGGAAGGCGATATAGCGATAGCGGTAAGGCCCTATGGTGGAAGGGTCAACAGGGAGCTCTCTGAGGACGAACTAGTGAAGCTTGGTGTCGAGGTATACATATATAAAGTTTCTAGTGCTAGATAATTTCATTTATTATAATTTACCTTAGGAGCGTGATAATATGAGAGTGAAAATAGAATATGGTGTGTGCTTCCCTGAAGTAGCGGTTTCCCTCATTCCAGAGACTGAGGAAGACCGAAAGGAGCTTGAAGAACTGAAAAGGACAATACTTGAACACGGCATTTCTTCCTTCGATGTGAGGACGGAGGACGGCTCTATCGTGTTTGTTTGGGGCATTTAATCTCTTTTAGCTTTTTATTTTCATTTTTTATAAAAATATATAAATCAAAAGTGTTCTTACTATGGTGGTGCTCATGAGCGTGTGCGACTTCGTATATAAAACAAAAGTGGACTTTAGCGACATATACGAGGAGTTCTTGAGCGTTCTGCGTGTAACCTTACGTAGTATGCTTGATGACTATGCAAACGGCTCTATTTCTTTTATTGACTACCTCTTGCATGCCTATGGGTACTTGGAGATCGCAAGGAACTTCCTCACCATGTATCCTAAGCATTTTACAAGGGTTTTAGAGGAAACTTGCGGGGATAAAAAGTACATTGATACCTTGTACAAGACGATTGATATGGCCGAGTATAGGATCATTAGGGTCATTAAAAACAGGTTGGACGGAAAAGATTATCTAAATGATATCCAAGAACTCTTTAAGCTCTTAAGTGAGCTTGATTTCTTGCTTTCTAAGTGTTTCGGCATTGATTACGAAATGTGCTAGTCCTCTTTTTCTTTAGGTTTTTAACTTTTTCTATTTTTTACAAAATAGAAAGTCTTATATACTGCTTGGTGCATTATTATGCACGGTGATGCATATGACCGTGATGAACAAAAAGTTGCAGGTTGAGGTTATTAGGAAGATATTAGCAAAGAACGGTATAGATCCTTCCACAGTAGATCTCGAAGCATTGGTTGATAGCAATCTATCTCTACCTGAGAACATCAAGAACGTGAGTGAACATCTGGGAGTCGCTCTAGGCATGGGTATAGAGGATCTTCATTATTTTGATGGTGCTATAATTGAGACAGATGATGACGGTAACGTGGAAGTAAAGGCTATGTACAATGAGAGCGATGGTGTAGTTCAAACGTATGAAGTCGAGGAAGAAATGGAAGAAACTGAGAGATCTACGGAAGATCTCACGGAAAAAGACATTGAACAAGACCTTTCTAAGGTCTTTGAAAAGGTTCTCAAGGAAACTGATCCTTTGGAGTATTTCAGCAAGTATCTCTTTCCAGAGATCGTTGGTGAGCAATACGACTATGTGAGGAAAGCCGTTCTACTGATGTTAGCGACGCAGTTTGATTCCCATAAGAGGAATAGGATTCATGTCCTTTTAGTTGGAGAGCCAGGATGTGGTAAAACTGAGATCCTCTTATGGGTAGCTCAGAAGTTCTATGGACGTTTCGCTAATGCTGAGCACACATCAAAGGTAGGGCTTTCTGGAGACGCTAGAGGAAAGGAAATAACGCCAGGGCTCTTAGCAGAGTCTCACGGGTGTATCCTATGCATTGATGAACTAGATAAGATGTCTCAAACCGATCAGTCGGCTTTACTCCAAGCGATGGAGGAAGGACGTTATACTATTGTAAAGGGAATGCACAGGGAAACGTTCTATGCAGAGGTCAGGGTTCTAGCTAGTGCTAACGATATCTCTAAGATCTCAAAGCCTCTTTTAGACAGGTTCGATTTCGTGATCCATCTCAAGAATCCAGATAAGGACGAAAGGGTTCGCATTCTCGATAAGCTCATTGATGAGTTCTTCGGTTTCTTTGAGCCACCAAAGTACAAGGTTTTACTTGAGTACCTCTCATGGATCAATGACTTTGAGCCTCAGACTACATCTGAGGACTTAGAGAGGATAAAGGACGTCCTAAAGAGCTACATAAACCTTAACCACGTGGACGTTAAGGGAAAGAGCATTAGATCCTTTGAACTTTCCATTCTAAGGATTGCAAAGGCCATAGCAAAGCTTAGAAGGGAAAACCTCAAGGCTATTCATGTTGTTGAAGCGATAAAGCTCAAAGATCCAATGATCACCGATGAACAGGTAAGGTATTTAAAGGCTATTGCTCAAGGAGTTATTT
>Ga0180298_1000140_pt1 | contig 15525 bp, 8 predicted proteins | sample GuaBasSediGuay13_FD_121800 | JGI IMG/M metagenome (GOLD analysis project Ga0180298, IMG submission 121800) | Subseafloor sediment microbial communities from Guaymas Basin, Gulf of California, Mexico - Guay13, Core 4488-10 , 4-6 cm | ecosystem: Environmental > Aquatic > Marine > Hydrothermal vents...
AACAGGTATTTTACAACCAAGGGCAACCACAAGGGATTGCCCCTACGAACCGCCCGTAGGGGCAATCCCTTGTGGTTGCCCCCTTTCTGTTTTTTTAAATATACCTGAAAATTTATGGTTCAGTACTTAACACCTCATTAACAAAAGTCTCTTCTGTTTGGCCTTCTACCACAAAATGCAAACGTATCATCGCCCCGGCCTCCCGCCAATAACATTTTTTTCCCACAATTCACTCAAGGTGTATTCTTCTAACCATTCAGTCAATTCTTCTGGCACAAGGCGATTAAAGGAAGAAACCCCTTGTTTCTGTTCCACGACAATCACTTCATCAGTATTAAAATGATCAATAAAAGTGCTAGATTGAGTCGCTAAAATAATTTGTGTATGAACTGAGGCACTACGAATAAGCGAAGCCAGTACAGTGATAGCATAAGGATGAAGGCCCAGTTCAGGTTCATCTAATACTATCAACGAAGGTAAATCTGATTCCGGCTGTAATAACGTCGTGATCAAGGCCATCGTGCGTAAAGTGCCATCAGAAAGTTGATGAGGCCCAAAATCATACTTTGAATAACAAGAACGCCAATGAAGTTGAATATAATTGGGATTCAGTGCCAAGGGTTCCAAGATAAAGTGACTAAAAAACGGTGCGATTTGTCTGATCACATCAACAATACGTTCATAGTAGGGAAATTGTGTTTGTTGTAATTTGTAAAGCACCGCAGCCAAATTACCCCCATCATTCAATAATGAACGATTATTATGGAGTTCACAATTGCCACGCATTTTAGCCGTTTCAGAAGTATTATGAAATTGGAAAACATGATATTGCTTAATTTCATCTTGCACTTTTTGCTTCAGATGAGTTCCAAGCGGTTGAGCATTAAAAAAGAGACTTTCCTTATGCCCCGTACCCAAATTTTCATTTTTTTCCAGAGACTCAAAAGATTCCTCTAAAAATATGAGCGTATCAATAGGCGCTTCGACTAATTTCAGTCCATACGAACAGAGAACCTGATCAATATCAAGACAGAAGCGTGCTGCCATTTGAGGAGTCACCTCAGTGCCATAATGTAGCAGACTATTAGCCCCGCCACTTTTACCAACATAAAACTGTAAGCTATTGTTTTTCAAGGAAGCCAGTAGTCTAAAAATATCAATAAAGTTTGACTTACCCGCCCCGTTTGCCCCTATTAACACATTAATGGGTTTTAATTCAAGCCTCAGTTCAGGGATAGATTTAAATCCAAAAATATCCAGTTCTTTTAACATTTGTGATGGTTTTTGGCTCCTTTGCACATCCAAGTTGCGATGAAAATTGATTTGACAGTTCATATTTTGTGTTGACGTAATCTTTCACACCAATTCATAAGCCGAGCGCCTTCATAGTTCAAACTATCGTTTTACCCGTTTTGGCATCTATCTTAATTCTGTGAATATATTTTGGATGCAAATGATCGAAATCATCATCTGTTGTCATGAGACAGACACCTAGTGTTGCAGCAGTTGCCGCAATCCATAAGTCATTTTGCCCCATTGGGCGAGCGGGTTTCATGAGCTTTTCAGAAAAATAGTCAATTTGAGCATAGTTATCAATAATGCCTACCAAATTAAGATCAATAACTGTTAATTTCTCCAATTGCCTACTCAAGTAGGCCTTTTTCTCTTCGCCCCAACCAAATTTCATAGCCAAAGCATACATCTCTCCTTTAGTCACACAAGAAATCAGACTACAGTTTGGACGGCTACGAAATTGATAATCAGATTCCAGTTGTTGACCAACACGATTTTTACGGATGAATTGCAAAATAATGTTGGTATCTAGCAAAATCAGATCGTCAAGAGGTATCATGATAATTCCTCCAGTGCTTTGAGAATGTCTTCATCTGTTTCTTCTCCCGGCCAGGATCCGTAAATCGCACTCATACCACTGTCTGGCGTTTGCGGTACCTTGAAATCATTCAGATTAAACGGACGCTCAAGCGGTGTTGGGAGTTGCCCCCATACTTTCAAATCGTGGGCTTTCGCTACGATGATTTGTTCAGCATCAATAGTCAATACTTCTCCACAGCTCGTAAAGTGGGCCCGGCCTGAAACCAAAACATCTTCACCTAATAGCGTTGACAGTGTTTTTTGATCAACAGATTTGGCGAAGCATTTAATCAAGCACTGTTTTTCCGCAGTGATAAGGGCGAAAGTGCGATCACTCACTGTCATGGCATCTAGTCTGCCAGCCACTTTAACTTGACGCGGCGCGGGAATACTGGCTGCTGCTTTATGTTCTAAACTGTTTTCCCCCTCAAAAGCGTCATCAGGAGTGCTGATTGACTTGTATTCCAAAAATTGAATGAATTGTAAAGCATCGGGTAAGTATTTAGGGGAGAGATGCTGTAATGCTTCAATAATAGTCGTTACCGTGGGAAAATGTGGTGTTATCTCTCGTGAAATCATTGTTGCCATAATCAAGCCTCCTTATGCTTTTTCAGTTATCAGTTATCAATGCTTTGATATCCAGTATATTCAAGGCCAATTTATGTATCTGACAAACTATATTTAACGCAAGAGACGCAAGAGACGCAAAATTTCTATTGATACAGAGCATCTTTAGCGTCTTTAGCGTCTTTAGCGTCTTTAGCGTTTATATTAATATCAATCGCTTTGCGAAACATCATCCTGTTTAAACCTTTCCACAATCCAATACAAGGCCGTCTCGTCTAACTTGCCCGCAAATAAATCCACCAAGGCTTGGTTCATTTCTGCCTCATCAATACGCCCATCATCACCGCCATACTGATTGACAATAGGGGCGTAATGATCTGGAATTTGGAACTGGAGAAAAAGTTCACTGATCCAATGTAAGGTGTACCTGTTTAACCAAGGCTTTCCGGCAAAGAAGTCGGATACGGCTTGATTCATGCCATCCTCATCAATCTGGCCATCTGGGCCGGCGTAAGCACTGATCAGATCGGCTGTGATTTCGACATCAATACTCCCTTGATTGCCGGCACTGTCTAACACTTGAATCGTGTCATGTCCTTTGTAATTTTTCTGGGCGGTATAATCTATTGTTTTGTACACTTCGCCTTCAAGTGTTAATTGAGATTCACTCAGTACCCCTAAACCGGCCCAAAGTGTGTAATCGCCTGTGCCACCGCTGATCGCTATTTTCAAAGTTTCACTTGAATGGATATATAACGTCTTAGGTGAAGCCAGTAATTGCTTGGTATACACATTGATTTGAGCTTGTGCGCTTTTTCCGGCCGCATCTTGTACGGTGAGTTCATCAATGCCTTTGATCAGCGGTGCGGTATAGGTGATTGTATTGGCTTGTTCATCTGTTGGCACTTCACCTTGTTTCGCAAGCCAGGTGTAAGGGGCTGTGCCTCCCGTGACGGTAAAATCACCGGTATCTTTTGGATGAATATTCCGGATTGAGGGCGTAATCGCTAAACCGGGGGAGGCGACTTCTATAGTCGCTTTTTTTAAGGTGCCGGCGGCATCGCTGACATAAATGAAGGCCGTGCCGATTTTATTCGGGGCTGTCCAAATGACGGTTTCACCTTCGGTTTTATCCAAATGCCCGACACTGCTGCCCCAGCGTTTTTTTCCAAAACCGCCTGTGGCGTGTAATCTCAACGTTTCTCCTATATCTAAATGCCCTGAAACGGGGGTTATCCATAAATCTAAGGCGACTGTGATCTCGGCACTGACGTGATGCCTGTCGGCATCTTTTAAATTCAGGCTGTAATGCCCGGCGACTTGTGGCGCGGTATACCTTATGAGGCCTGAACCTAATTCGACTTCACCGCCTGTCGCAGTCACGCTGTACGGATGTACGCCGCCTAAGACGCGAAGCTGGGTTGTTTCTCCTGGGACTAGGAATAATTGTTGTTGACTTAATGCTAAGTCTTTGCCTACTAAGATTAAAACTTCTAGGCTATTGCCTAAGCCGTCAATAACGGTGAGGGTATGCAATCCGGCCCGTTTGGGGGCGATATACTGAACGGTGTCGTCGGATAGCTTTCGCACTTGCCCGCGTGTCGCTATCCAAACATAATCGCCATCACCACCGCTGGCCCGTAAGTTGACTTGCCCGTAACGTTCAATCACGGCCTGTTCTGGTGTGACACTCAAGGGCCTCACGATTTCAACGGTTGCTTGTGTCGTATTATTTAAGGCATCGGTTGCCCTCAAGACGACGGTATCGGCTTTATCGTATTGATAAATAAAGGTATTTTCTTTTTCGCCGGTTTCGATAATGCTTCCCTTATCGTCTGTCATTTGATAAGGCGGTTCGCCGCCGGTAACTGAAAAGGAAACTGGTTCATTTCTTTCTATCGTGGCATAAGCGGGTGTGATATCTAAAGGCAGTGAATGCACTACCAAGACTGAAATAGATAAAACGGTTTTGCCTGCACGGATTGATAACCACGTTGAACCGGTTTTCTGGCCAGTCACCACACCGTTATCAATAGAAACAATTTCGGCATCACAATTTTCTAATGCGACAGCATTTTCTAAATCACAGAGCTTGAACTCTGCTTTTTCAAAAAGCGTTTCTTCACCGGTTGGCGTGATCTCATAAACCTTTATGGGTTGGGTTTGGCCTTCTGGCAAAATAATGATATCGGGTTCAACCCGCAAGCGATACGTTTTTTCTTGCACATTGACGGGTATGGCCGCTTCTCTGCCTTGATAACGCGCATCCAGTGTTGTCGTGCCCGCGCTTTTCGCGCTGACTTGGCCGTTTTTCACTTGGGCAATCTCTGAATCTTCAATCTGCAATTCGGCCTGTGATGTCAAATCTATAAAATTGCCATCGGCTAAATAGCCGCGAACGGAGATGGCTTGGGTTTCATCGACTGACAAGTTTAAGGTTTCAGGCGCGATATGTAACAAGACTAATGTGTCGTTGATGCCCGACATATCCGGTGGGATAAAGCCAACCGAGGTGTCTTCTTGGGTAGCCTCGACTAAGGCCCACGCAAAATCAATCCCATCAGTCACCCAAACATAAAACACGCCTTCTTCTGGTACGGTGTAGGTTGCTTTATTAGCGGTGTTTTGAATCTGGATATTACCGGCTGTCGCGTCCCAAAAATAGTTAGCAGTACGGCTATCCTTAGCCTGAAAATGCAAAACGGCTCCCGGTGTTGTCTGAATTGTGCTTGGATTGATTGTTAATACTGCTTCAAAGATTGCCCTGATATCGTTATCTTTCTCAACTACCCAAACCAGACGATTATCCGAATCATCAGAGGCTTCAGGTTCCCAACCGATGAAGACATAACCGGGATGGGCTGTCGCGGTTAAGGTGATTTCATCGCCACAATGATACTGATCTTGTTCAGGTTCAATCCTCACTTTGCCGTGTTCAGCTTTGATCTGCAAGTTCGCGACTTGCGGTTGAAAATGCGCGGTAGTCTCTTTATTGGCATCCATTGGCACAGTACATTCAGATTCAGCACCGCTACCTTTACAAACGCCTGTCCAATGGCTAAATTCAAAACACGATTGCGCTGTCGCTGTCAAAGTGACGGTGTCATCTGGCGAATAAACTGGTTTATCCGGTTGAGCCGTCACAGTACCTTTGCTGGTAGAGGAGACACCCCAATCTAAGGAATAACCCACGATGACGATTTTAGTAATATTGGTACGCGTTCCAACGGCTTCAGGATCAGTTTCGACGGCACTGACTTTGGCGCTATAACTCAAAGCTTCTTTAGCCGTTGATGAAACGCTGACTGTGATCGTAATCGGTTCTGCTGTTGCCCCAGCAGCAAGATTGGGCTGTGTACACGTCACAGTACCCGTTGCTTCATGACAATCCCACCCATTTCCTTCTGCCTTAACAAACGTCACTTCTGCTGGCAATTCGTTTTTGACAGTGACATTCGTTGCATTGTTTGGGCTGTCATTTTTGACGCGCAGCGTATAAGTGAGCAGTTCTCCTGCCGCTACCCAGTCGGTAGACGCTGTTTGAGTGATACTCAGCACCACATCTTCCGGTGGTTTGACAACAATATCAAAGCTGGTTTCATCACTTAATTCGCTTTCATCCGTGACTTTGATACGGACATTATTATAGGTACCAAGCACATTGGGTGTCCAACTAAATTCACCCGTAGTCGGATTCAGCTTCGCACCTATCAGTACCGTTTCTAGGCTGTAAGTCAACTGAGTACTATCAGGATCGGTGGCACTGGCTGTGAACTTTAATGCTTGATCTTGGATAACGCTTTGATCGGCAATCGCTGTCAATACGGGTGCTTGTGGCCCATCATCAGTGACGCTGACGCTAATCGTGAAGGTTTGCTCATCACTCAAGGCCTGTGTCTCATTTTCTCTATCCCTCACTTTCAGGGTAAAACTGAAATCGCCAACTGTCGTCGGTGTCCAAATGAAGTTGGCACTTGTCGTGTCAATAGACTCAATACGCTCACCGCGCGAAGGCTCTACCAAACTGAAGAAGAGTTTATCCCCATCCGAATCACTTGCCTTTACTGTGAAAGTCAATTCAACACCGATTTTTGCTGTCAGTTTGTCTTCAAAGGCTTCTAATTTAGGGGGCTGATTGATATCGGAGCCGGAGTCATCGTCGACTTTCTTCTCGATGACTGTCACATTAAAACTTCCCGTTACCGGCGGATTAATGCTATCCGTGACGCTAACCGTGATCTCAGAGGTGCCCGTCGGTGTCCAAGTGAAGACACCGCTTGTTGAATCTATATTCGCGCCTGATGGGGGATTCTCTAAACCGAAAGTCAAGTTATCGCCTTCCGGATCAGTCGCTTTGACGGTTAAATTTAAGGGTGTGCCCACTGTCATAGTCGTGCTGAGATTCCCCAATTCATCAAAGACTGGCGGTTGATTGATTGGGGATGGCGGATTGACTGTAATCGTGAAACTAGCCGTATCGCTGTAAGAGGGCGTACCGTTATCTCTCACTTCTACTTTGACTGTCACCTCAACCGGAACAGTCGCGCCAGTATCGCTCGGTGTCCAAGTGAAAAGGCCTGTGTTTTCTTTTGACTCAATCGTGGCACCGGTAGGCACTGGATCGTTCAAATGGTATGTCAGGATATCACCTACATCTGGATCAGTCGCCTTGAGCGTCAAACTTAAAATTTCGCCCGCGATAACCGATTGATTGTCTAGGGTAGGCCATTCTGGTGGATTGTTAGTCACAACCGTAACCACTGTCGTTTCTTGACTGGCAGTATTATTACGGGCATCCGGATCAGCGGTTGCACTACTCACCGTTACCTTATGAGTCAGAGTCAATGTCGTTTCAGTAGCAGGTGCGGTGACAGTGATAATCAGTTCGGCCTTTTCGTCACGAGGTAAGTCAACCCCTAAATCACAAGTGAGCGTGCGACTACTCTCGCTGCATGTCCAATCGGTGCCATTCGCACTGTTATAAATCAGGCCTTCTGGCAAATCATCAGTGATTTGAACCGCCGTGGCGGTATCAGGGCCTTTATTCTCAACGCTCAGGGTATATTTAAAGTCTGCCTCAACAGCAACCTGTTCAACTGAATCCTGTGTAATCGACAAATCAGCACTTAGATTAGCGCGTGTGGTGGCATTCAGTTCTCGACTGAGATCACTGATTAAGCCATTCGTATGGGTTTCCACCACAAAATAATAGGTGGTACCTGGAGAGAGGCCCGTGACGACATAGCGGGTTGCGGTTTTATCGGCTGTTGTGGTGTTCGCATTCTGGTAAGGGCCACGCGGTTGAGTCGCATATTTGACTTGATAATAGCCGCCATTCGTTTGATATGGAATGGGTTTCCAAGTGATTTCTATCGTTTCGGCTGAGACTTTTGTGTTGTCCACATTATCCAGATCAGGAGGCACCAATTGCGTATTTCGCCAATCGGGCGCAATGTTATTGATGAAATTGATAACCACTTGATCATCAGTCGTGAGTAAATTATGGCCCAAATAAACCGTATCTAGTTTTGGTAGGCTCGTTATAGAAGAGTGAATCCTTCCCCGCAGTTGGTTGCGATTCAAATTCAGGATTTTCAACTGGGTGATGCCGGTTAAATCAGGAAAGGCCCCAGTCAGTTGATTACTATGTAAATCAAGCTCTTTTAAATTCTTCAAAGTGGTTAATGTCGGTATCTCACCATTTAAATTATTCCCTGCTAAATCAAGGACTTGTAATCCTATTAAGGCGCTTAAATCGGGCAACGATCCCTTGAGATTTTGATTACTCCGCACAATCTCTGTCACCTGTTGATTAACGCAAGTGATGCCAGCCCAATTACAAGGCGAGATTTCAGTACTCATCCAGTTATTCGTGGCACTATCTGACCAATTTGCGCCACCGGTGCTGTTATACAAGGCAACTAAGGCCTCACACTGGTTTTGTTGTTGGATATCGGTTTGTGCAGTACAGAGTGTACCGCCACTGAGTGTCACACTGACTTCTGTACTCAATACACTGGTTAAATCATTTTGCTGATCACCGTGTTTAGGCGTAAAAGTTTCCACCACGAAATAATATTTAGTACCCGCTGTCAACCCGGTGACATCATAACTTGTCGCGGATTTATTCGTGGTTGTGCCAGAGGCGTTGGTATAAGGGCCGCCAGAAGTCGTGGCGTATTTCACCTGATAGTATCCACCATCGCTTGTGTAGGCAATTGGAGTCCAGCCGACTTGTACGGTGTTATCCGATAATGCTGCCGTGTCAGTCAGATTGATGGTGGGGGGAACGGTTTGAGTCGCGGCCCAATCTGGGTCTTTGGCTGTGGCACTGTTGGCAGTTTCGTCGGTTAGTTTGTTATAGCCTAATCGTGTGTCAGTTAATTGTGTTAAATCATTCAAGTTAGGTATAGTTCCACTCAACTGGTTATCATTTAGCCAAAGTCCCTTTAAACTAGGCAAATTACCTATTGAAGGTGGAATTGTTCCAGTTAGTTGGTTTTTTTGCAAAGCAAGGTATGCTAAATTGGCTATATCACCTAATTCATCTGGAATCTTTTCACTCAATTGGTTGTTTGACAGGGCAAGGTTTATTAAATTTACCATATTACCACCTAATGTAGTAGGAATTGTCCCACTCAGTTGGTTGTGAGACAACTCAAGTACCATCAAATTAACCAAATTGCCAAATTCATTAGGAATTGCTCCATTCAATTGATTGTCATTTAAACCGAGGCTTGTCAAACTATCAACATTACCTAACTCAACAGGAATTGTTCCGCTCAGTTGATTATTACCAAGATTAAGGGTTTGCAAATTAGTGAGAGTACTTAAATTAGGAATTGTACCACTTAAATTTTTTGAATATCTAACAATTCCAGTAACTTTGATTGGGGGAACAGCACTACAAGTCACGCCCGTCCAACTACAAGGCATATTTGTCACTTTCCAATTATTGGTTGCGTTATCAGTCCAATTAGCCCCATCAGTGTTGTCGTAAAGGGCAACTAGGGCATCGCACTCCGCTTCTGGAATTTCAGATTGTGTAGTACATGAAAACGAATCATCATCCGTTGTTGCACTCACTTCGACACTTAATTCACTGGTTAAATCATTTTGTTGATCACCGTGTTTAGGCGTAAAGGTTTCCACAACGAAATAATAGGTTGTACCCGGTGTCAATCCAGTGATATCATAGCTTGTCGCGGATTTATTTGTGGTCGTACCAGAGACAGTGTAAGCTCCACCAGAATTTGTGGCGTATTTTATTCGATAATATCCACCATCGCCGGTATAGGTAATGGGAGTCCAGGCGACTTGTACCGTGTCTGTTGATGATGCGGTGGCGGTGATATTGGTGGGGGGTACGGTTTGAGTCGCGCCCCAATCTGGGTCTTTGGTTGTTGGGGTACTATCTTCTTCGTCAGTAAGTGCGTTGTATCCCAAATCTGTTAAAGTTAAACTTGCTGGTAGAGATGGAATAATTCCCCTCAGTTGATTATTTTCAAGGCGAAGAGATGTTAAATTGGTCAGATTGTTTAAATCTGGTATTCCTTCAAGCTGATTATTATGCAGAAGAAGAGATGTTAAATTGGTCAGATTGTTTAATTCTTTTGGAATTGTTTCGCCCAATTGATTGACGTATAAGCTAAGGCGTCTCAAACTGTTCATATTGCCTAATTCTGCTGGAATTGCTCCACTTAGTTGGTTGTTGCTCAGGTTCAGCCATATCAAATGATTCAAATTGCCCAATTCCGATGGAATTTTCTCACTCAATTGGTTGTTATATAGATAAAGGTGTGTCGAATTAACCAGATGACTTAATTCAGGTGGAATTTTTCCGGTTAATTGGTTTTTATGTAAGCCAAGCTGTGTAACATGACTACCATCACAAATCACCCCATACCAATTACAGGGCCTATTGGTCACTTTCCAGCCCGTCTTGTTAGTCCAATTATCCCCATCAGTGTTGTCGTAAAGGGCAAGTAGGGCATTGCACTCCGCCTCTGGAATTTGAGATTGTGCCGAGCATAAAGAATCTTCATACGCCCCCATATCATAACCACTACCAAAAGGCCTTGGATTACCTTCAATATCAGTAGAAGGCGCATCAGTAGATGTTCCACTATTAATAGCCGGAGAATTTGCTTTTAAATGAAAATCTCCTGTCGCTGCATTAACAAATGAAGGATCGGCATCTATATTGCCACTCAACCAATTCACAGTGTCACTAGGGTTAACTCCACTACTGCCATAACTCTTAATCCCATTGATGCCATCTTTTATAATTGAATATGAAAGAGTAATTGCATTGGAGCTACTATAGAAGATCACTTCCTTCTCCTTGTCTGATATGTTATTCCATAAAATGGAATTTGTCATTTCAGGATGAGAACCATCAATCCACAATCCACAACCATTATTATCTGCTATTGTCACATTGACTAATTTTGGATTAGAATTATGCCAACAACCTAATGAACACCACCAAGAGTTATTGTTAGTCAATAAAACATTTTCTATATGGGGGCTAGAATTGGTCCAAGTACCGATACCGCCACCGTGTTCTCCTGAGTTTCCGGTGATAATTAGGTTTTTTAGAGTTGGACTTGAACCGTTATAAACCCAAATCCCTCCGCCATGAGTACGACCACTAACACCTTCTGGTGGTGTTTCGAGTGTTCCTGTTCCGTTTGTAATCGTAAAACCGTCTAATACGGCTGTGGCATTTTCACCATTGACAAACTTCACAACGCTATCATTCTTGTTACCATCAATCACAGTTTTTTCAGCACCATCTGTTGATTTAACGGTAATGTTTTTGCCGTTGAAATTGATGTTTTCAATATAGGTATTAGGATGCACTGACACTGTGTCACCACTAGCACTCGTATTTACCCCCTCTTGGATGGTTTTAAAAGCCTGAGCCCAACTGGTGCCGTCTCCAGAACTTGATACATTACCGTCTATATACCATACGGCTGCCAGTGAAACATTGGATAATAATACCCATATCAAAATAGAGATAATTAACGTCAGATTTTTTTTCATTTTGCGTTTCCTCTTATGATGTGACTACTTGTTTGAGGTGTTTTTCGATCTCTTTCAACACAGAGATCACTGAGGTACACAGAGGTACACAGAGGGTATGTGGGCAAGATACCTTGTTTATCGGTTTATTTAACACGCAAAGACGCTAAGGCGCAAAGGTGTTTTATTCTTAGCGTCTTGGCGGCTTTGCGTGAGATTGGTTTTATAAAAAAACTGCCAATGCCTTTGCAAAATAAATTTGGAACGAAGGCCTTTGCAAAATAAATTTGGAACGAAGGCCTTTGCAAAATAAATTTGGAACGAAGGCCTTTGCAAAATAACAGGAACGAAAATCAGGCTTTCAAGCATTGTCCGATTTGTTAAGCTGTTTTAGATAGTCTTCAATTTCTGCCGGTTTTAAATGAGATAAGACTTCTTTTGCTTCAAAACGGGCTAACATATCTTCTACTTTTAAGCGGTCAAGAAACGTTTGTTCCCATTCTCTGCCCATTTCGATGACTTCTTCAGGTGTGGGGGCTTCTTCGTATTCAATTTCCTCTTCTACATATATTCCAGTTGAGAGGCTTAGCCAAAGTGCTGATAAGCCCGCCAATAAACCGTTTAAATCAGAAGTTAAGGCCTTTAAAGCTAATGCTTTTATCTGGTTAAGGGCTTGTTTTTTGACTTTTCGGCTACTGGCAAAACATTTAACCCAAGCATTATAGGGTTCGTCAGAAAGTTCATTGAGTGAGAGTAATAAAATGTGGTCAAGAATAGGCATTGTAGAACGATAAACACCAGTATCTTGTGTTTTAGAGTAATCAAACCGTTTTAAAGTTTTAGTCTGGGGCTTTTTAGCACTGAATAGGATCGTTTGTACTTCTTGATCGGCTAATCGTTTCGCTTGTTTATACAAATAGTCATAACTCAGTGCTACTTTAAATACGTTTTTATTGAATGGTGTCGATTTAAAATCTATCAAAATATGGCGGGCTTTGCTATCCCTTATGCCATCGGGTAACAGAATGAGTTGTTCATCTGTCCATTCAGCGGTTTCTCGCCTTAATAATAAGATGTCTGCGTCCGTGGGCATTTTGATCACATTCGATAGCACCTCAATATTGAGGGCATTCAGCATGAGTTGACTCCTTTGAGTGAGTTAAATGAGATTCGAGTTAATATCATTACAATCTATGATGTATTTTTTATTTCACGCTTCGAGCCAAGGCGCAAAGGTGTTTTATTCTTAGCGTCTTGGCGGTTTTGCGTGAGCAAACTGGGGCTTGCCCTTTCTCAGTAAAATACCTGTTTATTTGTGCTTCAGTACTTATTTTGTTGTTGGGTGACGACAAATGGTGGGCAAGCGGCCGGTTGGTTTTTTGGATTATTTTTTGGGCCGACAGCGATCCCACCCGACAATTAATGTGCCTGCTTTTTAAGCTGTTTTAGGTAGTCTTCAATTTCCGCGGGCTTCAAGCTGGCTAACATTTCAGACGGTTTCAAACCGGCTACCCGTTCAGACGGTTTTAATCCCGCTACCCGTTCTTGTGGCGTGAGTCCCGCTAAGCGTTCAGAAGGGTTGAGACGGGCTAACCAAACATCGCCTAAGTCTCTACCAAATTCCGTAACTTCTTCAGGGGTAAATGTCATTTTCATTTTGCTGCCTCCTTTCGATAAAATCGACCAAATTTTCTTTAAACCACCGATAAGCCATGTTACCTCCTCGGTGATGGAAATCATATCTAAACTTTTAAGCTGTTGGACAGCTTGTTCTTTGACCTTTTTTTTGCTGGCAAAGCATTTAATCCAAACATTATGTGGTTCTTTAGACAAATCATTGACCGAAAGTAATAAGATACCGTCACAAACCTCGTTGTTAGAACGATAAACTCCGGCCTGTTCGGTTTTGGAATAACCAAACCGTTCCAAAGTCCTAGCCTGTGGCGTTTGAGCACTGAGTATGACCGTTTGTACTTCTTTGTCTGCTAATTTTTTAGCTTGTTTATAAAAAAAGTCATAACCGAGGGCTTGTTGAAGCGCCTTTTTATTAAAAGATTCAGTATATTTGAATTCTATCAAAATATCGGAGGCTTTGCTATCTCTTATGCCATCGGGCAAGAAAGCGCGTTGAGCGTCTGTCCAATTGGGGCTTTGTCGCCTCAATAATAAGATGTCTACCTCTGGGGGATTGGTCATGACGCTGAGATCGGGGTGTACCTCAATCTTGAGGGGAGAGAGCAGGAGTTCTAGCAATCTCGCTAATAAACGATGCCATGAGGTTTTTTCTTTTTTGATGATATCTTCTGGTTTCATAATCAAATTTAAACCCTTGTTGAGTATTTTGTCGTTGTTGGGTGGCTACTTGCGATTGAAAAAAATAAACGCGCTTTGACGCTAAAGACGCTAAAGACGCTAAAAATCGAAGTGTCTCTTGCGCCTCTTGCGCCTCTTGCGTTATAAATAAAATTGGCTATAACAACAGCCTTTTTAATTTTAAAATTCTCCAGTTTGATGGACATCTAATGGTGCATAGATGTGTATTTGTGCTTGAATGTGTTCGTGGGTGATTTGATCGTGTATTTGGATAGTGTGTAATCCGGCCGTGCTACCGGCTTTGATGTTGAATGTTATGTTGTCATCTTGTTTGGTGATTGTCAATGTTTGATGCGGTTCGATTTGCCATTGCCCACTGCCGCCTTGAATGCGAAAACGGGTTTCGCCGTTGAGGGGGAGATGGCGAATGCTGGGCGTAATCGTTAATGGGCGTAAGATGTCAATTGTGATTTGGATTTGTTGCCTTGATCGATCAATGAAGCGAATGCTGTCTTGCATATAACGGCGCGGGGCTTGGTAGATGAAGCTATTGGGTTGTTCGCCTGGTGTGATGTCGCCCGATTGGGTTTGCCAATAAATGGGCGGTAAACCGCCTGTGACTTGAATGTGATGAATTTGTTCTGGTTGACTCCACAAGTGTTGAGGCGTAACCGCTAAAGGGGCTGTGTAAAGGAGTAGTGCGAGTAAAGTGTTCATGAGTTATCCGTTATCTGGTTTCAATGTAGGGTGGGTAACGTCTTTTTGTTGCCCACCAATTAAATTAAAGAAATTAATGTAGGGTGGGTAACGTGTTTTTGTTGCCCACCATTAATTTAAAAAAACTGCACGCGGGCACAACTTGAACTTTTATGTAGGGCCGACAAAATATTTAAACCTCAACACAGAGAACACAGAGGAACACAGAGGAACACAGAGGAAAAAGATAACTTAAAAAAGTTCAGTTTATTCCCGTGTTGAGTATAACGTGGTTGCCCACCAATGGAAAATTATTGGCTATTTGACATTGACGAATTGTTGATGATTTTCGTCATGCTTTCGCGGGTATCAAACGGTTCACGAACGGGCTTTGTTGCTCGTTTTTGTCTCTGTTCCTTATACCATGGAATACGCTTGACGAGATTCCCTTGACGTATTTTGTATATTTCGTGGTAAAAATTTTCTTTCATGCTTGCCATCCTTTATGCCGGTGTATCAGTGACAAAATATTTTGTGACATTGATAACGAATGTTTGCTCATTTTGTAAATCATAAAGTTGACTCAGATGTCTTGCCAATCTGTCTTCCGTTTTGGAAGAGTCTTGCACAATTTCAAACAATTTTTCTCTGGCCTCTTGTCTATCAATGACAAAGCTATGTGAGGGATAACCTGCTACAAGTAGTTTCAAGGCATTCGCTTGTAAATTACCCCGATTTAATCTTTCGCCGTATTTGCGAGCAATTTGCACTGAGCGTTGATTACTCCCTAATGTTGTGGGATTGATTTGGGCATAGATTGGGGCAAATAAGTTAGTTGCAACATGGGAAGCGACTTCTAAAGCACTTTTTGTGGAAATTTGACCTTCACTATTTTCTACAAGCCTCATGACTGTTTCTTCAAGCGTGTCTAATGAAAACGATTGAAGATAATCGAATGCTATCATTAAATCTAGCACAGAATTACGTTGGTTGAGTTCATCCGTTTTCATAATCTGAACATCTAATGGGCCCAGTTCGGCCGTGTCT
>Ga0180298_1000144_pt1 | contig 15371 bp, 12 predicted proteins | sample GuaBasSediGuay13_FD_121800 | JGI IMG/M metagenome (GOLD analysis project Ga0180298, IMG submission 121800) | Subseafloor sediment microbial communities from Guaymas Basin, Gulf of California, Mexico - Guay13, Core 4488-10 , 4-6 cm | ecosystem: Environmental > Aquatic > Marine > Hydrothermal...
GGTATTGGTCATTTTATCTGGTATCCAGCGGGTAAAGAGGGTTCGTTTAAGGAAACGTTTCCGGAACTGATTGTTTTTTTGCAAGAGCAAGGGGTTGAAATACCAACTTGGTTGCAAAAGACACCCCCTTGGAAGTCGTACACTGCTTTTAAACGCGACGAACAAAGTGCTGATATGAAACAATTACGCACTTTGCTTGTCAATACCATTCCTGAACAAGTGCAATTTATCATCAGGCGCTTGGAGCTGGCTTTGCCTAAGATGTTGGAAAGTTTGCCAACTGAGGCACAACGTACTCAAGTGCGTGAACAGTTTTATCGTGTGGCACAACAATCGGCGGGGGTTTATGCTTTAATTGATTATGTGAATTTCAAAGGCGAGGGCACTTCACCTCGTGAGCGTTATCAAGGGCAAGGCTGGGGGTTATTGCAGGTATTAGAAAACATGAGGGATAGTGACAATGTGATGGCTGAGTTTGCAGAATCTGCCGAATTTGTTCTTAAGCGTCGCATTAAAAATGCGCCTCCAGCCAGGAATGAATCTCGTTGGTTGCCTGGCTGGAAAAATCGCATTAAAACTTATACGGCTCCGTTATAAGGAAGCTTAAATGGGGCCGGCAACAAAAAACCGTTACCCACCCTACAAGAAAGGAAGCTTAAATGGGGCCGGCAACAAAAAACCGTTACCCACCCTACAAGAAAGTTATAAGGAAGTCCAAAAAATTAAAATAATTATCCGAGCCTGCCAGCTTAAATGGTGGGCAACAAAAACCCGTTACCCACCCTACAAGAAAGGAAGCTTAAATGGGGCAGGCAACAAAAAACCGTTACCCACTCTACAAGAAAGTTATAAGAAAGTCCCCCAAAGCTTAAATGGGGCAGGCAACAAAAACCCGTTACCCACCCTACAAGAAAGTTATAAGGAAGTCCCCAAAGCTTAAATGGTGGGCAACAAAAACCCGTTACCCACCCTACAAGAAAGGAAGATTAAATGGGGCTGGCAACAAAAAACCGTTACCCACCCTACAAGAAAGTTATAAGGAAGTCCCCAAAGCTTAAATGGGGCTGGCAACAAAAACCCGTTACCCACCCTACAAGAAAGATTTATTCTATTAATTTCCATTGCAATAACACTGTTTGCAAGTGTTCTAGTTTAAAAGGTTTGGAAATATAATCATCCATACCTACATTTGAACATTTTTGGCGAGCTTCTGGTGATTCATGGGCTGTCATGGCGACAATGGGGATGTGTTGTCCGCTCGTTCGGATCTGGGTGGTGGCTTGATAGCCATCCATTATAGGCATGTCACAGTCCATCAGTATTAATGCATACTTTGTTTTTGAGAGGTTATCGAGCACTTCTTGCCCATTACTCGCTACGTCGGTAGTTAGCCCAAACTTTTTGAGCATAGCAACCGCTACTTTTTGATTAAAGATATTATCTTCTGCTAATAACACACGCTTTTGAGGCTGATTTTCCATGTTTTTTTTGGTTAGGAGAGTAAAAATTTTTGACGGGTCAGGTTTTGAAAACTTGACAAGTTTTGGCTTGTCTTATCAAGTTCAGTTGTTCATCAGTTAATCCGTTTACAATGGTATTTTCCTGAACCGTCTGTTTTCTCTGCTATGATTTATAAGCGAATTATTATATATAAGCGAATTATTATATAGCAAGATTCATCTAGTTCAAAATGTATCTCTAAAAAATGAAAAACCTCCGAGGTTAAACCTACGGAGGTTTTTTCGCGTCAATCATCAATGAACAATTATCCAATTATCACTCATTAAATACAATCTTGTTTTATAGTAGCCAGTTGCGACAAATCGTGTTTATACTCAAGGTTGCCATTTCTGAATTTCTTATAAAACGGTTCTGAGAATTGAGAATTGAGAATTGAGAATTGAGGATTGGCTATTTATCACAGATACTTGGCTTGCCTAACAACATAATTTCTTCACTCCCCAACGGATTACGTTCTTTATCATAGAGCGTGATTCCATAATGCGTTTCTACAGAAGCGCCTTTTTTAAGGCCTTTAATACCTGGCCACCAACCCCAGATGTTAAATGGCGTTTCACCGCCTGTGATCATTCTTGGCGATTTTTGAGACAAAATGGCATTACAATCAGCCGATTTATCGTGGGATGGCGCGGTGACATTGTCTGGACTTTTAATATTCCAGTGGGTTTCCATATAGGCTAAGGTGTCTTTGGGTTCAAGTATGACGCTGCCTTTCACCTTAATCCAGTGCGCTTTTTCTAAGCAAACCTTATTTTTGGCGTTAGCCTGAAAGGCGATTTCCCAGTTTGTCAGGGTTTGAGTGAATTGACAGTCTACAGGCCAGACGATGGATTCGACATCTGAGTAATGTTCTGTTGTCTCAAATGGGCGAGAAAGGAGTACGGTACACGTTTCGGAATCAAAAATATAGACGGTATTCACTTTGTTATTATGATAGGCAAACATCAACATGCCATCGGCCAGCGTTTCTAACGCTTCAATTTTCCCTCTGAATTTTTCACCGAGAACATGAGGGCATACTTTTTCAAACTTCTGGCAATTAAATCTCCACAAAGTGGTTTTGTCAGTGGCATACAGCACTGATCCGTCAAGACTCCAAGCTAAGCCATCAATGTCAGCTGGGAAAGCTTGAAAATCAGAAGCGGAAAAAACCGATTCGCTCTTGCCTGTTTTAGGATCAATCTGAATAATCGCTGCCTGTTTGGTTCCCCCTTTTTTACCGCCTTTTGACACTGCCCATAGCGTGCCATCCGAGCGAAAAGCAAGGGCTGTCAATTCACGATAACCTGTGTCACTAACAACCGTTAAGCCTCCTGTTTGGGGATTAACTAAATAGAGATAGCCATCAAGGCGATTTCCCATACCCCGACTCGAAATCGCATACAGCAAATGGCTAGTGGGATCAATCGCCATACCTTCTATATCCAATCCTAGATACAATATACCCAGTTCTTTGGCAGTATATCCCATGGGATCGATGGTAAACAGTTGTGAATCACTCACGTCTTTATCGTGGACGGCATAAATTCGGCAGGATGCTGGTATGGGTTTGATGTTGTACTCTTTGAGCACTTCAACGCCAACAGAAAAAGTCTCGCGGGCACCGCTTCGTTTATTAATCACGCTGTAAAAAAAGGTGTCAACACCGCCAAAAAAACTGGGATTGGGCATATAAATCAATGTGGCATTTCGGTTGACAATGACTTGACTATTTGCAGATTCTTCCACAGTGATTTTATGTTTACGGGGTTCATAGTGGGCGCTGATATCAATGGTGACTATCGCACCACGATAAGTGATGGCCTTGTGATCAGTATAAAACTTGATGGATGGTTTGGCTACCACGACGGTATTCATTTCCTCTTCATCCCGTTCGCCAACGTCTATTTTGACAATAAAAGTATAGCGATGTCCTTGAAGATAAATGACGGTGTAGGAAAATTGATCTGTGCCGCTAAAACCTGGGTTAGGGATATAAGTGAGTGTGCCATCTTGGTTATCTCTGAGTTGACTATTTTCAGAAGGATTTAAAATCAATTGACTGATGTCTTCATTATTAGACAGTTGTAAATCCAATGCAGCACCTGGTTGGGTTTGAGCCGTTTGTATGGCCTTTTTGCCGATATCATTTAAATCCTCGTCATCTGCCTTCATGACCAAAATCTTGATCGTTACGGTAGAAGACTTGCCCTGTTGATCGGTTAAGGTGTAAGTCAAACTATCAACACCGTCAAAATCGGGATTGGGTGTATAAGTCAATGTGCCATCCTTATTATTGGTAACTTGACCGTTTCTAGGGCGGATATTAAAAACCAAGGTTTGTACGCCGCTATAATCAGAATGCTGATTGAGATAGATAATCACGACGTTACCAACACGGCCTTTGAGCCACTGAACAGGGCCACTGGGTGCCTCTGGGGTATTATTTTGGCCCTGAGTGCTGTTATTATTGCCGTTACCCGTTGCTTCTGCATCAACTTCTGTAGCAGGTTTACCGCTTCCTGTTGTGGATTGATTACTGCCCGTTGCTTCTGTATCACTTGCCGTTGTGGGCTGTTTTTGAGTCACTGTTGTGGGTTTCTGACTTGGCTTGGTAGTTTGAGTACTACTTGAACTGTTAGCCGGGGATGATTGAGGTGGGTTGTTTTTTTGAGAAGAAGCTGTCGTAGCCGCATTTTGTGAGTCTTTGACTGTCGGCGAGACTGTATCTTCAGGTTCATCGTAATAACAAGCGTCTGCATTTTCACTTTCAAAACAATCATCCGCATAAGCGATTTGACTCATCGCGTACACAAAAGGTATCAGAATCCCCAATATAATGTGCTTTTTCATAAAAAATAGACTCCTTAATGAGGTGATCTGTTAGCCACTGAATTACACGGAAAGCACGGAATATTTCAGTGTTTTCCGTGTCTTTCCGTGGCAAAAATTGAAACTAGGATTTAAATGATATGGGTAAATTGATTGGATTCATTTTTTCAGCACATTGGAGCGCCGTTATCAATATTGCGCTGGCCGCTGTGCTTGGATACAGCACAGTGCAATTCTTATTATCACTGGATACCACACCCTTAAAAACAAATTATTCACAGAACGGTTTTGTTACAAGTCAACCACGACTTTCTACGTCTGCACTCAATATGTCTGCACTACTTGAGGCCGGTTTGTTTGGCAATTCTTCTCATCAAAAGCAAATCGCGACGCAAAGTGCGACTAAGCCTCCGAAAACGAACCTCAATTTCAAATTGCATGGAATTTACTACAGTTCCAATTCACAAGCGTCATTTGCAATGATTGCAAGGGGCAAAAGTGCTACTTATCATGTCAATCAATCCTTGCCTGGGGGAACGCTCATTCATCAAATTCTACCGAAACAAGTAATTTTACTCAGAAATGGGCGCTATGAAAGCCTATATCTTATCGGTTACCAGGAACATAAGGCCTATAAAAACAAAGGCGAACATGCAAAAACTATGCAGAATAATCGATCTGCTAACAAAAGCCCTGAGAAATTATTGGGTCATTACCAACATCAATTACAAACTAACCCAAATCGTTTAATGAAACTGATGCGAATTTCGCCTGTGAGGCAAAATGGGCGTTTGATAGGTTATCGCCTCAGACGGGGCAAGGAACCGGGCCTATTATCGCGGTTTAATTTGCAATCAGGTGATATACTGACTACGATCAATGGTGTCAAACTTGACTCTCCCCTCAAAGGATTGGGTGTTGTACAACAACTTGGGACAGCTAATCAAATTGATTTGCAAGTGTTACGCAATGGGGAAACGATTTTCTTATCTTTTGCGGTTGAAAAATGATAGGCCAAAAATTTCTGATTATAACGGATGAAAGGGGATGGCGAACACGCAGGTTCGCCCCTACGCCAAATCTTGTAGGGGCGAACCTGCGTGTTCGCCCTTTCACTTGCAAAAAAATATTATATGAAATCCGTTTATTTCGTCAATCCGTTGTACTTTTTATGTTTATGCTCTACCCTTGTGAGTGCAGAAGCGGTTACGCTTAATTTTAGACAGGCCAATATCACTGATCTGATCAATATTGTATCCGAAGTCACTCAAAAAACGTTTGTGGTGGATCCGCGTGTCAAAGGTAAGGTGACAGTGATATCGAGTAAACCGATGAACAGCGAGCAAGTTTATGAGGTGTTTTTATCCATACTCAGTGTGCATGGTTTCACGGCTATCGAAACGGGGGCCGTGATTAAAATCATTCCTGAAAATATGGCTAAATCCCAAAACTCCCCTGTGTTGTCAGCGAATGACAGCCTTGAAAGCGATGCCCTAGTCACACAAATTGTACAGATAAAACATGTTTCAGCACCACAACTTATTCCTTTGCTTCGGCCTCTGATTCGCCAACAGGGGCATTTAGTAGCCTATCCTGCAAATAATACCCTTGTTATTTCAGATCATGGTAATAATGTTGAACGTTTGCGTCAAATTATTCGTCGGATTGATAAAGCCAGTGATGAAGGGCTTGAAGTCATCGTATTAGAACAGGCTTCCGCTGCGGAAGTGGTGCGAATACTGACGACGCTTGAACAGGCTAATTCTGCGGCAAATAAACACTCTAAAAATACGCCTAAAATCGTCGCGGATAAACGAACTAATAGTGTACTGATTAATGGAGATAAGGCGACACGTCTGCGTTTACGCACACTGATCGCCCATTTGGATACGCCGATCAAAAGCGCCGGTAATACACAAGTCATTTTTTTACGCTATGCTCAAGCAAAAGATTTAGCGACTATACTCAAAGGGGTGAGCGATAGCTTGGCAAATAGCCAAAAAATTGAGGGCCAACCGGCCTCAAAAGAGATCAAAACGGATATTCAAGCTGATGAAAGTACCAATAGTTTAGTGATCACAGCTACCCCGGCAATAATACAAAATTTACAAGACGTGATACGTCAATTGGATGTACGACGCGCTCAAGTGCTTGTCGAAGCTGTGATTGCTGAAATTTCCAGCGATACGGCGCGAGAATTAGGTGTGCAATGGCTGTTCTATGGCAGGCAAGGTACAGCGCCTGCCGGTTTTAGCAATTTTGATAATACGGGTACGAGAATAATTGATTTAGCGGCTACCGCTTATCGCGCCAACCAAAATAGCAATGTGACTTTACCTAATATTGGGGCCGGCGCATTTTTGGGTTTAGGGCAATTTGACAACAGTATATTGAATTTTGGGGTATTATTACGGGCACTGATTGCTGATACCAATACGAATGTACTATCAACACCTTCTTTATTAACCCTTGATAATGAAGAAGCAGAAATAGTCGTCGGGCAAAATGTACCGTTTGTCACGGGCCAATACACGGGTACTGGTATGACGGGTAATGTGACTAATCCTTTTCAAACGATACAGCGTGAGGATATTGGTATCAAACTGAAAGTCAAACCGCAAATCAATGAAGGCAATGCAGTCAAATTGGAAATTGAACAAGAAGTGTCGAGTATCAGCCGCTCAAGCATTGCCACAAGTGATATTATCACCAATAAACGCACCATAAAAACGACTGTTATTGTTGAAGATGGAAAGATGGTAGTACTGGGTGGCTTAATAGATGAAGATTTACAACAAACCACTCAAAAAGTCCCTGGGCTTGGCGATTTGCCTATTATTGGTGGCTTGTTTCGCTCACAGAGTACCCAAAAAGTGAAACGCCATTTAATGGTTTTCTTACATCCCGTGATTATACGCGATGCGGCCAGTGATAGTCTGATCAGCAGTAACAAATACAGTTATATGCGTATCAAACAACTTGAACAAAAAGCGCAAGGTTTACCGTTGATGTCGGCCGATGAAATCCCCGTGTTGCCAGATTTAGACGAATTTTTGACGCTATTACCAGGTGATGATGCGTTAACACCGATGGAAATTGAGCCACAACTCTACAATTGATTTTATAATTTTTGAACTATTGAACTGTGCTTTTAAAAAATGAAAATACATTTTGACAAACTCACCTTTTTTAGCTTTTTGATTGTCGTGATCATTAGCACTTGGCTACTATTATCTGCTTATCTGACAGATAAGCCCGAAGATGCAGGTGCCATTTCTAGCGGTAAAGTCGAACTCGTTTATGTAGAATGGGCTAGCGAGGTAGCCAGTATAAACGTGGTTAGAGTGCTATTAGAAAAACTCGGCTTTGAGGTGAAACTTTACTCAGTGAGTGCGGCTGCGATGTGGCAATCTGTAGCCAGTGGCGATGCCGATGGGCATGTGGCCGCTTGGCTACCCACTACACATGCCCACTATTACAGGGCACTCAAAGATCAAGTGGACAATTTGGGGCCCAATTTAGAAGGCACGCGGATCGGTTTAGTGGTTCCCACTTATGTCACCCTTGATAACATTGAAGAACTCAATACTTATGCTGACAAATTCAAGGGCAAGATTATTGGCATTGATCCAGGCGCTGGATTGATGAGTAAGACAGAGACTGTTATAGAACAGTACAATCTCAACGCATTTCAACTGGTAAATGGTAGTGGCGCTACCATGACGGCTGTCTTAGCAGACGCTATCAAAAATAAGCAGTGGGTAGTTGTGACGGGTTGGACACCCCATTGGAAATTTGCGCGTTGGCAACTGAAGTACCTTAAAGATTCTAAAGGGATTTATGGTGAAAAAGAGTATATTGGCACGATTGTCAGAAAGGGATTAAAAGAAGAGAAGCCAGAAGTTTATCGTGTGCTAGACGAGTTTTCTTGGACAGCTGCAGAAATGGAAGAATTAATGACAATGAACCAACAAAAAGGGAGTACACCTTATGAAAATGCCAAACTTTGGCTAAAGAAAAATCCTGAACGGTTTGAACAATGGATATCTCAATAATTTGGGCCCAAACCTGACAGGTTTTGAAAACCTGTCAGGTTTTTGGTTTTTAATACTGATAACTGATAACTGATAACTGATAACTGAAAAATAACTGAAAACGACAATATCAATATGAATAGAGATGCTCATTATTGGAATAACAAATGGCAACAAGCGCCTATTACTTATAGCGGCCGCGCTTTAAGAGGCTCTTCTGAAGGAATCGTTTGTGATGTGAAAGCGTTTGTGACAGCTAACGATGCCATACTGGCTGAAATCATTCACGATTATCAACTCCAAAAATATACTGACAATGCGACAGCCCATGCGATTCAAAAATTTGTCGTGAGATATGTTGACTATGTAGGTGACGAAGAATCAAGTGAATGTCCTGAATTTTGGCAGTTTCCCTTTGAAACTTTACAATCTGGCATAGGTGATTGTGAAGACGGTGCCATTTTAATGGCCAGTTTAATGATTCAATGCGGCATTCCCGCTTATCGCGTTAAAATCTGTGCTGGTTATGTTCAAGAATCACCCACAGCGCCACAAGGCGGCCATGCTTATTGCATTTATTTAGCAGATAGAAGAGGTGGGAATCAACAGTGGGTTGTTATGGATTGGTGCTATTATGAAGATTCTTCTCAGGCACCTGAAAACAAACCCCTTGCTAAAGAGGGAGGCTACAATGCTTGTTATCAAGATTTGTGGTTCACCTTTAACAATGAATTGTCTTGGAACCAAGAAGGGTTAGAAATAGATGCTAGGCGTATCAGTCGAAATCAATCAACGCGCCCAACTGCAGGAACAACAGGCGCATTATCATTGAAAGGGGTTATGGAGAAAATTCATAACAAAGTCAAAGAGAAAGACTAGATCGTTCAAAAACCTGACAGGTTTTAAAAACCTGTCAGGTTTGGGCCCGACACTTTTTTGATTTTTTTGATTTTAGATATCACGATGTTTTTTGGCCTCTGAGAGCAAACCAAAATCTCTTTAATAATCAATAAGTTAATTAACACCTCTCCCGGGGCTGGATACCCCCTTATTTGGCCCTAAATTAATTGAGATAATTGAGATAATTGTTAATAAATACCGTTTGTCTGCCATTTTTCATACTAAGGCTTCAAAAAGATAAGATAAGTTTGTCAAAATAACCACTTTTTTTCATTTTTCAATAAATTTTCGTTGAAAAAGTCAAAACAATAAATTGATAAAAAACAATCACTTAGTTGACTTCTCTCACGGGGCCAATAAAAAACGATTTTGGCCGATTTCAGGCTGAAGCCTTAAAGTCGAAAAAGCCTTCAAAATATCAACTTTAGTATTGTAGGATGTTAAAAACGAATTGCCTCTATAAAACATGATGGTTTGCAGGGGCAATCCCCGGGCCCTGCTATCTATCCACTTCTGGTGGGCAAGCATCCAACTTGAACGCTCAAAAAGCTAATTACGATGCAGGCTATGCTGCTAAACGTTCTGAATGTGAATAAGAAAGTGTTCTATCACTTATTCCTATTAACAGATTTTCAACGTTGATATCTTCATCAATTTCATCCCAATGTAGCCCACTACCCCCACCACTTATTTCATACGATTGACATTGTTCTAATGTCGCATTGAGTAAACGTGGAAAATAGGCCAGTGGTACTCCCAATTTTCGGCCATCAATTAATTCAACCCACATCATGTTTGAATCAAATTCTAGAGTTTTCGCAAGTGGTTTATGAGCCAAAATATTCATGCCATTAACCTTTTTAATTAATTCTTTACTCAATTTTGGATAGGCTTGATTATATTGATGCAAAAAATAACGCAAAAGACGCAAGAGACGCAAAAGACGCAAAAACGCCTGATTTCTTAGCATCTTTAGCGTCTTTAGCGTCAAAGCGCGTTTATTTTTTTTATCTCAGCCCTGCTATCTATCCACCTCAGGCGGGCAAGCATCCAAAGAAAACATGATCATCGCAATATCTTCAACGCGCCCTCCAAGGCACAGTTTTTCTAAAACCTGCACGGCATGCATACATGACGGGCCACGAACATGCACTCGCCAAGGTTTAGCCCCACCGATGGAAACGGCATAAAATGCTAATTCACCCTTCTGCGCTTCTGTGCGTGCGTAAGCATCACCTTCTGGGATATTCCAAGCCAATGGATTGGGCAAACCACAACGAATAGGCCCCTTGACATGAGGCAGACGCTGAATGATTTGCCGCAAAATCTTAATTGATTCAATCAGTTCTGAACGTCTTACCATAGTGCGTGCTAACACATCGCCACCCGTTTGGGTAGGCATTTCAAATTCCAATTTGTCATAAATCAAATACGGATCATCGCGACGCACATCAAAAGCTAAACCACAGGCCCGTAAATTAGGCCCCGTGACACCCCAAGCTAACGCTTCTTCCTGCTTCATCTGCCCAATCCCTTCAGCACGACGATGAAAAACGGGATTATTGAAAAATAAATCATCATATTCCGGCAAACGCGCTTCTAAATAATCCAATTCCTGACTCAATCGATCTAAAAAACCATCGGGTATATCACGGCGTACCCCACCTGGCGTAATAAACATATGGTAAATACGCGCACCTGTGAGTTCTTCAAATAAATCAAGTAGGCGATCACGATCCGCAATACCCCAAAACATATTACTGTATTGCCCTATCGTAGCCGCAGTGCCACCCACAATAAAAAGGTGTCCACAAATCCGCGACATTTCTAAAATCATAGCCCGTATCCATTGGGCCCGTTCAGGCACTTCCAAACCGCCTAGCATTTCCACCGCTCTGGCATAAGTCTCTTCCATAGGGGGTGGATCAGGTACACAAATACGAGGAACAAGCGCCACATTTTGAATCCATAAACGCTCTTCCATAATTTTTTCAAAGCCACGATGTAAATAGCCACCATCGGCCGTCACGCCCACAATTTCATCACCACTTAGGCGTACTTTTAAGGCATAATTGCCCTCAATACCGGGATGATTGGGCCCAAAATACAGTTCAAACTCGTGACTAGCAGGATGTTCAACGGGGTGATAATTTTCTGGACGCATGTTATCAGTTATCAGTTGTCAGTTGTCAGTTATTAAAAAACCTGACAGGTTTGGAAAACCTGTCAGGTTTGGCCCTTATTCAGTTATAAGTACTGAAGCACAAATAAACAGGTATTTTACAACAAAGGGCAACCACAAGGGATTGCCCCTACGAACCGCCCGTAGGGGCAATCCCTTGTGGTTGCCCCTCTTCTTGGTTGTTTCTTTTAAGTTTATTCCCGCGCCGAGTATATCAAGAAAAAAAAACCTGACAGGTTTGGAAAACCTGTCAGGTTTGGCCCTTATTCAACAATCCCTCCCCCTTTCGCCTGAATTTCCTTCAACCATTCAGGCGAATATTCTTGCGACTTAAAAGTGTCTTTCACATAATCAACCGTAGAAAACGATTTCAACATAGGCGGTGGCCCATACCATTCTGTCAAAATAAACGGTTCCAAATTAGGGCTGCCATCAAAGTACACGCCAAACATTTCATGAATATCGCGTTCAAAAAAACCAGCAGGGGTATACAGATCATAAACCGACACATAGCGCCCCGGTTTTTTAGGAATATAAATATGGGCCGACACCAAATTTTTCACATCGTAAGACCATAAATGATAAACCAGTTCAAATTCATCAGTTTGCGGCCAATCGACACAAGAAATCGCTGACAAATGTAAATAGCCAGCCCGGCCTTTCAATAATTCCAACAAAGCAGGCAGTGCATCAGATCGCAATTTAACACGCAATCGACGGATACTGTGTTGTTCAAAAACGAGATTCGGGATTTCTCTAAAAACGGATTCCAATACTTCTGGTAATTGTTGGCTCATTCAACGACTTCCTCGCGTTGCAAAACATGACTGGGAATAGGTTGGGTAACGTATTTGGAAGCAAATTTAGCCAATAAAGCCGTATGCTCACCAATCGTTTTTTCAGTAAACAGTTGATAATGCCGCGCTTCCGCGATCACATCAGTTGGCGTATGCCAATCAGGGCCAAATAAAGCCTGCTGATTGCCTAAATAAGCATCATAATCGTGATAATAGTCTTCCCAAGCATTAGCACGGCCTTTATCAATATTATCAATCAGTTGCAAAAATCCTTCCAGAATCGCCTCCGGCCTGGGCATACAACCAGCTATATACATATCTACCGGCATATATTCTTGCAATCGTTTAACCGTCGCATAACTATGCCAATACATCCCCCCGTTGATGGTACAAGAACCCATACCAATAACATATTTAGGGCCAGGCATTTGTTCATAACTCAAAATAACCCGTTTTAAGGTTTTAACCGACAGATAACCCGTAATCAGCAAAATATCCGCTTGGCGCGGCGTCACCATCGGTTGAATCCCTAAACGCTCCGCATCAAAACGAGAAGTGATCATCGGCGGTAACTCAATAGCGCCGCAACCGGTACAATAATGCAAAATAAACAAAGAACGAGAACGACAACGATCCGCAATGCGATCAATCACCTTACGCAACAAAGAACGTTCTGCTTTATCAACGTTGCGGCAAGCAATATCCGTATTGGGATCAGATTCTATGGGAATAGTATTACTTGTTGTCATTTAATTTCCTCATCATGAAAAGAAAAAACATCAACACAGAGATCACAGAGGTACACAGAGTAGCACAGAGTTTCATTTATAACTTTGTGAAACTCCTCTGTGAAACTCTGTGTTACTCTGTGATCTCTGTGTTGAAAAATGTTTTTATCAAGCATTTAATTCTTCAATCTCAGAAAGAAACCAAGCTTTCTTGTCGTCTTTTTGAATCTCTTCATGCTGTTCATACAACCACCACAGAAAATTCACAAAATCTTTCTCCTGTTCCTTGTGGTGTTCATACCCCGCATCTAAAAACACTTTGTCGAAGTTTTCTTGTAGCAAGTCTTGGCTGATTTTGACGCGCTCATCATCATTTTCAATCAGGCGTAAAGCGATATCCACATATTCATCTTCATTCTGAGCAATCAACCATTTTGGTAAAGTCTCACTCAGGGCAAAAAACCATAAATCGGTTCGCGAATGCGGTTGATCACCGGCCAAGGTGACGATAGGAATCCCTTGTCGCATCGAATCCACATTGCTATTGCTGCCCCCGAAGGGAAACGTGCTCAGATGAATATCACACTGATTCAGGTGCTGAACATAAATATTATAGTCGCCCATTTTATGCACTATCGCATCAGGTACCCATTGATGAATTTGGTGCCTGACTTGCTGGTAAACCATGCCAGCATCATTGGGGAAAAATTGAAATTCAATCGGCCGTTGACTCTTTTCAGAAATCCGTTGGCAAGTCGCCAAGAATGACGCACTGAGTTTGTAGAATTTACTGGTAACAGCCAGCTTCACTGGTGACGGTTTGAGCCGTAGGCGCGGTTTGATGCGAAAGGATTGAAGCGGAGCGACAAATTGGAAAGTGTTATCTTTCGTGAGTAACAGTTTTTCACTAAAGCAATCACGTTCTTTTGAATAAGCCGATTCTGGCATGATGGCATAGTCTATAAAAGGCGAATTGCTGGTACCCGGATGCCCCATGCTCATAAATTGAATCGGCGCTAAACGCAGGTTCGCTAAAAACAGTGTCCATTGTGCCATGCCTAAACTGGGATAGAAAATCATATCCGGTTTAAGCTTGAGCACTTTGCCCACGACTTCTTTCTTGATTTGCCCCTCTTCTAATTTGACTTCAATGACTTGATCAAATAGGTTCTTGCTGATATCGTCCATATTATTTGGGGCCGACATCAAAACCATGTGAAATTTGTCACGCAATTGTTTAATCACAGGCGCATAACAACGGAACATCGCATGGCCAGCGGTGAAGTGTTCAGAGCCTATCATCAAAATAGGGCGTTCTTTCAGATCGCGTTTATCGGGCAAAGCGGGCACTTTAATGCCCTTTTTGGCAAGCCATCTTTGTAATACCACGTTCAAGTGTTTCTTGATATCATGTTTGTTTTCGCTTTCGGCATAGCTACACAACATCCACAGGGCCGATAACCGTGATATCAAGTCTTCATTTAAAGCGATGTCTTCTAAAAGGGGGCCCAGTTCGAGCAGTTTTTCAAGTCTATCAGAGGCCCGTTTGGTTAAGACAACGGGTGTTGATACCAGATTAATATAACTTGAAAGGGCGAGATGAGGCACGGATTTTAAAAAGGCCCCAAAATCAACATCGGGTTCTGACTGGAGAGAATAAAAGGTTAGAAATTTGAGCAATTGTTGTTCGTTTTTGATCGCAAATTCAGTTTGAGCATTCTGTTCTGAACCTTTTTCGCCAATCAAACCTAATAGATGATCAGTGCCTCTAAAACCGCTGAGTTCAAAAATACCGGTCAATTGTTTTTTGTAAACATTCAATTGCATAAAGCCCGGCGTTAACATTTGAAATTCGGGATGGGCAAACATGCTGGTGAGGGCACTGGCTAAGCGTGTGTAGCCTCTTAGAAAATAATCGTCATCATCTAAATCGGTGTCTTTGTCAAGCAGGATACCGCCACTTTTCCGTTCTGATTTATCAAAGATACGAAAGAGGAGGTGAAAAACGGTGTCATAGTCGCGCTGATAGGCCGCTCTTTCTATGTCGGCAATCAATATACCACTGTCTTCTTCTGACTTTTTATCGTCTTTTTTGTTTTCGGTTTTCATTGTTAATCGTTTCCTGCGCCTCTTGCGTCTCTTGCATTCTATTTTAAAAAATAAACGCGCTTTGACGCTAAAGACGCTAAAGACGCTAAAGACGTTTTTTCCATGCTCTAATCTTTGCGTCTCTTGCGCCTCTTGCGCCTCTTGCGTTATCTATCAATCAATTAAGCTGATTTTTCAATCAGTTGTTCAAACTCTTTTAGGGAACCAACCAAAACAGCTTTCTTGTGAAGCTGAGACAACCATGAAGTATCATCAAAACTTTGGAGCTTTTCCTCCAACGTTTTGGGAA
>Ga0180298_1000145_pt1 | contig 15370 bp, 16 predicted proteins | sample GuaBasSediGuay13_FD_121800 | JGI IMG/M metagenome (GOLD analysis project Ga0180298, IMG submission 121800) | Subseafloor sediment microbial communities from Guaymas Basin, Gulf of California, Mexico - Guay13, Core 4488-10 , 4-6 cm | ecosystem: Environmental > Aquatic > Marine > Hydrothermal...
AACTTCTGCTAATTATTAGCCGCCTGTTAGTTCCATACAATACTATTAAATACTATTGGTTAGGTAACTATTCAATTTTTTCACAATTCATAAGGCAATTCAAAATAAATAGATCACATTAAATATTAAATATTAAATTAAATTTTTTGGAGTTACCTCACTCGGTTTTGGCTTTACGCCGTCGCCGTTTTTGAGTAGAAGCGGGGCTGCCGCCTGCGAGTAATGACTCACGGCCTTTGGTGTCACTGTTTAAAAAGTTTGTCCACCATTCGACTTCACTCACCATCTCTTGTTCACCTGCGCTGGCACGTAGTAGCAAAAAATCATAGCCCGCACGAAAGCGAGGATGCTCTAGCACACTTAAACTCTTTTTTTTCGCTTTGCGCTGTCGCGTTAAGCGGTTCTGTAGCAACCAAATTTCTTGCATCAACACGCTAATACGTCTCGGAATGGCAACATGCCGTTGCTGCTTTCCTAAAACATGTTGACAAGCCTCCAACAACACTTCTTGTTGATTAAATCCTTTAATAGGCTTCTCTGGCACTAAACGCGATATGGGAGGCCACAACAAGGCCGCTAATAAAAAAGCGGGGGCCACAGGTTTATTGTCGGCCAACCGCTTATCGGTATTATGGAATACCTGTTCTATTAACGCCAACGCATGGGGATCATCCAAACACATATCCGTGTAAGGGAATAATTGTTTAAATATGTCATAGTGCCGCAACTGTACATAAGATTGTACAGCGTGTCCACTCAGAAACAGTTTAAGCACTTCTTCAAATAAACGTGCCGGGGGGATAGCCGCCAGTAAACCACTTAATTCATAAATCGGCTCGGCCGTCTGTGGCTCAATAGTAAAACCCAGTTTCGCCGAAAAGCGTATTGCTCGTAACATCCGCACCGGATCTTCTTGATAGCGCTGCGTTGGCTCCCCCATTAAACGTATCACCCTGGCATCTAGATCGGCCAAGCTATTTCCATAATCAAGTAAGGAAAAATCGCTGATATCGTAGTAAAGCGCATTGATCGTAAAATCGCGCCGCAAGGCATCGTCATCAAGGCTATTACTATAGACGTTATCGCGTACAATGCGCCCCTGTTCCATCACACCACCACCGCCTTTATCGTGGTGAGCGCGAAAGGTGGCCACTTCAACGATTTCTTTAGAAAGACGCACATGAGCTAACACAAAACGTCGTCCGATCAAGCGACAATTACGAAATAAGCGTTTCACTTGTTCAGGCTGAGCATTGGTTACCACATCAAAATCTTTCGGGATACGTCCTAACAATACATCACGCACCCCGCCGCCAACTAGAAATGCTTGATAACCCGCGGTATGTAGTTGATATAATACGCTAAGTGCCGCTTTACTGATATTGCGACGCGATAAGCTATGCTCTGGACGTGGGATGCGGGTAGGTGTCTTAATAGTATCGGGCAAGGGGAAAATAAAATCTTTAAAGAGTTTGAAAAAAGGTTTTATCAATTATCAGTTATCAGTTATCAGTTATCAGTTCCACGCAAAAGTTGCGCGCAACTTCTCCGTATGAAAATCAGTTATCAATTCCACCTTTTGCGTGGAACCGAAGGTGGGCTACGCTAAATCAGTTATCAAATTCATCGCGAAAGCCTCTTTGATAATAAACCATCGAAGCTACAGTACAACCCGTAAGGGTTTTGTTCTTGAAGCGCAATGCGCTTTAGCCATAAGCTTAAAGGGTATGGTGGCAAGCCATACGGGTGCGATTAAAAGTGTGGGGGAACATCCCAAATAGACTGTCTAGTCTAGCTTAAAAAACTTATTAAGTGAAAGGTTAGTCACCACCACCTGACTTGGGCTTAATTGCTTAATTTAATAACTTAATTTAATAACCCCCGCACTTTTAATCGCACCCAAGCCATACTCAATTAATGTGCAATTTAGATATATACTAATACAATTTCACTTAACAAGTTTTTATCGCGAAATACTTTTTCACGCGTGAAAGCGTGAAATGCAACTCATTTAAAGATTTTAAACGGTTTAATTCAAGTTAGCAATTATAAAATCGGTTACCGCTAGTTATGCCTAACAATCCTTATCACAATCGTTTTTTCCATAGTTTGTTCGATAATCGGTGCTGTTCACAAAATATCAAAAATATCAAGCTATTGAGAACGGTTCATTGAACATTGATGAATTGTTTTCCACGCGCGAAGAGTACAGCTAAACAACGCGCTTCAACAAACCAGTTTTTGCGCGCAAAAACTGGGGCAAAGAATTGATAATTATTCATTGTCATTAAATCAGTATAAATTCTTATGAGTAAAAACTAAAAACTAAAAAACAATACACCAATACCCAATAACCGTTTTCCCCATGACTGACTTAAGGTTGTTTTGAGGGAGAAGGCCCTTGTTAAAATGAAAAATACGAATGCTATGCGTCTCTTGACAGAAAAAAACTGTCCCCCCCTGCTACAATTATTGCTCAGTGAACAAAAAATCGGTTATGCGATTGTAGATCATCACTTAACCATACTGCATTATGGTGGTGAACTAACGGTATTTCTTGATACACAAGACTTGCCAACGCCATTGCCGTTACTAGATTTCATTCCAGAATTAAATGGTTGTGAGGATATTTTACAAGACATCCTTGATGGCGTGTTACCCCATTTTCAATTGGAAAATCTTAATCGGACTTTACCCGATGATGGGCTTTGTTATCTCAACTTAACCTTATTACGCTATGCGCCCACCACATCCTTTGATGCCAACCCGCAATTGTTAGTCATTTTAGCCGATACTACCGCTTGGGCCCAAACGCAACAAACTTTAACGCAGCAACGTAACGAATTAAGTTTGTTAAAACACACACTCAACGAAACCAATCAACGCCTTGAATTTATTTTGCAATATTATGTCCCACGAGAAGTGGGTAAAGCCTTGATGGAAAAAAGAATCGTACCGAAATTGGGAGGCGAAGAACGCGAAGTCACGGCCCTATTTGCAGATTTGCGTAATTACACCAGTATCAGCGAACAACTTAGCCCCAATCAAACCATTGAAATGTTGCATGTGTGTTTGGATATCGCCACCACGGCCATTGCTGAATCCGGGGGTGTCGTCGTCAATTATATGGGTGATGCTGTCATGGCGATTTTTAATGCACCAAACGAACAACCCGATCATGCCCAACGCGCCGTGCAAGCCGGTTTGACAATACAAGCCATGATGGCGCTTTATCAACAAAATTCTGATGATCTGATCCCTTCACTGCATTTTGGCGTGGGCATTAACACCGGCATAGCCGTTGTCGGCAATATCGGCGCACAGTGGCATTATCAATACACAGCCATAGGGGATACTATCAATGTGGCCTCACGGATATGTAGCCATGCTAAACCAGATGAAGTGCTAATAGGTGCCAACACCTATGCTCATGTACAAAATAGCATAACGGCTCAAGTTTTAGCCCCCTTAAGATTCAAGGGGAAAAGTCAAAAAATAACCGTTTATCAAGTCATTGAACTCGCTAAGAATTCATTGATTCAAACCCTGAAAAAAACTTTGGTCAATGACTCGTAGCCTTGTGTTCATTGTTCATTGATAAAATCCATTCGATGTTCAAGTTTTTGCGCGCAAAAACTTGAACATCGAATATTAGATTTTAACACCCCGTTCACGCATGTCAGCCAATACCGTGTCAATACCTTTTTTATCAATGATACGCATACCTTTTTGGGTTAAACGCAATTTGATCCAACGATTTTCACTGGGCACCCAAAAACGATGAATATGCAGATTCGGCAGAAAACGACGCTTAGTTTTGTTATGGGCATGAGAAACGTTATTCCCCGTCATAGGCCGTTTTCCTGTTACCTGACAAACTCTAGACATAATATTTATCCTTATTTTATATAAGACTATTCGCCACTGGCGAAAAAAATTGACTCAAAAAGTGGGCCGCCATTTTTAACAAAAAATGATGTTGATAACAAGTGCTTGTTTTCAATTATTTCTAAAAGTCGCTTTCGTGCCTACTACAAACGAAAGTCGCTTTCAAATACGACTACAAACAAAAGTCGCTTTCGCGCCTACTACAAACGTCGCATCGAGCCCGTTTTAAAACTTGACTTAACTACGTTATTTCTAATGAAGTGATCTGTCATTTGTATAAGTGATTGATTTTGGGACTTTTAAAACACGCTCTTAGCATTCTTATTAGCGCGAAGCGTGATTTCTTTAGACATTATACAGATTGAATTAAGGCATACCCAAAAAATAAATTTCTTTCTTGTAGGGCTCCCTACGTGTTTTTGTTGCCCACCTTAATTAAAGTGCTTGATTAGTTATATTCAAAGTCGCAAAATAAGCTTTCCAAATAAATCAATGAGTTGTGTTAAATAGGTTTAATTTACTTTAAGTAGGTACGCATTAATAATTTTAACATTTTCTGTAGGGCTGTGTTTTTGCTGCCCACCAGCCTTCTGATTAATATTAATCAGCATGACAATCAGTGCAATCAGCGTTCTATCAAGTTTTTCAAAGCCTCATTTTTTGTTTCACATCCTATTGATCACTACAAAATTTATCAATTTTTGTTCTGTACTTAGAAATTAGGTTAAAAAAACTTTTGTTTACCTACTTACTCTATATATAATGTTGATATATCAATACTTTTATGGATTATATCTATGCGTTGGTTAGACAATATGCCTTGGGAAGTCGTTATCGTCGGTGCGCTCACTTTAGGCTTAGCCCCCTTTGTTCCCGAACCTCATTTGGTTGAAAAAATAAGAATGCTGTTTCAAGGGACATTAAGTCGCCCTATTGACATTTTTGATTTATTCATGCACGGCGCTTTTCCAGTATTATTATTACTCAAAATAGCACGTACACAACTCATCAAAAATGAAAAATGAGTCGTTATATTTGTAATAAGTAGGTACGCATAAATCTTTTATTTCTGTAGGGTGGGTAGCGTGTTTTTGCTGCCCACCACGCAACGACAAAATGTTAATAAACTTTTGCGTACCTACTTACTTTCATTTTATAACACATTTCGCGCCTAACATTAGGCGCGAACAAATCACCCGTTTATACTCGGCGCGGGAACAAACTTTCAGGCAAATGTTTCGCGGAGCGAAACATTTGCCTGAAAAACTTTTTGGCAACCCCAGGTTGCCACCTGGGGCTATGATCTCGCTACGCTCGGAACGAAGTTTCACATTTTCAGGCTAAAGTTTCGCTTCGCTGTACTTTAGCCTGAAAACCCCTTCAGGGTTGTGCGTTTTAATATTTTTATGATCGATTTTGCACGTAATGCAATTGGGAAACTTAAAGCTAAAAGTTGGTGTGCCCGCGCAGTATACATTTCCAAAAAAGCCCCTTCAGAATCAGTCAATACCTTGAAAGAATCAACAAAATCAAAAATCCTTAAAGGCTTATTGCACTTACTCGCTTTGTTGCCCCCAGTGCATCGTATTGCCACCCTATTAGGGCGGATCGCCGCACACTATCCACAACTCAGCATTACCCAAGTCACTCGCATCAACATCCAACTGTGTTTTCCTCAATTATCAAATGAAGAGCAAACGCGTTTAGTCAAACAAAATCTCATTGAAACCGGTAAAACCTTTAGCGAACTTGGCGCATTATGGCTCTGGCCAAAAGATCGCGTATTGGGATTAGTACGTCAAGTCAGTGGCGAGGCCTGTTTACAAGAGGCCTTACAACGCGGCAAAGGTGTCGTGCTGCTCACACCCCATCTAGGGGCATGGGAAATGGCAGGACTCTATGCCTCCAACCATTATCCACTCACAGCCTTATATCGTCCCCCCAAATTGAGCGGCCTACAAGACTTAATTCATAGTGCCCGTGAACGGGCCGGCGGACGTTTTGTCCCAACAGACAAAACCGGTGTCCGTGCTTTATATCGCGCATTGCACCAAGGGCAAATTGCCGGCATTTTACCCGATCAAGTTCCCAATGAAGCCGGTAGCGGCATTTTTGCCCCCTTTTTTGGTATACCTGCTTACACAATGGTTTTAGTCTCTCGTTTAGCGCGAAAAACCGGTGCAACTGTCATATTCACTTATGCAGAACGTTTACCACAAGGATTTCATATCCACTTTTTACCCGCACCAGTAGACATTGCAGCAGACAATTTAGAAATTGCAGTACGTGCCCTCAATCAAGGCATAGAACACTGTATACAACATTGCCCCACACAATATCAATGGAGTTATAAACGTTTTAAGCGTCGCCCAGAGGGAGAGAAGGCAGTGTACTAATTAATGGTTAATGCTGGTTTTGTTCTTTTAGCTTATAGCTTTAGGGGAATGGTGGGCAACAAAAACACGTTACCCACCCTACAAGAATGGGAATGGTGGGCAACAAAAACACGACCCTACAAGAATGGGAATGGTGGGCAACAAAAACACGACCCTACAAGAATGGGAATGGTGGGCAACAAAAACCCGTTACCCACCCTACAACTGATAACTGAAAACATGTCTCAGCAATTTTTTTATAAAGCCATGGACAATAAAGGTATGATTGTTCAAGGTAAAATCACAGCCAATAATACCAATGATTTAGAAGCACGTTTAGAACGTATGGGATTAGATATGATCCACTGCCATACTCAAAAATCGCCTCATCTTAGAATCGGAAAAGTCACGCGCCAAGAATTGATTACGTTTTGCTTTCACATGGAAAATTTAACCCGTGCCGGTGTACCCCTACTAGACGGCTTAGGCGACTTGCGCGATACCCTACCACAATCACGATTTCGAGAAGTCGTATCCAGTCTCATTGAAAATATAGAAGGCGGTGTACATTTATCCAATGCCTTAGCTGAATTTCCAGAAATTTTTGATCAAGTTTTTGTCAGTCTCATTCGTACAGGAGAAGAAACCGGTAAATTAAGTACCATATTTAAACATTTGACAGAAACGCTGAAATGGCAAGATGAAATGATTGCTAAAACAAAAAAACTATTAATGTACCCAGCCTTCATGGGCACCATTATTCTGATTGCCCTGTTTTTCTTAATGATCTATCTCGTACCCCAATTAATTGTTTTTATTGAAAACGTTACCCAAGGAGAACTCCCCCTACACACCCGAATCCTGATTACCAGTTCTAATATCTTTAAATCCTACTGGCATATCATACTGATAACGCCCGTATTAGCCTTCTTCGCATTCAAAGCCGCACTCAAAATCAGTCCCCCTTTTCAATTATTCGTAGATCGATTGAAATTGCGCGTGTGGATTATAGGGCCCATATTAGAAAAAATGATATTAGCACGCTTTGCCACCTTTTTTGCGCTACTCTATGCCTCCGGCGTCACCGTATTAGACAGTCTACGTCTGTGCCAAAAACTGGCAGGCAATCTCGTGATTGAAAATGCTTTACAACAAGTGAGTGAGCATATTGCCGAAGGCGTGAGTATCAGTGAAAGTTTTGAACGAGTGCATTTATTTCCACCGCTAGTATTACGCATGGTAACAGTAGGCGAAAGCACAGGAGACTTAGATGAAGCCCTACTCAATGTCAGCTACTTTTATGATCGCGAAGTCAAAGAATCCATAGACAAAATCCAAACTTTGATAGAACCCGTGATGACTGTTATTTTAGGCATATTACTAGGCTGGGTAGTGCTATCCATACTAGGGCCCATTTATGACACCGTTGCCAACTTTCAAACGCTTTAGTGATCTCACCGATCACATCACATCAAGATTATCCCAGGTTGTACTGTTGAGGGAAGATTTTCAAACCAAATTTATTTTGCGAAGGCACAATTTTCGTTCCAAATTTATTTTGCGAAGGCACAATTTTCGTTCCAAATTTATTTTGCGAAGGCACAATTAATTGTATTTTGCGAAGGCACAATTTTCGTTCCAAATTTATTTTGCGACAGCCAAGACTGATAATGACCCTTTTTTTGGGAATCGGCCTAAGCTAACCGCAAAATAAATTGGGTTTGAAAAGCTAACCGCAAAATAACATGCATTCATTATCATTGATGGAAAAATAACAGTGAAAATGGAAATGCGCCCACCCAAAGCCCAAAAGCCCCTTCAAGCCACATATTTTGTAGGACATGCCACCACGAATGCCCTTAAGTTAATGGCAGTGATACATTGCCTTTGGCAGTTGTGAAAGCCAGCTTTTGTTCTCTGGTAACTCTAATCAAAAATCGTAGCACCTCATTGACTGATTCAGAACTCGGAAAGACTTCAGCAACATCCGGTTCTAACTGCACAATTGAGCCGCCAAAACTTTTCCGTTCAGGGCCAACCTTCCTCACTCGCAAACTGCTTAAATCATATTCAGATCGGAGATCGTCATCCATTTCTGTGTTAAGCTTTTTCATAAGTTTCTCGCTCTCTTCGTGTTGCTTCTCTTGCGCTAATTAATCGAATAGCATATTCTCGTTCTGTGTATGAGACAATCAATAATCGATCTTGCTGTGACTGGCCAACGATAATATACCGATGTTCATCATCTGAATGATCGATATCATAAAAGTCAACATAAAGCGGATCACTGAAGACAGTTTTAGCCTCTTCAAATGAAACATCGTGTTTCGATAAATTCGCCGCTGCTTTGTTCTTATCCCATTCAAATTCCATAAACAATTCACCTTTTACCTCACTTAAAGTAGACAACCTAAATGGTGTAATAGATTTAAACGCTAATAAATTTTATCTCTCTTGACTTTGATATTGATTGAACCTAGCGAATAACGAAGTGGCATTCTCCTATTCATATAACTGATAATAGATTAACAATTAAAATTTAATCATTAGCCATTCAAGTATCACAACCAGATAGACTGATATTATAATAATAGTTTTACTTTGTCTTATGACAGCTTTCAATTGATTTTATTAGCTCACCATTTTTATTCTTCCTTATAAATCAATGAGTTATGTTAAATATGTTTAAGTAGAAATAAATTATCCTTATGAAATAACTACCCCAAAAATCTAAGCACATGGTGCATATGCTAGCACTTGATTTCTTACTCAAACCTAATCAAAGTTACTTATTTAAGTGCCGTTTAAGACTAATCTATTTTAATACTTGACTTTTTAAATTATATCAAATATTAATAAATAATTGTCATCTAGTTTGGATGACACCATGACGGTGTCATGGATATGAGGGGCTCTGCAAATCAGAGGTTGCAAATTCGCATCAAGATTAGGTTAATCTGGATGTGAATTTTATTAGGCCTTGAGTCTAGGGACTTTTGACCAGCATCCCCCATTAAGTCGCTTGGATTACAAGTGGCCGTTCGGATGAGACAGCCCATCCAGGATTCCAGTTGCAACTCGGTTTTTGAGTTATCAACGGAGAGCGAATTACAAGGATAGATGATCATGGATGACTAGGAAAAATAGAGCTGGTACATAATATGACTAGCCAAGTTAATATTTCCCCGCTAGGGAATGATACAATTCAAGTTTGTTTTAAAATACATAGAGAAAAATGGGATGACATTATTCAAATAATGCGTCAAATTGGTTTTGAACCAACAAACGTAACACTTGGCGCAAAAGCAATCCCTTGGCGAAATGCTTTTCCTGAGTACAGCGATGCGATGATTGCAAGTATTTCCCTTAAAGAAACTCGAAAGATGGCAGAAAAGACTCAACAGCAATTGAGTCAAATGACGGGGATTCCGCAGCGACACATCTGGAAAATGGTAAGCGAACAATCAGTAAAGAAATAGCATAAAAGTTTGCAGAAGCCCTCGAAGTGGATTATCGTATTTTTCTATAGTATTATACTGTCCACCATTTCACACGGAGAAGTTGCGCGCAACTTTATTTCACGCGCGCGGTGAAGCGAAGCGCAACGTAGCGCGTGAGACGAAGGCCAGCGAAGCTGTTAGTCAAAAGCCACCTGACTTGAGCTGTGTCTGTAAAATAATAGCGACCTTATGACGATGCTAAGTATATACTATTGCTCACCTTACGTTAAACCGGTAAACAACATGCTTTTATCTTCAGACTGGGACAATGAAGCTTATGTCTCCCTACACTTAGTTCAAGAAATACTAGAAGAGGCAGGATTACCAAAAAGGAGTGATTTCTCCCACTGGTATCCACAATTTCCGATAGTCATTTCCAAAGTTGACAAAAAACATGCTCCAAGTACCGCAGATTTTTTCATAGAAGATCGTAGTAGAGACATCAATTTTCTAATTGAAGTCAAATCCGCTAGTACACGCATTGATGGCAGCGCACGTTTTCAGTTAGATATGTATCTTCGTTATTCAAAGGTAAAATTTGGTATACTCATTGATCCTTTTTTAGTTGAAGCTTATGAATTTATACGGGGGCGGGCAAAATTGCAAGAGCGATTTGAAATAAAAAACCCGACAGAAGTTAAACCCATAGCAACATTCCTCAAAAATTTTTTAGATAGCATTAAAGGAAAATAGTCATGCGTACTATTGCAATTCATACCTCTAAAGGTGGAGTTGGTAAAACAACGTTAGTCGTCAATATTGCATACGAACTCGCTAGGCAAGGCAACCGAGTTTTAGTTGTTGACTTGGATGATCAGGCGAATGCCAGTTTATCGTTAGGTGTTAACAAAGCCGATGAGATTGAGAAAGTTTCGACGGTTAGAGAATTCAGAAAAATTTTGGATTCTTTTAAAGATCGGAAAGAGGTTATAGATTTTCTCCAGAAGGAAGAATATGAATCTGCTGAAGAATATATTACCTGTATTTATCCCGCTTCAAATTGGTTTCGTATAGAATCAGAAGAAGGAGGGAAAATTGATGTCTTACCAGGTAGTTATCGCACTGCTCCAGAGCAATTACCCAAGAGTCCAGTCGCAGCAAAATTTCTCAATATTCGTATTCAGAAATTGGCAACTGAATATGATTATGTCATAATGGACACCGCTCCAAGTTATAACGTCATTACTTGGAATGCTTTGTATGCGGCTAAATATGTTATTATTCCATCACAAATGGAATATTTATCTGCTCAAGGAATACAAACCACTCGCAAAAATATCTTGGATGTTCAAGATGATACTAGAAAAACATGCGGGAATATTTTGGGTATTATCCCCATGATGACCGATCAGCCTGGAAGAGATAACCTTAACAACACGATTCAGGGTTTTATAAGAAGTTCTTTTCCTGATTTTCCGATTTTTTCAAAATTTAATCGCTCAATTTATGTTGGAAAAGCATCCAATGAACGAATGCCTTTATCTTTATATGCGGAAAATGAAACTGGGGCAAGAAAAGTAGCTGAACAATTACGGAATATTACTGATGAATTGGTAGAACGGATCAATTCATTAGAACCATAAGGTAATGCAAGATGGCAAGAATTCAAGAATACATTAAAACACAACCCTACGTGCTATTTCCAAATCAGATAGAAATAGAAGGGCATTCTGGAGTTCAAAAAAAGATTCTGAACAAAGCTTCAGAATCACTGAAAGGAAGAGGACTTAACTCAGTTCTTCCTATTGTTTGTTTAACAGACTCAGAAGATAAGTATCGTTTGTTAACGGGATTACCTATCTATGAAGCCGCAAAGTCAGCAGGGCTTAAAGAAATATGGGTTTTCCTCATTGCCGCTCAACAAGCTGAAGCTTCCCAATGGCTTGAACAAACCCTGCTGTTGTCAAAGCTCAATGAAACAGTCATTAATTCTCAAGACACGACTGACTTTATAAACTTTATCAATGACAAAGGTTCTGACTTAACTTCTGTAAAGGGTATTGGTACAAAAACGGCAAAGAAAATTATTGAGCATCGTGCTTATGACTCTTTGGAGGATTTACAGAAGAAATTGGGTACTAAGCGTCCTGTAAATTGGATAAGGGCTTTTAAACAGCGAGCGTAGCCAAGGGTTAATTTTCAATTTTGATGGGTATTGTTGCTGGCTAACTGTTCAATTGTTCAATTGCGCCAGCGTAGGGGGCGTTCTTCGCCCCTTGCATTTCGTCGGTGTATGGATTGATGGTACGTCTGTCGGCAACCAGGTTGCGCCCTGCACTGGGGTGTTAAATTTGAGCCAATTTCTTGGTTTATTTTTCACCCTATTTTTATTTCAAATGGGGGGATGGTGGGATCGCTGTCGGTGAAATCTGGGTTTATATTGAATCCATTGTCGCTAAGCGATCCCACCCTACGAATCTCGGGTGAAAAAAAAGTCGCCAAAATACCTGAAATTTAACACCCCAGTTAGAAACTCACTCTGTCTTAAACAATCCAGAGTTGATGAAAAGCACTGGCAGAAGAAAATTATAGTCAAGTTCACTATTTTATACCAACTAACGAACAATTATGTTTTGATACTAGAGAGGAAAAAGGCTGAATTATGAGGGGCCTTTCCGGCATGATTATTTGTTATTGCGTTTTCAGGTTATTTTAATTAAAAATATTTATGATGAAAAAATCAATTTTCAAAGAAAACAAAAAATATACCTTCAGTGACTACTTTGACATGAATTATCCAACCAAAGAAATTGTAGGGGAATTTGGTTATTCCTTTGCCTTTGAAGTCATCGAATTACCCCAATATCCAGACTATGATAAGCATTTTGTCAAAACACTCCAAGACACTTTCTATACCGTATTTCCTAAAATTACTTTAAATTCTGAGATGGCTAAAAGAGAATTTTTGGTAGCCCCACTATTGCTAGAAATGGCGAGAACCACAAATCTTAGCATTAATGTTGAATATTCACTGGATGTTGATGATAAATTAAGCGGATTTTTAGACTACTTTTTGATAGCCAACCAAGATTTAATCATCATAGAAGCCAAGAAGAAAGACATAGATAATGGATTTAATCAATTAGCAGTGGAACTCATTGCCCTTGATAAATATGAAGATAATGAGGAGATAGAAATCCTTTATGGTGCCGTTACTTTAGGTGATCTTTGGAAATTTGGCATTTTAGATCGCAAAAATAAGCATATTGTTAAAAATATTCATAGCCATACTATTCCAGAAGACACCGGAGAAGTCTTTTCAATTTTGATGGGTATTGTTGCCGGCTAACTGTTCAATTGTTCAATTGCGCCAGCGTAGGGGGCGTTCTTCGCCCCTTGCATTTATTATTTCTTCGGTGTATGGATTGATGGTACGTCTGTCGGCAACCAGGTTGCGCCCTGCACCATTGACAGCTCAATAAAACATCAAATTCCCCAGATGAACCAAAAGCTCCAATTCGTTTGGATTGGTTCCAAATTCACCAGCCGGGTAGGGTGGGCAACGTGTTGCCCACCCTGAACCCGTGCCGAGAAGGCTATAATGAAGATAAATACACTAATATTAAGATGTTATGCAAGACATCATGAAGGCCAGTGGATAGCCTTTTGCCTTGATTTTGACTTAGCCGCTCAAGCAGATACCTTTGAACAGAGCAAAACAAAACTTGAAAGCATGATTAAAGAGTATGTTTTTGACGCGCTTGTCGGCGAAGATAAAAAATATGCGGAACAGTTACTGAATCGCAAAGCCCCTCTATTTGAATGGCTCAAGTATTATTATTATGTGTTTATATCCCGTTTTATACACGCCAAAACAGGGTTATATCATCTTTTCAAAGAACCCTTGCCTTTAACACCTTATGAGTATGTGAAAGTATGAGTTCTCACTATCCGCCACTCACCTGTGAACAGGTTAAAACTATCCTGAAAAATCTGGGTTTCAAGAAAAGAGCCAAGGAAGGAGGGGGTACCTCACACGAACAATGGATAAAGAATAGTGATCGAAGACGTTATAAAGTCACCGTTGATTGTCCCAAAGCACCGTTTAGCCAATTTCTCATTAGTTCAATGGCTAGACAAGCCGGTGTAAGCAAAAAGAAATTTTATGACTCTCTATAATGTTGAGCCACATCGTCCAAAATCGCAGCCAATGTACCTACTGTGTCATGTTGAGGAATCGTAATGTGATGTTCTCCATTTTCTAAAGTTGTTAAGCGCAAATGACTACCCGTTATGTCAATCTTATTGTATCGAAAAAGTTTTATTAAATGGCAAGAGCTTGCCCAGACATATTACGAGGTAATTTCAGGTTGCAAGTACCTCATCGTGAACAAAATGTAAGCGAATCATTTTGGGCAAGTTTGCAGGTTCAAAATGACAACGCACCGCATCACGGATTTGATGACGAGTGACATTATCGGCTTCTGTATTAGATTGACACGTCAACGGCGCGTGCGGTGTAACCCCCTTCGGAGGCAGGCTCAACAATAAAAATTAATTCATTCACAACATAATGCTCCTATATTAATTAATAAATCAGTGTCAATTATGAATAATGATGAAGGCCTGATTAACACTGATTTAAAATCAGCGTCAATCATGATAATCAGCGTCATCTGCGTTCTATCATTTTCAAAAGGCATCCCTCTACACTTGAATAAGGGGGAAATAAAAATTAACGAGATACATAAATGAAAGATTTACTCGGACAACGCGGTGAAGCACTTTTTTATGTCATGATCACCAAATACAATGGACATGATGTCCCACTTTTTAGGCCTCAATTTTTAGGTGATAAATGGCCTAGTGTCGATTTTATTGTTGAACTCATTAATCATAATACTCTAATGGTTCCCTATTTTTTTGTTCAGGTTAAAACGACTCGTCGTGGTTACACTGAGGATAATCGTTTAAAATTGCATGTTCATAAAGACGATATCCAAAGATTAGCTTCGTTTCCAGCACCCACTTATTTAGTTGGTATTGATGAAATCAAAGAGATCGGATATATTGTTTCTGTAAATGGCGAAAATCTTAAGACAGTCTCGAATATGGGAACGAGATTTCCGCTTTATGATAGCAAGATTCAAGAAATGCTTTGGCAAGAAGTCAAAGCTTTTTGGGAACAGTTTGGTACTTATCACTTTCAATCAAAATTCGCTGATTCCAAATTGGAGAGTCAAAAATGAGCCAAAAGCTGTGGTATCTTGACAGACGCGCCGAATATCTTGCGACTATTCATCTGTCACGTCGTGATGATTTGGTTATCACTAAACAACCTTCTGCCGAAAATTATGGTTTTGATATTCTCGTCAGTATTTGCCAAAATCTAAAACCAATGGGTAGAGTGTTTGGGATTCAATTGGAAGCCCTAAAATCCTTAAAGCCTTTTTATCAAGAGCAATTCAGTGTTAATGAAATTAAACTCAATATAGAGACTTCTAAACCTAAGGATATACCTTTTCCAATTTATTTCTTTGTTTTTACAATGGAAAATGATGAAGGCTATTACCGAAAAATGACTTCACCTACTCTCAATGATAATCTTTTCAAAAGATTGAGCTTTGATGCTATCGACAAGATTGTTGAAGAAGTTAATCTTTGGTA
>Ga0180298_1000146_pt1 | contig 15328 bp, 20 predicted proteins | sample GuaBasSediGuay13_FD_121800 | JGI IMG/M metagenome (GOLD analysis project Ga0180298, IMG submission 121800) | Subseafloor sediment microbial communities from Guaymas Basin, Gulf of California, Mexico - Guay13, Core 4488-10 , 4-6 cm | ecosystem: Environmental > Aquatic > Marine > Hydrothermal...
ATCGCAGTGACAACCGCTGCAAAAGCTCCTTCAACGGCTGCACAAAGTCTGACCGTTCCAACCATACCAATAGCTGTTTTTTTGCCGATGTTTTAGGTGTGATGGTATGGAGCGATAACGATTAGAATGGGTGGGAGAGAGGACAAGCCAAAGCTCATCAAAAAGGGAAATGTTCCTGTTATCTTGGTACAGGAGATATACAATCGCCGCAATGATAATAACCAAGATGGGCGCAAGGGTGGTGATTTTGGATGGAAGACAGGTTGGTTTGTTCTGAGGTATCGTGAGCAGTTCGTTTTTTATCCAATCAGTTCACGGTGAAATGAGCAATCGGATAGCATACGATAATACTGATAGTTCGGCATTGTCTATTCAAAAAAAATGTAGGGTGCGTCCTAAGTGCTGTCATTGACACTATTTAAAATAATTAATGGTTTGAGGACGCATTCTACACATATCAATTAATATTGATGCAAGAACACGCCCTATGCTTCAAAGTCATTCCTAAACAAAGTTGGGGAAAGAAAAACGTAAAATATCTAACCTAAAACCGGCGACAAACTTTCTGGAACTATAGAATCATATTTAGGCGTTGGTTTTTTGCTAGTGGATAGTGGGGCAGGCTGTATTTCAGATTCTCTCACTGCAAGTAATCCTATTGTTATTCCATTTAAGTCAGAAAATTCCACTTCATAAGCACCATCATCATACGTTTCAATGATATACCCAATAGAACCTTTAGGAATATTTTCGCTTTCATAGCGATTAATCAACAAACAAATACGACTATAGTTTTCTAACATAATTCACCTCATAAAACCTGAGAAGGGAGTATTAAGCTTAATATTGCCATCTTTCGTAATCATCCAACCAGATTTGAGATAGCTGGTTTTTCCTTTAGCGTTGCCGATACCTGGCAATTCGATTTCAATATCAATTCTAGGAAAACGTCCATTTTCATCAGGTATTATGAGTTAAGCCTGGGCGATAACAAAGGTTCGCCCCTACAGTCCCTTCATTTTGCGAGGTTTTGTAGCGGCATACCTGCGTGTCTGCCCTGCATGAAATGGTATTGGGGCTATGCTTGCTGCGCTATTCCCCTTTTGATAGAAGTTAGGGGTGTGTTGGGGGGATATTTGGAATAAATTATTTTTGGGTTCTTCCTGATTTGTTCTGAAAAGCTTTCCTTGAACCAATCCAAAGTCTCACCAATCTTTTCCATATCACCTGCACTCAATTGTTCTGCGTTTGTATTTAGCACGCTCACAATATCAAGCATTTTAGGGTTATCATCAATTAATGACGAGTCTTCTGTTACACATTCTAGCATTGATCTCAATACAATCACGTCTACTGAATCCCGTTTTTCTTTAATAAACTCAAAAGCTTTCAATTGCTCAACTGAGTATAAGACTTCAAATGCACCGGCTTGAAAATGAACATCGCCTTTTCCTTGTTCTAAAATATCAAGTGCCAGTTTCCCTGCTTTTTGACGATTAATATACTTTAATTCTGTAAGAGCTGATGCTGCTGCTTCATAGTCAGTTAAGCTCAAAACAGTCTCCAAAAGATTATTTTCTTCTTTCATAGTATTCCCTTATTTGGATTATGACTTAATGGGTATAAACTTTAAAGTTGAGAGATAAGCACGCCCATCGTCAAGAATAGTCCACGTACTTTCAACTTTAAGGCTACCATTAGGCCCTTTCAGAATGCTTGGTACCCACTCACGATTTTTAGGAGTGACTTTATTTCCTACTTCAAGAAGATGCTCAATGAGCATCTGGTTGTTTTCCGGGGTATCCAGTAATCCAATATTTTCAAGATGGCACTTCATATCTGTAGAGCGATCAAAATTATGCTTTTGTTGTTTCAATTTATCTAATAGCTTAACGTTATTTGAATTCGCATCAAATAATTTTCGATTTTTTTGTTTAAAATGCTGTAGCTCTCTTAATTTCTCAGTCACATCTGCTACTTTTCCTCGGGCGTATATATTAACTTTATCCAGTGGCACAACACCATTACCATCTACAGCCGCTTCTATGACTTTACCCGTTTGTGGAGCAGTGAAAAGTTCTATCTTGAGTTTCTTAGCCGTTAAAATTTTTTCATTCATATTTGAAATCAACGATGGTATTTTATTGATATTAGTAGCAATAGATCAATATTTTTTTAATTTTTGGAATATGGCCATCAATATCGCAAAAACAGCAACATCTACCAGCACCTTACCTAAAGACATCTATTTCATGGCTTGGTGATCCAATCAGCAAAAGGTGTCATTGAGGCATTTTTTGACTGACTGGCTTGTTAAAACCAAAAACCAAATCACCTAGAAATATAAATTGGTGTATTTTACGACTTTCAACCAATTGCTGTATTAGAGCCAATATTTTTTGGTAAGTCTTTTCCTCAGCCTCTAAAAATTCTTCATATAACAACTGCTTGGGATTTCTCACGCCTGAAATAATCCCTCTGGGTTTCGGGAGAAACCAATAAATATTACGATGCAGTATGTGCCAATCAGAACTTATCAGAGCATCTTGATGGATAAAAATCATACCACACCCAAAAACTCGGTGTAAAAAGATGAAGCATCTAAATGGTTAAAATTAACCACGACACCTTTGGAATATTCCAAAAAAAATGTACTGTTTTCAAAAATTCTTGGTAGTCCTCTAGGTTAGATGTCTCAAAACAAAGGGATGTCACTGAGAGATTGTGAATCCCATTGATAATAGCATCAGATAAGTACCTCTTTTCCAACTTATAATCGACATAACGCTTCAAATCGGCAATTTCATGAGTTGCAGGCTCATAATTTCTATCTTTTTCACGATAGGTATTGACAACTAACATACTGTTCTTGTCGTTGGATTCAAGTTTAGTTATTTCCAGATTTGTCCATCTCCCATCAATATTTTCATAGTAATAGTCGCCGTCAGAATCGAAATGCTTGGATCGCCAAAATGAAGGGCAAAATTTGTCTTCTTCTGGCATCGGACCATCATCGTGTAGTACAATGAATTCTGTTGCTATTTTCATAAGTTTTTATTAACCTCATATCAAAGATGATATGAATTGAATTGTCGTTGTTAAATTAACCTTATAAAATACATAATTTAAAAAAAAAGTATAGACTCAATGACTATGGACTCTTGTAATCAGCAATATCATTTTGCCGTCTTTGGCGACATTCATGGGCGAATTGCTCTCATGTACACACTGGCATTCCTGTGGGAAAACGAGTCTGGCATGAAATTATCAGGCTTACTACAAGTCGGCGATATGGGCGCATTCCCAAATCCTTTTAAGATCGATGAGGCCACTCAAAAATACGCCCAAATCGATCCAGATGAACTCGGATTTCACAAATTCTGCACTCAAACTCAAGAGGGTGAATTTTATCTGAGTCGCCAAAATACGCCTAACACTTACTTTATAAGGGGTAATCACGAAGACTTTGAGTATCTTGGATCGATTTCTCAGCCAAAAACACTCGATCCTTGGCAACGCTTATACTTTATTCCTGACGGTCAACAAATCACGCTTTTCAAGCACTCAGAACGCCAGTACATCATCGGTGGGTTTGGCGGGATACCGCCCTCAACAGAACATCGAGCGCGTGGAAAAAAAGCACGTCAAACATATCGCAAAGCACATCGACATGCCAGTACCTCAAGCCGTTTTTTCAGCGAGGATTTTGCTAAGTCAGCTTTTAAGAAGTCTGAAAAAATGGATATTTTAATGACTCACGCGGGCCCCCAATGTCCTGACTTACAAAGTGGCTCTATAATTCTTGCCGAACTGGCAAAACGTATTAGGCCAAAAGTCCACTTATTTGGACATCACCATCAAGTGATTGGCCCTTGTCAAGGGCCGGGTAATTCACTACTGGTCGGATTAGAACATCTCAATTTTAATAAAAATGGAGAACTCAAAGAGGGGGCTTGGGGCATATTAACGCTTTCAGTCGATTCTGCCCATTTTATTTTTTCATCTCCCAAAAACCTGCCATTTTTAAAAACCCTCAAACGTGAGACTTATCGCTCACTCCTTAATTGATCGAAATACCAACCTTGACTGAGTTCATCTGGTGTCAAAATCCAAACACCTTGGATTTCCAGTTTTGTTAGCGTTGTACCTATTATCACTTTATGACCATCGGCAAACGTCAATCCTATCCCACTCATCAAATGCCAAGCTTCAAACTCGCTTTCACGCCAAACGATTTCGATTTTAAGTATGTGTTGTTTAAAATCAATCTGTGGTAACAGGCGAGATTGATAATGGCGAACAACATGTAATTGAGTCTTAGCCCTATTTAAGGCTTTTTTGACCCTTTTTTCATTATCAATCGTATCCAATAAAAAAACATTATTCATTCCTTCATCTAGCCCAATGAGTACCCGCGAGCCTTCATTTGTTTCTAGTAGCAAGGAGCCATAATCTTTTAAGGGATCATCTTCTTTATCATCAGCTAAACGAAACAAATTTTTAATTTTTAGGTTCGATAAACGACGTAATACAGCCAAACTATCAAGTAGATAGCTTGGTTTTACTGATAAATCATCCACTTCGTAATGTTTATTCACAAATTTCATTGACAGGTCACCTTCTTATTGAGATAGGATTTTTTCAAAATCCTTGATCAGACGATCTATACGTTTTAAATAGGCTTTTATTTGAGGTTTCCTTTGCTTCTGCTTCAAGCCGGACAAATCTTTCACTCGAGCCGGATCGATCAAGTGAATAGAACCCCTTTTATCTACCATAAACTGAAGATCATCTATCACCAAATTATCAGTGGCAGCTTTAGCTTGAAACTGTTTGAGTTCTTGGATCGTTTTCTGATTAAGCAATTTAAGAGATGAAGAACTAGGGGTTATACCTTCAAACTTACCCGTTTGTAATATTTCCTTACTAAGCGTTCCATCCACTTTCTTCATAACGATAGCTTGTCGAACAACAGCATCAGCATCAGTCCACTGTGCAAATTCTTTAAAGACGGTTGGATATCCTTTATCAGTGAGTAATTCTAGATTATCGGCTTCAATAGCTAATTGGGCATTAGCTTTACCACCAGAAGCTGTAGCCTCTTTCATAACAAGATTGGGTTGATCCGCAATTTCATAAACTGTGCCAAAACCGCCTTCGCCAATTTTCTCACCTTTTTCAAGGGAATCAGCCCCTTTCTTAGCTGCTTTTTCAGTCGCTTCTTCAGCCATTTCTTTGCTTGATTTTTTAGTAGTTTGTTCTAATACTTCCTCAACCCCTTCTTGAACTCCCTTCCGAGCCCGTCTCGCCAACCATCCACCAACTCCACCTGTCACCGCCCCAATACCAGCCCCAATAACCCCATCTTTTAAGGCTTCTTTGGCCACATCCCAAGGGTTAAGTTCTTTACCAGTTATCTTCGCTAGGGCACACTGTTCAGCAACTGAGGAAACTACACCACTTAATGCCCCGACACCCGTGCCGCCGGCAATCGTTGCCGTGACAGTCGCTGCAAAAGCCCCTTCAACAGCGGCACCAACACCACCACCGACAGCTCCGATAACCCCACCAATCGCGGCTGATTTCGCAATACCCCAACCATCATAGCCTTCTTGTTCGCCTCTTTCAATGGCCTTTTTTTGGCGGTACCATTCAATCCCACCGCCAATGGCGGCCCCAATAGCCGCTCCGACAAGGATGGCTGTAAAGATAAATTCACCATTCGGATCAGAACGGTTAATGGGATCACCATCGCAGTAAATATAAAAATGGCTACTGCCTCCTTCATCAAATAAGGGATCTTTGCTTAGATAGCGTCCCAATTGCGGATTATAATAACGCGCTAACGCATAATGTAATCCGGTTTCTTCATCATAATATTGTCCTGCCAGTCGCCACGGTTGGAAAATGCTTTGCTCTGTGATGTGAGCCTCTCCAAAGGCGCTGTATTCGGCTTGCCAAACCACTTTGCCACTCTGATCCGTCATGCAAAGTGCCTCGGCACGTCGTCCCGGATGAATGCAGTAGATTTTCTCATTGACTCGCATTGCCAGTGGAACGGGGCGTTCTGGAAACATGAGATAGTCGCGGCGGGTGATTGTCTGTCCGTCTTTCTCAGTGATTTCAGATAGCAGTTGTTGACCGGCCCAAATGTAGCGCGTGATTTTATTCTGGCATTCTTTGCGGATACGCCGTCCAAAAGCATCGTAAGTATAGCGCGTTTCTCCCGCTGGCGTGGTGACACTGACTAATTGGTTGCGTCCATTATAGTGATATTGGGCCTCACCTTTGGGACAAGCGCCCGTTGTCATATTGCCTAGCGGATCGTAACTGAAGTTTTGAACATTTTGTTGTTCAAGTTGATCAAGGCCGTTATAGCGGCAAGCCTTTTGGGTATTATTGCCCTGTGCATCTAGTTTAAATTGTTCTGATGCCGAAAAGTGGGCGGCATTGACAGTGAGCAGGCGGCCTTCTTTATCATAGCGGTAATTTTTGGTTTGTTCGTTTTCTGTCGCCTTTATGAGGCGATCACAGACATCATAAGTATATTGGCAAGCTATGATAGGCTTGGAGGATAACGGTGAATTGACACGCAAAGTTTGGGGTAATCCCATCGCGGTCACTTGTTGCAATTGGCTGGTGCGATTGGGGTATGTTATGCTACCTAATGCGCCGCTGAGATCGTAGTCAATCTTATATTTGTTGCCCGCCCAATCCGTGATTCGATTGACTCGATGTTCTTTGTCGCGTTCAAAGTGTAATTTTTCGCCATCGGGCGTGGTAATGGCTATCAGTGCGCCGACTTCGTTGTATGAGTATTTGACAATTAGGCCGTCTGTATCCTCACTTATAATGTGGCCTTTATCATCATATTCAAGTTTGACAGTGCAAGTCTCGTTACTGGCCTCGACGATTTTTTCGTCATTGAAAAGAAAATGAACATGAGCGCCGTCGGCATAAGTGACATCGTAAGTTTCGGCAATGTCGTCAATCTCAAACGTGGCGTGTTCCGCGCCGTTCACACGTATGAGGTAGCCGTCTTCATAATATTCAAATTCGTAGCGATCACCGTTGGGGAAAATGATGGCTGATGGCGCGTCAAAATCTGCGTATTCAAACCGCGTTTCATTGCCATTTCTATCAACTTGGCTTATCAGTTGGCCCGTCTCTGAATAGTTATAATGGGTTTGCTCTCCATTACGATCCGTTACGCTGGTAACTTGCCCATTGTTATTATGAGTATATTTTTGAACGCTATTATCCGGGAAATGTATGGCCCTGAGATGAGATTGGGCATCATACTCGAAATGATGGGTGTTTTTTGGGCCTCGATGAATGGCAGCCAGACGATGTTGTGCGTCGCGCTCATATTGCACTCGCAAACCGGCCGGATCGGTAATGGCTGTTAGCCGCCCTTGGGGATCATGCTCGAATTGGTGCGTTCGGCCCTCGCCAGATATGACGGAGACTCCAGCCGTGGGTGCTGGCATGATTTTAGCCGTGCCACCGGCCTTATCGGTTAAAACAAATTTCCGGGAGCTAGGATCATCCTCAGTTTTGAGGCCCTGTTCACGAAAGGCACGGAGCTGCGCTTGGCGGAGTTGTTCAGTCCGCGATTGGCGCAAATCTTCCACTTGTTCTTGGCGAATTTTAAACATGAGTGTTTACACTGCATTCTTGCTTGAAAACGAAAATGTTCCCTTGAGTACGAAATAACTATGAGTAGCCAGATAAATTGAAATACCCAGAGAGGCCATCAAAACAGGCTAACGGTTTTTTGGAGTCGGAAAACGGGAATGAATCGGTTATAAACCGACTCTGGCAGAGTGGCCTTGGGATTTCTGATTTTCTGTACTTGTGTGTTACGCATGGCATCATCATTTTGTCCAACAAAAGTCTCTTTAAACCATTCTACACTCTCTTTTATCAATTCAAGCTCACTTGATTCCTTTTCGTCAAGAAAATTGCGAACTTTAGAGACGATTTCACGCAAATTATGATTTTCATTGACAATAGCCACATCTTCAGCTAATTGTTCAATAATTGTCCCTAGCAAATAAGGATGTACTTGAGCTAAATGAGTCTTTGCAAAGCTTAAAGCCTGATTCTTATGCACTGAATATAAAATATTGAAAGCGGTTGCTTGCAGTTGGGGATCACCGCGCTTTTCAACTAAAATATCCAATGTAAGCTGTTCACAAATCTTGCTTTTATGTTCCCATAACTCAGTGAGTGCATCAGCCGTTGCCCGATAATCTTCAAGGGATTGAACGGTTTCAATCAGTTGACTTTCATTCATCATTAATAACCTTATTTTATAGGCTTAAACCGAAAAGTTGTCAGATACTGCCTACCCTCATCAAAAATTTTCCAACTACTCAAGACTTGTAACTTACCATTAACCCCTTCAAGTACGCTTGGAACTAGGGTGTTAAATTTCAGGTATTTTTGCTACTTTTTTTTCACCCCAGATTTGTAGGGTGGGTAAACGGGCCGCAATGAACTCAATATAAACCCAGATTTCACAGCACGGAAGCCCACCATCCCCCCAGAAGGAATAAAAATAGGGTGAAAAATAAACCCAGAAATTGGCTCAAATTTAACACCCCAGCTTGGAACCCATTGATAATTATCAAGAATGACTTGATTTTTACCGACATCAAGTCAATGCTTAATTATTATATTAGTAACTTTTTTAAAACATAATTTTGTTGCACAGTTTGAATTTTTATCAAGCGAAAAAAAACGACGATGACTTCTATTACATGAACGACTAACCAACAAGACTTGATATCCAAAGCAAAATACACGTCAATATTTGGGAATGAAACGTTTAATTAAAAACGGGAGAAAAACGGTCTTGCTGAACATGATTCGATTTGGATAGGGTTTTTTGATTGGTGGATAGTGGGGCAAGTTGCATGTCTGATTCGTTTAATACGAGTAATCCTCTTGTTATGCCATTAGAATCCGAAAATTCCACTTCATAAGCACCATCATCATACGTTTCAATGATATACCCAATAGAACCTTTAGGAAGATTTTCGCTTTCATAGCGATTAATCAACAAACAGATACGACTATAGTTTTCTAACATAATTCACTTCATAAAACCTGAGAATGGTGTATTGAGCTTAATGCCATCTTTCGTAATCATCCAACCATATTTTGATCGCAATCTGCTGGTTTTTTTCGGTATTTAAGATTTTGAACTTTAGGTGCCACTTTATTATAATTCCAATACTTTTGAGAAATTTTGATTTTTGGTTGGTATCTTAAAAGAATTGCCCCTAAAAAATACCTTTATCAATTAACAGAATGAACAGTTTGGGAACGACAGAAATAGGTGGGTTTCGCAGTAGCGAAACCCACCCTACATTTAACCCGTGCTACGCTTGCTGTTAAGACAATCGTGCGGGTACTAGAGTATTCCTCAGTTTTGATGCCCTGTTCACGAAAGGCACGGAGCTGCGCTTGACGAAGTTGTTCAGTCCGCGATTGGCGCAAGTCTTCCATTTGTTCTTGGCGAATTTTAAACAGAGTTATTTATACCGATAGCTTTAAGCCGGTACTCGTTTATCTCAAACCCCTGCTAACCCTTACTAAACTGTAATAAATAATGTCTCAGCCCAAATTAAAACCAATCATCAAATACTTAAAATGCGTGGAACGCACCCGTTAGACTAGTTTAAAAAGTTTCCATCTTTGCACTTTGCAATGGGTTTGCCGTTTGGATTGAAAGTTGTGTTTGTTGAAGCATCTTTTGGAATTCGTCACGAACAAGTTCTTTCATATCTTTAGTAAATAACCATTCTCGCAAGGCTTGATTGATTAATTTTTCCGTTTTTTGGGGAGCCAGTTGTTGGAACTGTTCAAGTATATCTTCGTCAATGTGAATTGTGTGCTTTACCGTATTTAAACGACGTGACTCTCTAGCACCAGTTCCCCGTTGAATTGTCGCTACGTCTAGCGAATTTTCCTTCATATAAGATTGATAATCAAAATCTTCGTTGGTATTCATGGAGCCATCTTCCTTCTGCCTCAAAAGCCGTGATAATACGATAAAGAGGTCAATCTTCCTCACTATAGATAATACTCAAAACACGATTTTCGTGAGTTTGACCAACCCATAGCCAACGATCTGTATATCCAGATGGATCAGGTGCCTCAAATCCATTTGGATCATTAAAAGCAGAAACGACTTCATAGAATTGAACAGGGTGTTTTTTTCGTACTGCTTGATATTTCGTTTCATCCCAGACAAAACCAATATCCATTTATGTGTACCTACTTATTTATCGCCTTTGAACTTCTCAGTATATTCACTAGGGCAACTCCCAAAGCTATTATCCAAATCAGTTGTAGTCTGTTTGATTTACCGTGTACGGTTTTTATCATATACTAAACTGAGAAAATTTATTTGAGAAAAATTGGTGTTAATTTTCTTATTTTAAGCAAGGTATATTTTATAAAGACGAATTTGGCTAGTAATCTAGGGTGCTTACCTTAGCACCGTCATCGGTACAATTTAAAATAATTAATGGTGCGTGGGATGCACACTACACATCTGTATTAAATCTCAAGACAAAGGACGTATCCTGCGATTGCTGAGACAAAAAGGTTCCAAATGCTATAAAACTTAACCATCGTGAATTCGTTGTTTCTCAAATTCATAGAATGGTCTTTGTTCAACGCCATATTTTTCAATCAGTCTGATAAAATTGAAACCACACCACTTTAGCCATCGGATATGAACTTCGTTTCTGGCATCTATATAATTCCAAAGGATGTCATATCGCTGGTGGAATTTGTTCACCCACTTATGGCTATTTCGGAGAAAGAATAGAGAATGTTTGACCAGTTCGTTGGAACCGAGAAGCCAGACTCGACCCGTATCATTGCTGTTTGGATCAGGAACGGTGCCAAAAATTGCAAGCGGTTTATCGTCTTCATCCACGATGGTATAACAGGAATCAGACCAATAAATGCCATTTTCCAAAGCAACTAGTGGTGGTTCCCCTGTTGCCGCTTGGATTTCCTGAATATCCGCTTGGCGTAGTTTTGGAGCTAGTTCCTCAGCATCTGAGGCTCTTGTTGGACGAACTCTCAACACTGTCTGTCAGATTCCTTTTAACGTTAATATTTTCCAATGGTTCTTACCTAATGCATCCAAAAAATTAGCTAAGACAACACAAATACACAGTAATTTGACATATATATATTATTTTCTGTTAATGTTGTGGCAAAGTGTATCCGACATATTCTTTAATGTATACACCATATTTAAAAAGGTGCATAGGATGCACCCTACACTTGATCCTTTTATGTTATTCAACAGCACATAGATTTAACACAGCACCATCGAACAACGTCATTTCTTCAACGAAATCATTTTTATTAATGTCAAACATAATACGCTGATTGATGATACGCCACAGGCTGTTTTCAGAAACTTTACCTGTATGGTAAATACTCAATTTTTGCCCCTCGAAATCTTTTGGGGCTACAATCCGTATTTCAGTGGCATCATAAAATTCAAATTCGCCATCATCAAAACTGTCGTGCATAGCGTTTGTGGTGTAATTCACAATGATTGCTTTTATTTGGATCAATTCACTCATGGCTTTTCTTCTCTTGGTACTTTTTGAGTTACAAGACAACGTAAATTATAACGATATAAATGTTGAGCAAGAAGATATGACTCTGCTAAATAACTGTTTAGGGGGGACACCATCCTGCCGTGTGTTTTTCTCCAGCGTAACGGCGACCTATGCGTCTGCGCCCTTTGGGATTGTAGTGTTTTGATTTCAAGATTTTATTTTCAATAAAAGTGCGATCGACCTTTCCATCTGCTGTTCGGTACCCCTTACGAGTTGGAAGCATACCTTGGCGAATTGCAAATTCTTCTGTTTCAACTCGAACATCAATCTCTTCTTTAAGGCCTTCATCTCGGGTCGTAGACTGTGGGCGAGTCATGTGGCCCATTTCGTGGAAGAGCGTTTTTGCCGCTTGTTCATTTTTCATGGATTCTCGGATCCTAATCTCCTTTGGTCCCTTCTTTGTATTGCCAGCGAGTCCTTTAATTTCGTTTTCTTCCACACGACCATCATTATATCTCCATTTGTCATGGGCGGTTTCAATGCTAATGATATTTATTTTCCCGTTGCATATAGCTTCAATAACTTGGGGATCAGTTTTGGCTATGATTTTTTTCACGTCCTCAACCGTCCATGATGAACTACAATTTGTCGTCGTTCCTCCGCATTTTTTTGCAGATTTTCCTTTTGGTTTTTCTCTTGGAGTACAACCTGATAAACACATAGCCAACCTCTCTCGTACAAGTTAAGCCAACCACTGCTTTAAAGATGTCATGACAGCGTTGTAAAGCTTATTAGCTTTGGCATCTTGCTTTGTTGCCGATTTTTCCTGCAAAATTGCCGTTGCCCAAGTAAATTGCGGATCACTATCAAATCCGCTACCCAATATAAACATACAGCCAATGTATATAAAGACATCATGGTTGTTTGAAATATTATAGTATTGAGCTGACTTAATACCTTCTTGAATTAACAAGTACATATTAGCATCGCCAACCGCTTGACATTTTTCTGGAAATATTTCATTAAGCTGATCGATGGTATCATGTTCAAAGTCTCCGGTGGACAGTTGGAATAATGCCGAGGCAGATTTTCCACGTATTTGGTGCAATGCCCTTTTTATATTTTCATCATTAACACCTGCCACCTGATCAAGGTATGCCATCGCTTTATCATAAATACGATCAATTTTTATGCTTGGGCTTATATTTTCATCCTTGAAAATGGCAGATGCCCAAGGAAGTTGCGGATCTTTATAGAAGCTGTGCCCTAACATGAGCATTAAACTGATATACATACACACATCGTGTTCGGATGTTAAGCCATGAACTTCAGCCTCTTCAATGCCATAGCGGATAATTTCACGGATTTTAGGCTCACCATGGATTTCACAGTTCTTTGGAAAAAACTTTTCCAGATGTGCAACCATCTCATTTTCAAAATTTCTGAGAGCAACCTGCTCAAAGGCTTCTATCTGTTCTTTTCTAATATTCATTGATTTTTTCTAGCATAAGCTACTTTCAAAAAAAAACGAAATATCTTCTATTTCAATATCTTGTTCACTATTATTGCAATTGCAAAAACTTTTCTGCTTTCCCAAAACACCTAACATTTTGTTTTTCGTTTATTGGTTATTTAAAGTTAGGATTGGACAGGTTGTTATAAACTTCAGGTATTTCTGAAATATACCATGTCCAAAATTCACGCCGTCGAGGTATGCTAGAGTGTTTATCCCACGAGGCACCTCCCGCATAAGCCAGCGAGGCATAAAAACGACTATCCCAGCTATAAGCATCTAATTCTTCATCAAGTGGGCTGTCTGCTAAATCATCCATCACTTCATCTTGCAAAACGGTAGTCACCACACACGCTGACGCAAAACCAACATACAAGGAGTCAAAATGTTTTTCTTTACAGAGGAGGTTGTCAAGTCTTCCCCAGAAATTATTTTTGAGTTCCCAAACGGAATCCCAGTCAGTTTGATCATTAAGATAACGTTCAACCATTTCCAACATGAGTTCCGGTTTGTTGTCTTTAGGAAAAGCACTGTACCAAATAGGGAGTACACGCTGGACACAGGCAATCGCTAACTGTATGCGGCGAACAAGGCCTTCACTGCGAACTGCGTGGTTTTCTGCCATCATCTCAGGGCCCATTGCTACCCAAATACGCTTTCTGAGTGGCAAGGGCAATTCACCTTTAGGATGTGAGGCAATTGCAGGTTTTGCAGTTTCTATGCTATTTAGGACTTCATTTGGAATAGTTATTTTTTTTCCTTTTGAGACTTTTTACTATTCCGCATAAGATGATAGGCTTATCTGAAAATACTTCCAATTGTTCATTTCTAATTTGTAACATAATCAAGCCGTTATCACAAAAACACTGAAATCTCTTCTACCTCAATGCTTTGCCCACTATTAGTAAATTGCAAAAACTTCTCTGCTTTGTCATCTTCGGCTATATAGCTAATGATGGGACCAAAAAATTGATAGAGTTCTTGTGCATTACAAGTTGGCAGAAATATTCGCAATACTCGCGGATCGTAAAAACGAAAAAATAATTCCTCGCCTTCTGGATCGGTAACTTTTAATAGGCTGCGGAGATGTTCAAACAATTCTTCTAGTTCTACGTTTTCCGCTGCTGTGAGGAAAATCCCCCAACTTTGCCCCCAACCTTCGTTCAATATCCATGTCAATAATTCAGAATTAGGCTCTAGTTCTACCAAATAAGGGGCTACATCAATCATTTCCTCTTGTGGTGTTTCAAAAAAGAGCGAAAAATATTCTGGTTCTTCTTCTAATTCAAAGAGTTGTGCTGGTATCTCTTCCACACGCGCGGCATCTAGCACCACGTACAATTGTTTATCTTGTGCAAAGCTTAACTGGTAAAGTGTTTCTCTAAGTGATTGAATCATAATTATTGACCACAGGTGGCACAAAAAGGTGTCCCATTCTTAGCGGCTTCTTTAAGTGTTGCTGCTTGGGCTGCCAAAGTAGGAACATCAACAGGTATAGGTTCCCAGGTTTTAGGCGGTGGTGGTGCTTTGAATCTGTTACCGGGCCTGGCATTATCCGCTTCTTGAGGTTGCGCGGGTGACTGGCTCTGTGCTTTTCTGACCTTGCCCGGCGAGCCACCACTGTTGATTTTAATCATCTTTCCTTTGATGGTGACACCACTGGCATTTATTCGGACAAAACTGCCACCGGCTCTTAGGGTAATATCCATACTCCCGTCAATAACGATTTTTTTACCGCTCTTAAAGTGCATTTCCATGCCGGTTTTATTAAAATATTTTTTTCCGACTCTTTCGTGCAATTCTTCTTTTGCTTCACGATAACTGCTTTTAGCAACATGTACTTTACGGTTGCCTTTTACCGTGAGGTTCTCACCGCCTTCGATAAGGCTCTTTGAGTCGCGTTTAACCATAAAATTATGGTCTTGTCCGATATATTCTCGTTGATCATTTTTAACCCGCAAGTCATAGTCTTTCTCGGCGTGAATAAAGACTTGTTCATTGCCCTTTTTGTCTTCAAAACGGATTTCGTTAAAACCACCACCGCCCGGCGAAGAATGGGATTTAATCGTACTCTTGGTTTTGTTTTGTGATGGTGAATAAGGGGGTAGGTTGTCACCGTGATAAACGCGGCCGGTGATGATGGGCCGATCTGGATCGCCTTCTAGGAAATCAACAATCACTTCTTGTCCAATTCGGGGGATGTACATGGCCCCCC
>Ga0180298_1000148_pt1 | contig 15240 bp, 5 predicted proteins | sample GuaBasSediGuay13_FD_121800 | JGI IMG/M metagenome (GOLD analysis project Ga0180298, IMG submission 121800) | Subseafloor sediment microbial communities from Guaymas Basin, Gulf of California, Mexico - Guay13, Core 4488-10 , 4-6 cm | ecosystem: Environmental > Aquatic > Marine > Hydrothermal vents...
ACGGGACATTCAAAAATATTTAACAAAATCAACTACTTATTTTTATTCTTTTTTCTGACATAACAGTATTTAGTGCTATTGAATTCCATAAAATACGATTAAATCAGTGAATAAACACAATACTTAGCACCGTCATATAATAGCGACCTATTGATTCTAACAGCCAACAGCTTTTCACGCCAAAGATTTTGCGCGCAAAATCTTTTTCACGCAAAAGTTTCGCTCCGCGAAACTTGTTAAGTGAAAGCGTGAAAAGCTGTTGGCTGTAAATGTAAAGTGTTCAGCGATCCCACTCGACAATTCATTGATTAATCCCGCCAGTAATGACAAAGCTTTGATCGCCATTACCGCCTGGAGATTGATCTTTAAAAGGTGAGGTAATGGTAATCGTAATGGTTGCTGAATTAGGCGGTGGACATTTTGTTGTGACAGTACCGTCTTCGTTTGTATCACTTTGACAAGGATTACTGGATAAAGTGAATTGAATCCCTGATTGAGCTGCTGTAGTGCTATCACCAAAAGTAAAATCGGTTACGCCACCTAATCTGCCATTATTGCTAGTCACGTTAAACTTTGTATCTTTGACTAAGCCATTGCCATAAATATCGCTGATTTTCTCAATGGTAAACGTTTCACTGCCGCCATTAGGAATAGAAAAAGAGGTCGGTTTGACTTGAATGGGCGCAGTGTAATCTGAAAATAAAACGCGGGTACTGTACCAAATGGTGGTATTTTCAGACTGGCCGCCTGGGCCATCAAATTTACCGTTACCTTTGTCAAAGGCCCCACTGCTATTGACATCAATATATAATTCACCTTCCTCAAACAGGTTGTTATCATTGCCATCAATAAAGGGTTCCCGGCTATCTGTAAAGCTTTCGTCTGCATCATAGACACCATTACCGTTTTTATCGACAAAGCTTTCACTGCCTGTGGTAAAGGCTACGATTGTGACGAGTCCGGGATTACTGCATAAGAGTGATGGCGTATCAGGAGAAGTCACTAAAGCGAAGTTTTCACTACAGTCATAACCCACTTTTTGATAACTTGCCACACCGCCTAATAGCGGCGTATTGGGGTTAGCGGATTGCAAAATCGCTGTAGCTCGCCCCAATTCAGTGGTGGTGGTAAACGCGCCGCCGCCGATACTTTGCCCTATTGTGCCCCCTTCGGTGATAAAACTGACTGAGGTGCCATCCGGTACGATATTCCCAAACCTATCGCCGACATAAGCTGTGATGTTATTCAGTAACCCTAAAGTAACGCCGCCAGCGATATTGTGAAATTGGACTGCTAAGGCCAGATGTTCGGCATCAGGCAAGCCTCCCACAATGGTGACTCGTGCGGCCGTGCTGATCATCGTGTTATCCGTCTGAACGCTGCCAATCACGTCAATCGTGCCCGCCACCGCGCCGCTTTTTAAAGTGACGCTGACTAAACCATTGTTAGTGCTTCCGGTTGCTTCTGTTCCGCTGTTACCTTCGGTGCTCAGGCTTTCACCACCATGCAAGGTTGTCTGCCCTAAGCTAAACTGTACAGGCGTACCATCAACTACGGGATTACCCAGACTGTCTTTGATCAAAAAATCAATCGTAGTGGTTTGCGTGACACCGCTACCCAGAATACCGATCACCTTGGGTTCGATGTTGCTGACTTCTATGGTGCCCGCACTGCCAGGTTGCACGGTGAGCGTCAGGGTGTGGCTTGCTAAACCGCTTGTCGCGGTAATCGTGGCGATACCCGCTTGTGTGCTGGCACTAAAAATAGCCTCGGCCTTCCCATTTTCAGTCACTGCTGATTGCGTGATCGTTCCCACATCCGTTGTAAACTCAACCTGAGTCCCCTCTTTAACGGGATTACCTTGGATATCTTTGACTTCAGCGGTAATCGTTGTTTCGCTATTCAGTGATAATGAATCAATAGAAGTACTCAGCGTTAAGCGACTGGGTTCGCTAGGCTGAAATGTGATCGTCGAGAAAGCTTTTGGCAAACTATCCGCTTGCGCTTCAAGTTCCACGCTGCCAAGCATGTTGCTAGTCACATTGACTGTTGTCCGGCCCAATTCATTGGTGTTAGAACGAAATTGATCTAATAAAGCGGAACCGCTGACGCGAAAATCGATTGGAATGCCCGGTATACCCACGCCCTCTGCATCGCTGAGAATAGCCGTGAGGCTTACCGGCGTAATGCCATCCGATACGCCTTCAGCTTGGTTAGCGGATAAGCGGATTGTTGCGCCAAAGTACAAATGCATTGTTTGTTTAGCCGTATCGGCTTCTATCGTCACCATGACATTTTCGCTCACGCTGTTTGATAGAATCGTTTTGACTTCACCTTTGGCATCGCTGACACCATTTTGAGACGACAGCTGTGCCTTACTCTCTTGCCCATCTGTGCTTGTCACAGAGAAATTGACGTTCTGCCCTTCAATAGGCAAACCGTTATCGTCAGTGATCAGGGCTGTGATCGCCGCTGATTGATCAACATCTAAGACAGTCGCACTGGTTTTGACTTCAAGCAAACGATTGTTTGCAAAGGCCGCTTGAAAATTGACAGTCGCTTGAGCGGTGAGTTTACCGCTACGCACATTAACGATGGCCGTGCCGCCATTGTTTTCCAAATCAGTGATCGTGACTTTAGCCGTGCCATCGTGCTGAGTGACTACGATGTTAGGTGTCAGAGTTTCATTATTCTCACCCTGAAAATAAAAAGTCACTTCTTGATCGACAAGCGGGGCTTGATTGCCATCTTTTAACAAGGCCGTCAAAGTCGCCGTTTGAACTGCATTGACGGATTTGGGCACTAAATTCAAAGTCGCACCAAAATAAAGCTTTAGCGTTTGTGTGACTAGGCCGCTGGCGACAGTAACTGTAACCTCTTCTACGGTATCATTAGTCAGGGTAAAACGAGCTTTACCCTCATTATCTGTTGTTTTTGGAACATTGCTGAGTGTTGCTGATTTTGAAGAAAGCATGACATTGAAAGGGGTATTGGGTAGCGGCTTTCCAGTAAAAAAATAGTCATGTGTTTTCACAGTGAGGGTGGTACTGTCACTGACAGATAATATTTCTTCCAAGGCACTCAATTCTATATACTCAACAGGCGCTACAAATGTAACACTGACAGGTTCGCTTCGCAAACCACCTGCCGTTGCGATGACTTCAAACGTTTCAGCCTGACTGCTGAAAACGGCCGTGGTAAAACGACCATTTTGCTCAGTAGCCCCTTTTGGTGTGAGAATCACTGCATGATCAGAATTCGCAGCTAAGCTGATTTCCACATCTGATAATGCCATATTGGCTCTATCACGAGCGACGACAGTGAGAAACGTGGGCGATTCACCATTAGCCGGTTGGAAATTATCCGTGACAAGTAAATTGACTATGGCAACTCTCTCATCAGTGATTTCAGGTAACACGGCGTTATTGAAGCTATTATTTTCATTTTCTCCACTACCGCCGCCGCCAAGACAAGCGGTGAGCCAGATTGAGATGCCAATGAGAATGATTAAATGATTTAATTTACGATTTAACATTTTGATTATATTGAATAATGAATACGATGTCAGCCTGTCATGCAACAACAAAAATTTAAGTTATAGCGTTTCCCGATTGAATAAAGTACACTTATGTACTGACGCAAAATAAATTTTGCACTCCAACCGCAAAATAAATTTTGCAACCGCAAAATAAATTTTGCATTGCAACCGCAAAATAAATTTTGCACTCCAACCGCAAAATAAATTTTTTACTAAAATCAAATTTGTACTTCATTCAATCGGGAAACGCTATAAATAAAAAAAACGCAATAGACGCTAAAGGATTTTAAAAAGGCCTTGGAAATCTCTTTTGCGTTCTTTTGCGTTGAACTGATTATGGCCTGATTGACGCTGATTATGATTTTTGTTCATCAACGAGACGCGAGGCATCGCGTCTCTACAGTTCATATATAATTCTTGTGGTTAGTACCCGTTTCCAAATACGGCTCAACCAGTTCACAAACGTCATCGGTTCGATAGTTTTTCGCCAATTGCTGAATCTTTTCAAGTAGAGGCCATAATGTTTTATCTGTTGGCTCAAGTAGCTCTACTTGTTCAAGAATGGCCATCACATCGCCTCTCAAACCTAAATCAAAAAAGATAGCCGCTTGTTCTGCCGGTAGCTGAACGGATGGTATTGTTGTCTCTAAAACGGGTGAGTCAAGTTCGTTTTCCTCTTTATAAGGTTTCAACATATCCATAATACCATCACTATCATATTTTTCCGTGAATTGGCGAATTTGTTTTGCAAAGGCGCTCATTTTGGCATCGCATTGTTCCAATTGTTCAACCCGCTCAATAATGCTACTGATATCACCGGATTCGGATAACTCAAATAATCTCATCATCTCAGCTAAGGAGGGCCATTTTATAGGCGTAAGGGAGCTAGGGGCTTGGGTGTCTTCAATTACTTCCTCATGCCCTGCATCCTTTTCTCTCAAACTCATTTCCTTGTCAATCCATGTCAATCTCAAATGCTTGTGTAACAGTTCTAATAATTCTTCTGTACTAACCGGTTTGGCAAAAAAAGCATCACAGAAACTGGTGTTTTCAAATTCTAAAACGCTGGCTGATTCTGTTAGAATCGGTAATTGCCGAAATTCGGGTAATGCTTTAACTTTTCTAATAAATTCAAAGCCATCCATGACTGGCATCACCAAGTCGGTAATAATTAAATCAGGTTGAAATTCACGCAATTTTTTTAACCCTTCTACACCCTCTTCAGCTTCACACACTTCAAAGCCTAATGGTTTCAAAATACTGGTCAACACTAGACGATTTTCTTCGTGATCGTCAATCACTAGAATTTTACGCCGGGGGCCTTGATAACCCACAATAATATTTGTGCTTGATTTTTCCCATTCTAAGGCTTCTGGAAACACTAATTCTAGCCCAAACAGGCTACCTTGCCCAAGTCTGCTTTCAACATGCAATTGTCCCCCCATGATTTCAACCAATTCTTGAGTGATAGATAACCCTAAACCGGTGCCTTCAGGTTTATTTGTCCAGTCAATCGTTTGCTCAAAAGGTAAAAATATTTTTTCTAGATTTTCTTGTGCGATGCCTATGCCGGTATCTTCCACTTGGAAGTAAAAACGCAATTGTGAAGTGTGTTCTGATAACTCATTGTTTTCTTTTACCTTTTCACATTTTACTCGAAAAGTGATACCGCCTCGTTCTGTAAACTTGATAGCATTGCTCAATAAGTTAATCAGGATTTGTCGTAACCGTTTTTCATCGGCACAAATAAACGTGGGCAAATGCGACAACGGTTGGTAAACAAAAGCAATGCCTTTTTGTTGGGCACGTATCTGAAAAAGTATCACCAGTTCTTGAAGAAACGGTGTAAAATGAAAATCGCTAGGATAAAGTTTGATCTCGCCCCGTTCTATTTTAGAAAGTTCTAAAATATCACTGATGAGTTTCAACAAATAATTGCCACTGTGTTGGATAATGTCGATATTGTCTTGTTGCTTGACTGTTAAGTTTTTATCTGGTTTAAGGAGTTGTGCGTAACCCAAAATACTGTTGAGCGGTGTGCGAAATTCATGGCTTATGTTCGCTAAGAAAGTGTTTTTTGTCTGATTAGCTAACTCGGCTTCCTGACGCGCTTGTTCTGCCTCCTGACGGGCTTGATCAGCTATTGTTAACATTTGTAAGGCGTGCTGATTGGCCTCTTTGATATCAAAGTAAAGCTGTAAGTTTTCCAGCGCAGTCGCGCCTTGATGGGCTAGGATATGAATGATATCTCTATCTGCTTGATTCAGGTGCGAAACATTTTCTAGGTAAATAAAGCCTATTGGTTTGTTATGTACTTCAAGTGGTATCAAGAGGGCATCGGGTGGCAAAGCTTGTTTGGACTTGTTCCCCAAAACCTGATCGGAACAGATTTGTGTAATCGTATCAATATCATATTGAATTTCTTGGTTTTTTTCAAAACGCCCTAGGCCGGATTGAACGGTAACTTTGTTATGGGCAACGGTGAGTATGAGGCCACTGTTAATGGTAGCCATCCGGTTTTGAGCGCCCTGATGATTGCTTATGCCGATGATTTGCTTGATGAGCTGTTCAAAAAATTGGTTTAGAGATTGAGATTGGTAAAATTTGGGGGCGACATCAAGAATTTTTCTCAATGCTTCTTGATTGGTATTGAGCCGACTCAGATTGCTGTAGGACTTCAAGGCAAGGCGTATAGTGCTATAAAGTTTTTTGGCTGTCAGTTCTGTTTTATCCTTGTAGTCATCAATATCATAGTGTTCAATCACCTCATTTTCTGGTGCGATTCCGGGTTGGCCTGTTCGGATAATGAGCCTGATAAGGGTATATTTGAGTTCATTGCGAATGAAATTGACCAGTTTGAGTCCGGCATCATCGGTTTCCATGACGACATCAATCAGAGCCACTGCTATATCTGGCTGTTCTGCCAAAATGGCCTGCGCCTGAAGACTGGACATGGCCTCAAATAGCTGTAACTTTTTGCCCGCAAATTCAAATTTGTTGAGGCTTAAACGGGTTATGGCGTGGACATCGGCGTCATCATCAACAATCAGTATCTTCCAAGGGGGCTGTTTAATTTTGGGTGTTTTCTCAGTGTCGCTATTCTCTTCTTGGTGGTTTTTTCTAACAAGTTTCATAGATTTTTAAAGGGACAACCATAAGGGGCAATCATCAATGTCATTAATTAAATATGCCATTAAAATTAAGGCTGGGCGAACACGCAGGTTAGCAGGCTGGGCGAACACGCAGGTTAGCAGGCTGGGCGAACACGCAGGTTAGCAGGCTGGGCGAACACGCAGGTTAGCCCCTACAGCCTCATAATACAATGGGTTTTGTAGGGGCATACCTGCGTGTCTGCCCTTAGATTGCCCCTACGTTCAAAACGTAGGGGCCATCAATCTGTTAGGGTTGCACAATTCTGCCTAATTCTACAAAGGCTCCATTTTTCATGACGACAAAGGGCCGCCATTCTGAGCGAATGCCGGTTTTCGCTTTATAATCAAGTAGATGCAATACGCCCATGCCGTAGCCCATTGGCCCCATGTTGTAGTAATGCGCTTGCATCTGATAAGGAAAGGCTTTTGGTTCTGAAATGGTGAAACATTCAGGGCCGTAACCGGTGGTGATATCAGCATACAGTGTGCCGCCTGTGGGTAAGCTTTTCTGGCTGTAATAAGCATGATGTTGTTGGTTGTCGTAGATGTGAAGATCGACATCGTTGGCATCTGTTTCCCAGAACAGTACAAAACGTAATTGACGTTGTGTGGCCGGTTTCCATTTGAAGCTGTTGCCCGGAAATAGCGTGTTCAATTGTTGCTGTTGTGCTAAGTGGGTGAGCATGAGGGCGAGTGTTTCGCTCAAAATCGTTGACACAGCTTGAAAACGTGGGTAGTTGCGTTCAAGGGCTGCTTGCAGTGTTGCTACGGCTTGCTGATGTTGCCCGTTTTCCCAGTAGGCGAGTGCTAACAGGTAATGCCCTGAAGGATGATCGGGCCGTTGCTTGAGGGCTTTTTTGAGGCTATCGAGGCTGAGCCAGGTTTCGGTTTTGAGAGATAAGAGTCTTTCCGCTGCCCAGCGGCGAATATCGGCCCGTGCGGGGAAGTAGTCTATGAGTGAGCCGTAGGCGCGAGCAGCTTGGCTGGTATTGCCTGTTTTTTCATACCATTCGCCTAAGGCGATGAGTGCCATGACATCGGATAAATTGTCTTGGTGCCATTTTTGGGCGAGTTTGCCAGCGGCTTGGATATCGCCTTGATCTAGCAGGGTACGAAATTCAGCATAGTGGCCTGTCCAAGGTGAGATGAGTTGTTTTTTCGCACGGGGTGCTGGGGCGATAACGGTTCGGCTTTCAGCGGGTGAGACGGGTTGGATTTGTAAATCAACCTCTGCCTCTTCTTCTGAACGTGGTATGTCGTCAGAGTCAGGTACTAATCTCTCTCCGAAAGGTGTACGAACACTTCTCATACCGGCTGGTACTTCTTCGTCTCTTCTGATTTGTAAATCAACCGGAGCCTCTTCTTCTGCACGTGGTGAAGAGTCAGGTACCAATCTCTCTCCGAAAGGTGTACGAACACTTCTCATACCGGCTGGTACTTCTTCGTCTCTTCTGATTTGTAAATCAACCTCTGCCTCTTCTTCTGAACGTGCTGTGTCGTCAGAATGAGGTACGAATCTCTCTCCAAAAGGTGTACGGACACTTCTCATACCTGCTGGTACTTCTCTTGTCATTTGTCTTTGAACACGAGGCGCATGACGGGTTGCCGCTTGAGGGGTTTCACTGGTGTTATCAACAGAGGGCTCTTCTGGCATTTCAATTGAAAGGGGCTCCATTAGCCTAGCCATTGAAGCTGTAGAGTCTACAATTGTGGCAGTCTCTTCTACCAGAGAGTCATTCGATGAGGCACTATCTGAATCCTCTACATCCATTTCTCCTGCCATTCCGTCTGAAGAATCAGAAGAATCGACACCCGTCGTCATTTGTTCCTGAAGAGGGGTAGCAGCAGAAGGGGGCATAGAACGAGCGCGTAATTCAACGACTTCTTCTACAGGGGCCGTATCTGTACTGAACTCAATGCTTCTTTCGCGTGTCGCTTCATCAACTGTCAACCCCTCAATAGATGCGTTTCCTGATGCCCTATCGGTGTCTGCTTCGGGAACAGCACGCTCTAAATCCTCTACCTCTCCAGCAAAAGCATGAGCCTCAACTTCTGGAGGTTGTGGCGGAAGGCTCATGCCCTCCATTAGCTTGGATATCAAATCAAGCAATTCTGCAGTTTTTTCTTGACGAACCAAAGCGAGAAACTCTTCAGCCTTTTTTCTTTTATTTTCTGAAAGAGCAGGTTCGTTTTCCAGTTCGTTCTGGAGAACGGCAACAAAGGCTTCCTTGCTGTTAGGAAGACACTCTGCTATCTCTTTCCTTTCTTCAAGGAGACAATTTATAAATCGATCAACAACTTGTTTTAAATTTTCTGACTCCTCATCAACCGTTGTTTGAGCAAGCGTGGGCGTTTCCACACCAGCGCGTTTCATCACGGTGATCCCTTCTACACCAATCGTTAAAATATCCGCTAAACCTTTGCGAGCAATCTGGTAGCGTCGATAGTCGTCTTCTGTTTCCAAAACCAGCAGCGAGGTGTAAGGCGACAATACCCGTTCTTTAACCGATAGGTTAATGATTTCATTATGAAAAGCATTTTTCTGGTCAGGATCAGAGTTGTTGTCTTCCAAGTCTAAGAGTTTGTCAAGACGCGCCCGTACCCATTCGCGCTTGAGTAACAGAGCAATGCCTTTTGATTTCGAGGCTTTAGGGGGCATTTGAGAAAGGGGGAATTTTTTGTCACCAATACTGATATTAATCCCCTTCGAGGGGTTAGAGGCGATTTGGCGTTCGGCAAATATAATCAGCGGTTCATTGGTTTGCAAGGCTTCAACCTTTGAAGGCCAATACCAATTTGAACCTGAAACGGTGATGGGGATATCAGCATAAACGGGGCTCGTCAGTTTTCGCTTGATCTGAGCATCGCTGAGTGTGAGGGAGGCAACGATACCGGGATATTGGCCGGCTTTAGCGAGCTGACGAGCGATTTGCTTATCGCTGTGATAAGAGGGGATTAAAACATCGACTCTTTCTAGCCAATCAAGGGTTTTCAGTTGCGCTGCCAGTTGAGCGGCTGAGGTTTCACCTGCGGTGATAACCGCATCTGAAATCAGCAGTAGTCGCGCTTTTTTCAGTTTTAAGGCTTTTAAGGCCGCAATGGCGCTATCCAAGCGCGACGCGCCCAAGGCTTGGTGTTGTTGAACTTGATCAATTAAGGCCGATTGTGCGTTGAGATTGTCGGCCGTGCCGATTTCTCGGATTGCTTGATCATAAGTATAGAGTCGCAGTGTTCCGATTTGTAATGAGGGCAAAAGGGTTTGAAGACGTTTTAAGGTGTCCGACAAATAGGGTGCTTGCGAGGCTGAGGTATCCATTAAGAGGATCAGATTATCAAAACTGGGCTTGATTTCCTGATTGGCAGTATCGGTAAAAGGGATAATTCTAGCGGCCACGATTTGTTCGCTTTGCATCACAATTCCCCCTAGTTTGCCTTTTTCAACAGAGGGAAGTTGAGGCTGATAGGGCATTCTCAAATCAACAGTGGGTTGATAATCGCGTTTGTCAATCGTGAGGATTTCACGTTTTGACAGGCTACCTGTCAATTCGCCCAGGATGCTAAAACTGTCGCTGTCATAAAAGACTTGAATGGACAAGTGTTTTAACTGTGGTAACCCTTTGAGCGGCAAAACATATTCGCTATTCTCACCTAGCAAGCGTTGAGAATAAGACAATATGAGTAATTTTTCAGACTGGGGGGCAATGGGAAAAATCCGGGCATTAAAACGGTTACCGCTGTCTGTTTCTAACAAAGCGGGATCTTGACGACGATGCAAAAAGTCTTCGTAGGCACGACGAGCCAGTTGTTTTTCAACCACTTCGCCTTCTTGCAGCTGATCACCGATTTTCATGGCAAAGCGACTGATCGCGGCATTATCGGGCAAGATGATTTGAAAACGGCCTTCACGCTGACGGTTTTGCGGATTATAAAAAACCATTTTCAGTTCCGTGAATGCCAAAAAGCCGTCCAATACGACACGCGCTTCTAATTTGTGCAATTCAAGCCCCGTACCATCTGAGGCGGTAAGTGATATACGGGATTCAGTCGCGAATCCCGTTTGACTCAATAGGAGAGTCAATAGGGTTATAAAGGAGGTGAGTGTTTTCATAATGCGTATTCAGTTTGAGTTGTAGCTTGATATATAACTACAAGGATTATTTATTCGATGCGGATTTGAACATCGTGATGCCCAATTTCTTATTATATATAGCGTTTCCCGATTGCATGGAGTACAAAAATCGATCATAAAAAAATTAAAACGCACAACCCCGAAGGGGTTGAATGTGAATAGCCCCAGGTGCAACCTGGGGTTGCATGAAATTACCCAAAAATGTATTTAACCCAATCGGGAAACGCTATATAACTACAAGGATTAGTTATTCAATGCGGATTAGAAGATCGTGATGCCCAATTTCTTATCCTTTATTATAAGTAATCCTTGTAGTTATTATTATAAAGTAATCCTTGTCGTTATTATTATAAAGTAATCCTTGTAGTTATATTCAATGAAACCTAAAACATTGTGATACCCAATTCCAATTTCTTATCCTTTCTTATGACTAATCCTTGTAGTTATTATGAACTTTGAACTATTAGCCACTGACGGCCTTGCCCGGTGCGGCCAATTAATACTCGAACACGGTGTTGTCAAAACACCGGCCTTTATGCCGGTAGGCACTTATGGCACCGTGAAAGCGATGAGGCCTGAACAAGTTAATGAGACGGGTGCCGATATCATTTTAGGCAATACTTTTCATTTGATGTTGCGTCCAGGCACAGCGGTAATCGCAGCTCATGGCAGTTTGCATAGTTTTATGAATTGGCACAAGCCCATTCTCACCGATTCAGGTGGCTTTCAAGTCTTCAGTTTGGGCAATATGCGAAAAATAACTGAACAGGGCGTGACGTTTCGTTCACCGATAGATGGCGCGAAAGTTTTCCTCGGCCCTGAAGAATCGATGGCCGTGCAGCGGGCCTTGGGCGCTGACATTGTCATGATCTTTGATGAATGTACCCCTTATCCCGCGACAGAACAGCAAGCCCTTGATTCTATGGCATTATCTTTACGATGGGCGGCACGTTCCAAACTGGCTCATGGTGATAATCCTGCCGCTTTATTTGGGATTGTGCAAGGGGGCATGTATGAACATTTGCGCCAAGCCTCATTAGCGGGCTTAATCGATATCGGGTTTGATGGCTATGCTATGGGGGGGTTATCAGTAGGCGAGCCAAAAGAAGATATGCAGCGTATTTTGGCAGCGATTGCGTCAAAGTTGCCCTTTAATAAACCGCGTTATCTCATGGGCGTGGGCACCCCCCAGGATATTATTGAAGCAGTGCGCTGTGGTATTGATATGTTTGACTGTGTGATGCCCACACGTAATGCACGCAATGGGCATTTATTTACCAGTGAAGGCGTGGTACGGATTCGTCAGAGCCGATATAAAACCGATATCCTGCCATTAGATCCAAATTGTGATTGCCATACTTGTCAATATTACACGCGCGCTTATTTGCATCATTTAGATAAAGCGCGAGAGATATTGGGTGCCCATTTGAATACCGTGCATAATTTGCACTACTATCAAAATTTAATGAACCAATTACGTCTAGCGATTAGAAAACAACGATTTAATGCTTAGGGTTTCAAACCCAATTTATTTTGCGTTGGAATGCATGTTATTTTGCATTTTTTGTAGGGGCGAACCTACGTGTTCGCCCAAACTACGTGTTCGCCCCAACATCGCTTGTACCTCTAACCCATTTCGATGTTTCTCATCTGCGTTATCCCACCAACTTTAGCGTCTTTAGCGTCTTTAGCGTCAAAGCGCGTTTATTTTTAATTAAGGTGAGAGGCGCAAGAGACGCAAAAGGCGCAAAGGTGCCAAATACGAGTGCTTTTCTTTAAGCACAATTTATTATTTTTTCATCACAGAGTGCCACAGAGTATAAGTATAATCGTTTATAACTGATAACTGATAACTGATAACTGATAACTGAACTATTCCATAAAATCCCTAGGCATCCTTAACAGCCCTTCATACTGTGTGCGAACTTCAAAGGTACTCAGTTCACTCAGTTCTTGAATGTTGCAAGAGGGCGGTAACTGGGCATTTTCAATAAAACCGCCCGGCAACACCACTAAAAATTGATCCAAATTCATATCAGGGGAGTCAATGTTCACTGAGCCGTCTAAACCCAATCTTGAAGACGCACTCACCAAACTGTCACTCGATTTGATAAATTGATCAGAGGTAATGCGAATATTTCCGCCATGGCCTTCATCAGTCTGCGCTTTAATCTGTCCTTTATCCAACACCACAAACACCGGCCCAGAAATGGTAATGTCACCACCTCGGCCTTTGCCGGTTCCGACGCTCGTGGTGATTTGACCACCTCGCACATACAGTAAGTTTGGTGTGGTTACGCTGATATTACCACCAGCCGCGTTTTTGGCTTCTGTGGTGATAGCACTTTGGCCAGTCAAGTTGATGGTATTAGCTGACACTAGAATGTCGCCCGCATTGCCGGTGCCAAGGCTTTTAGCCGTGATGGTACTGTCATTGGTAAGAAGGAGATGGTCGGCTTGTATTACAATGTTGCCACCATCACCACTACCTGCGAATACCTGCGAGCCAAATACATCACCACTACTGCTGCCTATTCTTGCTCTATTTGTTAGGTGTAAAACCTTTGCTTTAATGCTCACTTTGCCCGCAGTACCATCACCACCGCTCGTCGCAAAAATAAAGCCATGTTCCGCTAGAAGTAGGATATTAGCTTCAATAAAAACATGCCCAGCTTGACCTGTGCCAAAGGTTCCACTAGTAATTCCACTTTCATTATTTTCAAATCTGATTCCAAAAGGAAGGAGCAATAAACCTGAACGTTGGCCGGAAACAGAAAGTGTGTCTTCTATAGTAATATTTATGTTTCCACCTCGTCCAAAAGCAAAAGCAGTGCTTGTTATCAAGGCACCATCCGTCAATTTGGCAGTATTTGCATGGATAATAACCTCATTGGCATCACCTCTCCCAAAACTATTTGAACCAATGATGCCACCCACTAAATTTAAATGGTTGGTTTCAATAGTTACAGTGCTTGTCTTACCTTCATTGAAGGTGGCGGATTCTATCAAACTTGGAAAATTTTTCCATGTTATGCCTGCCCTAGTTATATTACCGGTACGCCGTCCTGAAAGTAAAAGCGTTTCTTTGACTTTGAGATGTAGGTTACCACTTGAGCCACTGCCATACGTTTCATTGAAAAGCGTACCGCCCTCCTTAAGCAACACTTGCGTAGCTTCAATATCTATATTTCCTCCACTACCGGTACTGGTATTCGCAGCGGTTATCCAACTTTCCGTGACTTCCAAGCGAGGGGCTTTGATAACAATACCACCCCCATTGCCGCTACCAAAGGTTTGATTCAACACCGCCAGCAAATCGCCACGAATGTCGATGGATTCTGATAACCGCATGTCAATGTTCTTGCCATTGAGGTCGGCCAGTGTACTGGCCTGAATCGTCGAATCCTGCATCGCTAACTCTCCACCTCGGATAAACACTTCGCCGCTGCCTCGGCCGCTGACATCTATTAAGGTGTTGTTAGCCGTGATTGTCCCACCTTCTCCATTCAAATCTAATTCAGACTCATGCGGGATGATTTCACCTCTCGATGCCACACTGGCGAGATTGATTCGCCCAGAAACTGCTGACAGTTTGGAACGAGCAAATATGGCTGCAAAACCGTCTTCATCAAATTGGATGGGAGATTGACTCTTTAAGCGTAAATCACCACCAATCAACGATAAAGTTTGATTTTCTGGAACAGATAAATCGCTATCTTCAGTGGTAATTGCGGCCGGCGTATTGGTTAAAAAGCCAAACGCTTCAACGGGTGCGACAGTCAACAGACTATTGCCGGGTTGACGGGCATCAAATCGTCCGCCATCTTGTAAACGCAATGTGTCAGCAGTGCTGGCATGAAAACTCCCTTGCACATCCAATCGAGCATTGGGCCCAAACATAATGCCGTAAGGATTCAGGAAATACATGTCAGCGTTGGGAATGGTTGAACGCAGTAACCCGTCAATGTTTGAGGGATTGCCGCCTGTGACGCGGCTGATGACGTTGTTGACGCTATTGGGGCCTGAGAAGGTGGCACTTTCATGGCTACTCAAGTTAAAGTCTTGAAAGCTATGGAAAAGGTTGCCACCGTGTTGTTGGCCTAAGTCAGCTTTGATTTGGTAATCGGGGCCCGGTAATGGGCCGCTATGGCCGAGTGTGCCGTCGAGAACCACTTGGGCATTGATGGGTAAGCTGATGATTAATAAAAGGATTATGAGTAAAGTTCGAGAGTTCATTGGAGTTTTCCTTAAAGTAGAGTACAGGGTGCAATTAAGGCGCAAGAGAGGCTTTGAGTTGTCTAAGTACTGAAGCACAAATAAACAGATATTTTAGCGCAAAGGGCTTGCGCGTGGGATTGCCCCTACATGGCATTGCGTAGGGGCAATCCCTTGTGGTTGCCCCATTTCAAAATACACGAAAA
>Ga0180298_1000150_pt1 | contig 15181 bp, 16 predicted proteins | sample GuaBasSediGuay13_FD_121800 | JGI IMG/M metagenome (GOLD analysis project Ga0180298, IMG submission 121800) | Subseafloor sediment microbial communities from Guaymas Basin, Gulf of California, Mexico - Guay13, Core 4488-10 , 4-6 cm | ecosystem: Environmental > Aquatic > Marine > Hydrothermal...
CTACACCCAATATTACTGTGGACTCTTGGGCGAACACACCGGTTCGCCCTTACACCAATATCACTGTAGGGGCAGACCTACGTGTCTGCCCTCTGTAGGGGCAGACCTACGTGTCTGCCCTCTTGAAGTTCTCTGCGTAACATCAGTAATTAAAATACCTGAAAATTTATGGTTCAGTACTTAGGCCCCATTTTCGTTCCCAATTTATTTTGTTTTCTGCACGATTGGAATGCCTGTTATTTTGCTTTCTGCACGATTGGAATGCCTGTTATTTTGCAATGGCATGATAATGTTTTTTGCCCCAGTTTTTGCACGCAAAAACTTTTGCGTAAACCCCTTTTTTTGGGAATGCTTGCTCTTTCCTTTGAAGTGGTGGGCAGTGGTGGGCAGCAAAAACACGCTACCCACCATTTCACGCTAAAGTTTCGCGGAGCGAAACTTTAGCGTGAGCCGAAGGCCAGCGAAGCTAAATACAGAAAAATCGTTTTTGCTACGAACGTTCAGCCATATCGCATTCGTAAGGTGTGCCCACTTCCTCTTCAGGCAGATTTTCAATCGCGTTTTCAGGAATCGGTAGGTGATTGACAGCAAGAATGCCTGTCCAAGTTTGATGCAGTAAGGCAGCTATTTGTTGGTATATTGGCAATGTCGTGATTACAGGGAGTCGTTCACAAAAAGTGGGCAGCCATTCTCCAAGATGATCAAAGCTGAAGGCCCCTAAAGCATCGTGTATCGTGCGTTTGATTTCTTGATCGGATACTTGGGCTAATAAGACGAGCAACATGGCGATAAATTCAAGTTCACCGATAAGATGATCAGCCTTTTCGCTCGCTTCATTTGACAATTCAAAACCAAATGCAGTATAAAAACCGGCGATGTCAGCTAAGATAGCGCCTTTATCGCGTCGTATAAACCCAGATTCGTTGATTGGACAAGCAACATTGCCTTCAAACAAACGGTTATATTCAGCTACCCAAATATCTAAATTGAGGGTTTGTGCTTGTTGACGGATATCTTGAAATACCGTAGCGAGATTCTCCCGCTCTGGTAGGCCAGAATGCTGCAAAAGTTCTTGAATATCAGTCACTTCCTGTTCAAGCAAGCTCTGTATGTCAGTCGAAGGGTGGGCCAATATTTGTGCTATCAGGAGTAATAAATCAGCTTGTGCGAGCAATGTCACATTATCTAGTTCTTGAAACGTTTCAAAAGCTTGCGGGGAAGACGGTTTTCTATCAGGAAACCATTTAATGGGCTGTGGCGGAGGCGTTGGGGTAGGCGGCATTTGAGTCATGGTTGTTTAGGTTGTTTAGTTTCAAAAGAACAACGACAAGGTTTAAATATAAACAAGGTTCGGATCAGGGATTGAGTTTGATAGGATATAGATGTTCATATAAATAATTTCTGGGCAACCACAAGGGATTGCCCCTACCAATTATCACTCATCCACAAAACGCGCCAACATTTCAATCCTTGCTTATAAACAATCCTTGTCGTTCTTATCAGGTGTGAAATCAACAGGTTTACTGCTGCGTATTGATCGCATAATTTGTCCAAAAAGACCAATGTTTACGTCCACCTCTGTTACCCGCACCGCCTTGCCAAACGGCAAAAGCAATTTTGCCTTTACCCGGCTTAAATTGATAATCATTGGGATCATCGCTGGTGAGAGGACGAGAAAATACCACCGTCCAACGGCCCTCTTTCCAGACACCTGTTGCCGTCGTGACCGAATCTTGCTGAGGCGTGAGTGTGCCCCATCCTTCAGCTACCAACTCTTGTGCCGTCTGAATCTTATTGAAATCAGCCGTTGGATTGCCCGCTTGTTTCGCGATAAACCATTGATGTGAAACAGGATTATTAAAATCCTCTGGAACACGGTGTGGCGCTTTTCCTTCTGCAAACCAATACAGATCAGACCAAACATTCGGATGAACATCTTGCACATCTTGGAAGCCTTCATCCTTATCCTTCTGCCAAAGGCCTTTCCAATAAAGGATTTGTACCTTACCCCCACCACGATGCCCCATCAGAGGAGAAGCATCGCTCACTAACGGAAATTCAAGCGCCACAGCATCGGGAAAACGACTCACATCAACATTCGCATCAGAAGCCGCATCCTGCCAAGAAACACGCCATGAAATAGACTGACCATCAGTCAATGCCTGTGCGCTGATTTTGTCAATAGAAGCCTGAGCTAATTGAGGTGGCGTAACCTGTTGTGGCATAACGGCCACTTCTTGAACAGGGGCTTGTTGCCATTCCGGCGCAAGCGGTTCAGAAGGTAAATGACCCTTCACCTGTACAACGCTGATATCAGCCGCTTCTACGACGGCCCCGCTAGTAGCCAAAACAAATAAACTGGCAAGACTGGCTTGACACATTTTACCTGAATTTATCATCATCACTTTCTTCTCCATACTAAATGTAGGATGGGTAACGGGTTTTTGTTGCCCACCATCTAAGCTTAAAAACTTTTTAAGATGGCTAAATGTAGGGTGGGTAACGGGTTTTTGTTGCCCACCATCTAAGCTTAAAAACTTTTTAAGATGGTTAAATGTAGGGTGGGTAACGGTTTTTTGTTGCCCACCATCTAAGCTAGGTAGTATTGTGACGATACACATCATACCGTTTATCGTAGTTATCACGCACATAATGGGGTTCGGTAAAAGGCACACGGGCCACTTCTTCTCCCTTCCCATCCCAACCAATCACTTCATCCCCAGCCACTTGAAACTTTTCGATGATTCGAGTACTGGCACCAAACAGGAGCAACGCACCTAATAATTGCTTATCCTCTTTCACACTGTGGTACAAGGCTTTAGTACTTTCAACATTCGGCCCAAACAGTTGTTCAAGAAAACCGTTAGGCACATGAATTGGCGGAATATAGTAAACATTCGGCCCAGTGCCAAACTGCGGATACAGCGGTAAAGCCAATTTGCGAATCTTGACAATGTAATCCAAAGGATTATCTTCACGCGGTTCGCTTTGCGTGCTTAAAAAACCGTGCATACGAATCTTGCCAATACAAGATTCCACACATAAAGCCACTTCGCCTTGTTCAACACGCGGGAAACAACCAATACATTTCTCGCTAGTACGGCTGATCATATTGAAAAAGGTTTTTTTGTAAGGGCACGCCTTCACACATTCTTGATAACCACGGCATCGCTCCTGATCAATCAGCACAATGCCATCTTCATCTCGTTTATAAACCGCTTGACGCGGACAGGCCGCTACACAGGCCGGATTATCGCAATGATTACAGATACGGGCGAGATAAAACATCCACTTAGGATGAATACCTTCAAAATGTTCACCTTGGCCCACCGTACCAGAAAGATCATCTTCACCCAAATTGAGGGCAGAGTAATCCATCGTATCAGGTAAATGTCCATCAGGGGGATCTAAAGGACTGTTACCTTCAAAAATCGTGTCTGTTTTTAAGACATTCCCTTCCCACTTAGCAGGGCCACGACGTTCCAGCAATTTCAAATCCCAAGTCGTGGGATAACCACCATAAGGCTTGGTTTCGACATTATTCCAAAAAAGAGACTCTTGTCCCTTGCCACTTGTCCAGCAAGTTTTACAAGCAATGGTACACGTTTGACATTCAATACATTTGTTAATGTCAAAAATATAGGCCACTTGTTTTGCGGGTGGCGGCGCATCGTAAGGATACGTCATTTCCCGTCCGATTTGCCAATTATTACGTTGAGGCATATGTAAAACTCTCCTTTATTTCAGTTGTCAGTAAACCATTATAGGGTGGGTAAGCGGCAATGCCATTAAGTTAAGCCTAAAAACGTTCTTTTGTCGGGTGGGTAACGTCTTTTTAAAGCCCACCCTCTTCGTCTGTTTTTATCAATCAATACCACAATCCCAAAGCCCACTTGCCGTAGGGGGCAACCACAAGGATTGCCCCTACCAATGATGGTGGCATGTAGGGGCAATCCCTTGTGGTTGCCCTTAATCTAAACCGTATAAATCCTTTAGCTGCGTTAACTGCCCATTGTCTAAGGCATAACCTCGCACATTTTTAGCATCACTGATCACGAGTGGCGAGTGTGTGGCCAGCAAAAACTGACAATTGGGAAAGGTGTCGCGTAAACGTTGAATGATACCGCGCTGCCATTGCGGATGCAAATGTAGATCTATCTCATCAATCAGTACGATGCCATCGCCATGCAATGGATTTTCCAAGCCAGGATTCAGCGTAGCTAAACGACGTGCAATATCACCCACTAAGGCCATCAATGATTTTTCACCTTGGGAAAGTTGAGCCACATCTAAGGTTTTACCATGCTTTTCCACCATCATTTGTAATCTAGGCTCACGCTGTACCCGTAATGTAGAAAAACCAGGCATAAAGGTGGCGATGGCATTACGCACTGCCGTTAACGGCTTATTGTATGGAAATTGTAAGAGTTTCTTCTTTAATTGCACATCTTGGGGATTATTTTGAAGCGATTCTAGAATGTGTCGCATAGCGCCACGGCTACTTTCATTTTCGGCATCTTCGCATTCGCGGAACCATTCAAAAAATCTACGAAAATCCACCATTTGCGTGAGCGCATTATCATAACCATCCAATTGATCAAAGCTATTTTGATTTTTAATCTTCAGTGGAATATCTAAAACCACACGCTCGACGGGGTAATAAACCAGCAACGGCAAACTGCTCTTTTCATTTTGACTCAAGCGGTTACTATATAAATTGGCGAGAAGAGTGAGCTTTTTCAGATCACTGCTCTGCTCATTCTTAAAACCCCTACGTTTTTTGACTAATGTCCACTGAAAAGACGCTTGGTTATCCGCTATTGATAAATCGCAAACATCAAGGCTCATTTTGCTAAACTCAGCACCATTTTCAATATCCAAATCCAAAATAGGGCTACCACTGCCTTTCTCTCGTCCAATCCTCGCAATGAGCCAACTCAAAAGAGTTGCCACAGCCCGCAATAACGACGTTTTCCCAGCACCATTATTGCCAATAAATACCAAAACATCACATGCTAATTCTACCCTTAAATCTGTGAATTGCGTAAAATGTTCGATTTGGAGTTTTTTAATTTCCATCATGAAAAAACAATTAAGCCTTTAGTTCTGCCATTTTTATCAAAATGCCAACCACTTTTTTAATATCGCTCATATAATAGGATTGCAAATCAATATAAGCGATATTTTCCATCAATTTAATAAATTTCCATTCATTACCAGTTGTAATGGCACCATAGATACAAGATAAACTCTGATTCTCAGCCTCGTTAAATATTTTAGCCGCATACATTTCGGCTATACACTGCCCCATACCCGCATTAATATTTTCATTCTTAGCCTCAACAATGGTAATGACAGGTACATCTAAATATAACTGTTCTGAAGAGCCACTGATGATGTAATCACAAAACCCATTCAATCCTTTTTCCTTATCCACATTAAAATCAATACCAGAAAACAAACTAATTTTGTCAGAGCGTTTCTCCTTTAACTCAAGCAAAATATTGATAATGATTAATTCTGAACGGGCTTTTTCAGTATTAATGGCTAAAGCTAACGGTACATTCCGTTGTAAGGTTTTTATCAGACTCTCACTGATATCAACTTCCTCAATTTCAGAGAAAACAGAACTATTTTCAACGGTTTTGATGCCAAAATCCGATTTCACTTTTTTGAGCGTAAAATCACTGTATGCCATAAATCAATTTTCCTCCTATTTGTCTAGGGCAACCACAAGGGATTGCCCCTACGGCAACCACAAGAGATTGCCCCTACATTTCAATCACAAATTCATCTAAGGGCAATCCGGTTGCCCCTCTATTAAAATAAATTGCCTGAACGGGTAACCACAAAAAATTACCCCTACAATGTGTATATAAGTAAGCGAAGCTAATGTTGGTACGAGACTCCTCAGCGTGTTTTATGCTATAAATTAGTATCTTTTTCGCTTACATTTTTCTGGGCATAAGCTTAATCTTCTTTTGAGACGATAAAGTTTATCGGATTATAAAGTCGGTAATAATTGCCTTCTTTAATTAATTCCCCCTGACATGAAATTTCCCACCAATTTTGATGGGCTTCGACTGCCATTTCATAATCGCTTGCATTCAATTCTATTTTGACCTTATATTTATTATCCAAGGCTCTATCAGAAACCGTAATGACCCCAACACCATGCTGTTTATTCCGTTCTAACTTGATGACATAGCCTGCTAACTTGACTTCTTCAGGCGTTCTTTCCCGAAATAAAGTAGCGGCTTTAGCAATATGTGGCATAATGTTGACTTGAAATGAGACATTATCACAAATAGAACTCATCGTCGGATAAACAGAAGACCAAGAAACATTGACCGCTAACGGTTTATAAGCGAGATTATCTTCACTTGTTCCTCCAACAACCGCTTCACATAAATTGGCACTCACGCCCTCTGATACCACTTCTTGAAAGCGTTCAAAATAAAAAGTCCCCTTTTTTTCCGTATCTAAAGCGACTTGTTGCAAAGCGTTTAATCCCTGCATTAGACTCTGTATAGCGCGTCGCTCAAATGGTAACTCATCATTAAGCAAATTAGGTATAGTTAATTGTTCCGGTGGTAAAAGGGGTGAAATCAATTTCATAACATAACTACCCCGTTCAGTTTGCCCAAGTCTGAGTTTTTTAAAATAAGTTGAAACTTCGCTTGGTTGACGATGAGCAAATAAGGCTTTTTTTTCTACAACGGCCCTTGCCCCAGCCAAAATTAAATCCTTTGCCTGTTGAATTAAAATAATACCTTCAAGAAAGGGTAATGTGCTAGCATTACGATTAAAAATATCTTGCCCTTTAATTCTGATGACATCCCCAATAGCCAACGTATCAAAATCTTCTAAGACTTCCAATTGGGAACGATTTTCAACTTGAGCTAAGGTACTGACGACATGACTCATACTAAGCGCAAAATCGCCTAAATTAGAATCTAATGGTAACAGTATTCTACTGTGTTCTCCAACTTCATGAGCCGATTTCACCCACAAAGCCGCTTCACCATCAATGCGTTTCACTTCGCGCCATTCTCGACGGATTAAATAGTTTTCAATGTTTGACGGATTTAAAGCATCAAAAGTGGCACTATCGGTAATATCTACTTTCATGGCTTTTTCCCCTTGGCAAGCAAATGCATAATACGTTGTAATGCTTTGACAGTCATTTTATTTTTTAGAGGGACATGAACTGTCACTTTTTGGTATTTTTTTCCGGTGATAGATACAGCCGGTTCATTTTTTAATGAAAGCCAATACGCCGAATAACGTAATGTTAATTCTTGTTCAGAGCATTTCAACCAATCTTGTGTATCTTCCGGTACATGCAAAACTATCAAGATACGAGGAGTCATCGTTTTTTGACGTAAATCATTATAATTTTTAATTTTGAGTGGATAAGCAATATGATCCGTTTTAATCAACTCTGATCTATTCGTACATTTCAATTGCACATTCAACATATCATAAAAAGGATAATCTTCTGATTGACTATCACCATATTGCCTCACCACCAAATCAACACTATCAACGTCTATTCGAGGGTTTTCAATCCCAAAACCGGCCGCCGCTGCTATCGCATGAATATAAGCAATACTAAATTCTTCTTTTTGAAGTGAATCATGTAATTTAAAGGATTTCATAAAAATTGGCTCAAATTTTCCCTAAAATTGAGATGTTTTGTCAACGCTTCAACAAACGGTTGATCGCTTTTGCCCTCAACAATTAATAAATGACTCACCGCGATACACCTTATCGTGTTTTAATTCATAGTCTAAAACGTCAGGCTCATGAATTGTTCCGACAATATTAACCCGTTTTTGGGTTGCGTCTTAATTCAAAGTAGGCATCGTTATTCGCCGACATTAAACTCGCTAAAAACGCTGTTAATCGAAATCGAAGCGTCTCTTGCATCTCTTGCGTTATAAATAACATTGACATCAAATCAACCTGAAACGAAGGAAAGCTGAGCTAAAAATGCTCATCAAAAAAAGCGCCCAATCAACACCCTACCTACGAGTCTGATTCAGACAGTCTCTGATAAATCAAATAGACATTATATCAATTCAATTATAAATGCTTGATTTCATTGCTTTTCCCAAAATGGGAATATTAATTAATAAATTTTTGATTTCATTGCTTTTCCCAAAATGGGAATATTAAATCAATAAGTTGTGTTAAATCGGTATAATATCTAATGATTAGACTTCCAAGCCTTCATACCCCAAACACCTTCAACACTTCATCCCCATAATGATTAATCACTTTCACCGCGATTTTGCCCGTTACCGGTTTATCAAAAGGGCGACTCAATGTGCTGTAGATTTCGGCCCAAGCAGCCTCATCTATTTCCGCTTTTAAGACGCTTTTCAGCTTTTTATACGGATCGCCAGCCCCCGTAAAATAGACATGCCTCACGAAAAAACTTTCACCATCGTAATCGGTATCAATAAACCAACACGCGATATCATCAGTTGAATGGAATTTCACAATCCCCTTAGTCGGATCATAAATATCAACGCCTAAGATTTCAATTTGATATTGCCCATTTGGCAAGGGTTTAAGTTTGCCCGTTTCAGCATCAACCGGTTGAATATCGGGTTCACCAAAAACCATGAACAAATTACCGCAGCCCGTTTTCTTCAACAAATCTTCACCCATCGTCAAATCGGGATTCATTTTCGTCAATAAAACGACTAATTTTTTGCCATAATGTTTAGCTTCTTCTGAAACGTGCGGATCAAAAGCAAAGCCACAAATCACAAGCACATCGAAATCTTTAATCGCTTCTTTAGTCGCTTCTTTGATATGCAGTGGCGAAACAGTGCCCTGTTCCGGCCCAATGAAAACCGCGACTTGTTTCAACTCACCTTGCTTATCGGTATATTCCCCGATTGCATGGATCAAATTACCCGCATAAGGTTCTAAGCGATCAAATACTAAGCGTTCATTTTTAACCGTGTTTTCAACGCCCGACTGTTTCAGGTTATCCAAAATCAGGGTTTCAAAAGAATCCGCTTTGACTTGAGGCGACATTTGCGCCTTGATTTCATCAACACTCGCATCGGTGGTAAGCATTCTATGAGGAGAAAGGCTTTCCACAGTAAAAGGGCCAGTCACTCGCACCCGCTTTTTATCCTCAAGTGGTTGTTCATAAAGGGTTTCTGTGCTTGAATGTCTAGCAATAGACTCATCAATCTCTTCTTGCAGTTGCTGTTTTAAGGCCCACCATTGCGCCAATAAATCTTTAGCCTTTTTAGTCCACCCCTTTTCAACTTCCCTCGGTATTGCCCATTCTTCCCAATCTTGTTTGAGTAACGCATTCAACTGGGTTTGTATTGGTTCAAGTTGCGCTTGCCATTTAGCATGAATAGAATCTATTTCCTCATTGTTAGCAATAGCTTTCAGGGTGACATGAGGAACGGTTTTATAGACGAAACCAATGCCCTCCTTTGAGTCTTTGAGTCGATAGAAAGGGAATTTAGCCGTCATTAAACGAGTACGGGCTAGGGATAACGCAACTCGTGACGTATCGCACGTTATCCAACGACGGCCCCATTGTTCAGCAACGTAGGCAGTCGTGCCAGAACCGCAGGTTGGATCAAGTACCAAATCGCCGGGATCGGTTGTCATTAGGATGCAGCGTTGGATAATAGATGTTCCTGTTTGAACAACATAAATCTTAGGATCAGAACGGCTCTGAACGGTTCCTCCAACATCAAACCACATATTATTAATTGGCTGTATTGGAAAATCATCAAAAAAGCGGATATAAGCTAAAGACTTACTGGTAGCCTCAATACGTTTGGATAATATTAATCTTTCCACTCCAGCCGGATAGTGAGCTTTCCAATGAGTGTTCTTGGGAGGTTGATAAGTCTTACCTTCAAATATTATAGGTGTGTCTTCATCGGTTGCGCCTTGTCCTACAATGTTATCTTTCCGATATATTCTACTATCGATAGGGAGAGAAGTCTCACATAATTGTTCCTCTTTACTAATTGTTCTTCGTAGGCCATTAAACAATTCTACTTGGTCATATTTACTACTATCACTCTCCAAAATCGATGCCTTTTCTTGATATAATTGCCGATATTTTATTGCACCCAGATTTTTTGCATACCAAATCAAGTAATCTCCTACTCGGCTCAGAGTTTTTGTTCCGCTAAAGCCACCAGTTGTTGTGTAAGCAATTTGACTCACAAAACAATCCACCCCAAAAACCTCATCCATCAAACACCGCACCAAATGCACATTCTCATCCCCAATCTGCACAAACACGCTACCCGATTCCGTCAGCAATGCCCTAGCCAGCACCAGCCTATCTCGCAAATAAGCCAAATAAGAATGAATCCCCAATGCCCAAGTATCCCGAAACGCCCTAATCTGTTCCGGTTGTCTCGTCATATCCTCCGCCTTGCCATCCTTCACATCACGCTTACGAGTACTCACTTGCCAATTGCTACCAAACTTAATCCCATAAGGCGGATCAAGATAAATCATCTGCACTTGCCCCTTTAACCCCTCCTTCTCAGCAAGCGAAGCCATGACTTGTAAGGAATCCCCTAAAATCATACGGTTCTGCCACTTTTGCTGGTGCTGATAAAACTCAATCAATTGATCAAAATCAAGTCCATTGAAATCACTACCAAACAAATCAAAAGTCGCCGGTTTATCTTGTTTAGCATACCGCTTAATATCTTGAATAATCGCCTGCGGGTGAACCTTTTCCTGAATATAAACCGGCACCACCGGCACCTCTAAATCATGACTATCCTGATCATCTTTACCCCGCCAAACCAATTGGGGATCCAAATCAGGATTACGCGGATATAACTTCATTCTCGGTTCCTGTTCATCATCCGCCAAAAAATCCCGCAATTCCTTTGTTGGAATATTAGTACGAGACTCCTCAGCGTGTTTGATGCTGTCGATTGGTATCGTTTTGGGTTCTGTTTTTTTTCTGGGCATAATTAAAATTCTAGTCATTTTAAATCGGCTAAAACTCATATCAAGAACGATGTAAATTGCTGACTTTGACATCAGGTAAACCCTGCTTATCGCTACTGCAAACCAAAACTTTAGCAGTTAGCCATTTCAATTTCTGCTTGAATATTTTCGTGCTGATGGAAGCCATCGCTTTTTTTCTCAATAACGGATAATCGGGTAAATCATGTTCTAACCATAAAATAACCTTTATTTTTTGATGACAGAGGCAATTTGCATAAGGAAGCCAAACTTCAGGTTCGCTTGATGTACGACAACTCCCAATAATACAAGCTATAGAATCTCGCACTTTTTGAGCTAACTCTATCGGTAACGATAAACAACCTTTGTCAAACTGACACTCACCATTCACTAATTGGCAACTCGGCAATTTACCTTTTAAGAGTCTCTCTTTATTTTCGATTCTATGTCCACGAAAATCTTTGACTTCAATAAAATAGAGTACTTCATTGTCATATAAACCAACAAAATCAACGGCCTTTGTTCCATCTAGTTTACCTATATGTTTTCGATAATCTCGATGTTCATCCAATTTAAAAACGCGCCACTTCTCACCAAATTCAAAAACTAAATAACCTTCTTCAAAGCGTGTCATTGAGGTTATCCTTTATCGTTAGATTAGAAGTTAGAAAACAGTTCAGCTTCGCGATCATAATGAGCAGCAAACTCTTCTAAAATTGAATTATGTGTCATATCGGCTAAACTGTTTCCTTCTTCAACAACAACACTTGATTGTTCGTTAGACTGATATAACGAAAAAAATTTAAATGCAATCGGATTTTCAGACGGATATTCGGCTAATAAAGAAAGTTCATGACTCAGCAAATAATCATGCGTCGCAATAAAAATTTGCATTCCAGAAGCGGCTAAAGCTTGTAATACCCTTGCAACTTTCACAATCAATTTGGGATTAAGATTCGCTTCTGGTTCATCCCAAAATAAAATACTATTGGTTGTTAAAGAACCATTGCGTAATAAATAAAATAAAGTGCCTAATTTACGATAGCCATCAGCCACGACATTGACATCTAACTTATTGCCATTTAAGTGAAAATAAAAATGTTCTGCGTCTTTGACAACCACATCTTCATCTTGGGTTTTAGAACCCGTTATGATTTCTTGTAAAGTATTGATTATGGGTTCAACCGAATGATAATCGACATGAGTTTTTCTTAAAATGGCAGCATTTAAAGCCAATGCTAAGTTATAACAGATCATATCGTAAGGAATTTCTCGTCTTTCATAAGTCGCAAAAAAATGATCATAAATGGAAAGCATTTCAACGGTTGGTAGATAAATTGGGCTAAGCGTATTATAACTATCCACATTCATTTTTATTTCTGCTGCTCGATCACAGCTTTCCGTCTGAAAAATCACTTCCATAGAATTGTCATTCTTATTTTGGATAGACGTAATACCACCAACCATGTCTTTATCTTCACTATTATTTCTAATTAAATATTGAAGTTTTGGAAGATTAAATATTTTGTTCCAATCACGAGAATCAGGAACGACGGCATACATTGCTTTCATGGCATGAGTTTTCCCCGTACCATTTGCACCAATCAAGACATTAATGCCATCACAAAAATTAAATTGTGCTTGTTCAAATGCGGTAAAGTTTGTTAGGGATAAACCTTTTATTTTCATCAGTATTATATCAGTTCTAATATTTATTTAATAAGCCTTTACGATCCAGTGTAAACAGAATGTCGTAATGCAAGAGTTCTTTTTCGATCACTGGACGCAGATGCGTTCTTCCAGAAAGAGACATCGCCTGCTCAACCAGTAGCAGAAAATCGGTTTGTTCAATCATCTTGCAACACCGAATGATTCACTAAATGAGTATTGCGTCCAACCCGTTTCAGATCACGCTACCTGTGGTGTAGCAATACGTAACGGACGTTTAATATCAAGGATGTGCTGAATAATATCTCGAACCGGACGCTTAGTATGGGTAAATTCAATAATACCATAAGGCGTTTGGTAACTGCCTTTACGCCCAGTAGTCATGACCGTCAGGCGATCAATAGGAATCTGTGAAATCGCGCCATATTCTGAGAGTGCCGACTCAAGGCTGACATAGTTATATTCACCTCGGCGAAGTGTTTTGGCAATCTGTTCAATAGTGTGGCTGTCCATGCTGTGGGCATAAGGGTAAATATAGAGTCCCCGACAAGCACGTTTCAGCAAACCATCGCGCACCAGCCGGTTAACGCCTTCTTTGAGCGTTTTTGGTTTATCGACTGGAAATAGTTTAGCCAAATCATGCAAGGTAAACACATAACGTCCTTTGCGATCCCATTCTGATAATACTCGAATTGCTTGTAGCCTGTTCATATTAGTTCACAAGTATGCCATTAAGCTATCAATATATAGCTTTAGTGTCCACTTAATACCCTCTCTTATTGTTGAAGAGTTGAAGAGAATCATGTTATTTAAAGGATTTCATGGGCACATTTCTATTTTCCCGCTCCCAACATTGTAGAGACGCGATGCATCGCGTCTCTAAGTACCCGTCCACATATTTATTAAAAATAAAGTGAATAAAAACAATCGTTTTCGTAGCCAAAATACCGAAAAACTTCTGCACAGGTACTTTATATGTTCCACTACAGCTATTGATTCAAAAACACCCTAATCGTCGTCATAGCTTGATAAGGAACCGTCACTTCACAAACGGCCCAGCGCCCGCGAGCGAGGGGCCGTTTCCATTTTAGGCTCTTTATCGGGCCGTTATGCTATTCATCAAAACTCGACATATCCATATTAAACTCATACAGCGTTTTTAAGTTTAAATCATGACTAAGCGTCAGATAAAATGTTGCTAGAAATGACTCTTGATAAGGCAGGTTTACCTGACTCAAATCGGTGTTGTATTGGAAATGGGCAATGGCTGAACCCTTTACTTCTATCTCTTTTTGGCGCACTTGGGAATGATGAATTTCAATATCAGAGATTTTCTCCAAAGTAGCCTGTGTGACTTGATGACGGAGTTCAGGCATTGCTTTTTCAAGACAAAGAGTATAAAGAACGTCTTTAAGCCCCTCAATTTCAATCTGTTTTTCTTCTGGCGCATTGACTAAAACCAGTTTGAATTTACCCGCTTGCTGATGGGCAACATAATTTCGCAGTTTCAATGCTTGATTGACTCTTGCCTTATCCCATTGTCCAGATTTAAAATCAAAAAAGATCACGTCATTATCTTTTTGGGCAACAAGTAAAGCTTGCATATCTGCTATCCTAACTTGTTTTTTTATCAAATAGCCTTGAGCAAGGTAGTCTATGGCGGTTTGTTCGATAGCCGCTTGTTCCCAATACTGATTAAGGATGTTTTTACTGATTCTCATTTTTAACTCCCTGAAACTTCGTTACGCGAAGCTCATTTTCACACCCAAATTTGAATAGACTATAATTTAAGTTGCCAATTTCTATATAGAGAATATGATCTGAATCATCAAGTCGTTCCAAAAAATCGGAAGCCACGGCTGAAGGCATAAGCGTGATGTCTAAAATTTCTAATCCACTGGAACGTAAATCAAATATACCTGCGGTTCGATATTTAATAATTGAATCATCTTCATAGAGTATGCCTTCTAAGGCATCCCAGATGGGCTTACTTAAATTATCGGCATCAAGTTGATTATGCTTTTTATGAAAATAATAAACAACCCCATATAAATCATTACTGAGCAATTCTGTTGAGGGATAATAAGACTTAAAAGCATTTCTGATAGCTTTTTTGAATCGCTCAGTTGTTTTTGCCCTAACAGAACAGGGCCTGATATTGCTTATGAATGCATACATCAATAACATTCCCTAATTGTAGTCATCGCTTGATAAGGATCAGTCACTTCACAAACAGCCCATCGCCCAAATTGCCCTGTATTATTGACGGCCGGCACCCACAGATTTTTGACGGTTTCCATTTTAGTCTCCTTATCGGGCCGTTTTTCACCTGACACTTCAATAATCAGATTCAATAAATCATTATGCCCATCATCGACTTTAGCAATAAAATTTGATTTTGCAGCCCGATTTTCGTTTCAAATTGATTTTGCGGCCCGATTTACGTTCCAAATTGATTTTGCGGCCCGCTTGGAATGCATGTTATTCCCCACCGCCCGCTTGCCCACCATGCCCATGGCCTCAATCC
>Ga0180298_1000151_pt1 | contig 15181 bp, 38 predicted proteins | sample GuaBasSediGuay13_FD_121800 | JGI IMG/M metagenome (GOLD analysis project Ga0180298, IMG submission 121800) | Subseafloor sediment microbial communities from Guaymas Basin, Gulf of California, Mexico - Guay13, Core 4488-10 , 4-6 cm | ecosystem: Environmental > Aquatic > Marine > Hydrothermal...
AGGTGGGGAACCATGGAAACCTTAGAGACTTTAAGAATTCTGAAAAATCGGGAAAAAAGAAATAAAGAAAAGTATTACTTTACAACTGGGTTTCCGTGGAAAAGTGTTACACCAAAAGGTTTAAATAAAAGTTATAACTAAGGTTAGAACCAGGTGGGAAGGAGATGGGTGTTAGGCAAATAGACGAAAACGAGCTCCAGGAATTACTAGCCCGTGCAAACAACAGAGCACGTGGCAAATGGAAAGACGTGATAAACCAGGTGCTGGAGACTGGCAAGCCTCTCCATGTAACCGAGATAACGACTGGGCAAATGGGAGCCCTGGTTAGAGCCCTAAGAAATGCAAAGAAGAACAATCCAGAGCTCAGCTGGAAAGTCCTATCGTGGCGGGACGGCGAAATAGTAATATACCTGGAAAAGTGAAGCCATAAACCCCATTATTTTTTAAAAAATAATGGTGGCGAGAAATGAGGGGATTTATAATATATTTGGATAACGGTAGCAAAACGGTGATAATAGGGACGGTGCCGGATAACTGCCCACGCCGCGAATACTTTAGCGAATTCGGCGAATTGGTAAACGAATGGGAAAAAGCCGGGTACGAAGTCATAAAAGCAAGAGCAGTAACACCCTGCTCAAAATGCCCTAATAGATACTGCGAAAACAATCCGCTCAATAAGGAGGCGAAGCCATGAGCATCGTCGTATTGAAAAGAAAACTAGTGGAATTGAACGACGGGTTTTTAGGAATCGCCGAGCTCGTGCAAACAAGCGAAGGTTTCGACGTTGAGATTATAGTGCCGTTCGGAAGCTTATGGGCCGCCAAGAGCTTCCTAGACTCGCTCAAAGAATGGAAGGAAAAAATGGAGGAGATGATGAAGACATGACGCTGTACTGGTTCAGAACAGTGCCGGAAAAGGTAAAGGTCAGGCTGACCGTGAACAGGCGGGGCAACATAGAGCTCGAGCCCCTGCAAAGAGTCCCGAACCCAGAGGGCCCGGGCGTGATAGGGTCTATAGAATACACGGATATAGAGTTTGCAATAAGAAAACTAGGCAGGCAAACGGTTACGAAACTGCTCGAAACCCAAGAGCCGGTGATCACAGAGGTGGACAGAGACATATTCCTGCCCGAAGAATAAACCCCCATTTTTTCACCCAGCACGCCCCTGAAGCCCAGACCGGCTAAAAACCGGCTGGGCAGGAGGTGAAAAAATGCTGGAATTCAGGAGAAAACTGCTCGAAATAAGAATATACAGGGAAGGAGAAGAAGATATAGGGGATGAGAAGATAATATACGTAGATAAGCATGAGGTGCTGGACAGCGCGTTTTCGACGAGCGTAGTGTCGCTGACAGGAGGGCTCCCGCCGTCCATAGAGGACATCATAGACAAGATGGCTAAGGAATGCGGAGTAGAGGTCGAAATGAAAGTTATATGCAGAGTAAGTAAAGCAGATGAGAAGAAAGAAGCCGCCGAGGGCAGGTGAAACCATGAAGATAATCGAAAGAAGCGTAACGGAGCGGATACCTGAGAACTTGAAGAAGAGGATAGAGGAGGCCGTTAACCAGATAGGCGAAGAAGAGATAAAGAAGATGCAGAAGCACCTGTTGAAGACGGAGCCGAATGTAAACATACACATGCACCTGATGGCGGAGGCGTTCCTGTTCATGGACAGGACGAGGTACAAGTCGGTAACGATGAGCGAGCAGTACGAAGTGTTCACAGAATACTACCTGGTGATAGAGCCGGACGGCATATACATAGTCGAAAGGGTCGCAACAGAAGCCGACAGGGACAGGGAAGCGTGCCTCCAGAGAATAATAGCAGAGGTGATGCTATGATAGCTAGAAGGGAAACGGTAAAGATGAACACGCTCGTAGCAGATACCATAATGGAGCTGTTGAAGGGGTACGAGCACGCCGAGATAGCGGACATAAACGAGGCGTCCGTGGCGTTCAGGATACACGCGAAGATGAGGTTCATAAGAATAACAATAGCGTTCCAGAGCGGCGAAATATACCTGGACGAGGAGCCAGGTTAGCCGCCCCCGAGCGCCCCTATTTTTCCCATCCTTACACCAAAAGGTTTAAATAGGGGTTATAACCAAACCTATCCAGGGGGTTAAAACCCAGGTTAAAGCAGAGGTGAGCCGTTTGGAAGCATTCCTCAGGAAAACGGAGCGAGACGTGAGGATAAGAGTCGGCGAGGAGCCGGGCGTAATGTTCCAGGCCAGCCTGAACTCGTGGGGCCACCTAGTGCTCAGGTGGTTCAAGGAGGACGAGGACGGCGAGGTAAGAAACGACACCCTGATAGCCCTATCAGCCGCGGAGACCCAGCACCTGATAACCTTCCTCAAGAGGCTGGGGGTGTACCGGATATGACCAAGCAGGTACTATCGGCGATGGTTAAACTCCACAGCATGGACTTCTGGATGCATGTATACGGCTCGGCAGACGTAGACCAGATGAGCAGGTTAGCCAGCAGGATAATTGGCTCGATAGAAAGGTTCAGGAGCGAAGAGGGCAGGAAAGTATCAGTAGCAACCGTCCTGGGAGCATTGAGAGCATGCGAAGGAGCAGTAGTAATGGCTGTTGAGGAGGGGAGAAAATGAGCCTAGAGGAGCTAAGAAGAGAATACGAAGAGCTGAAGCGGCAAGTCGCTGAGAGGATAAGAGAAGCAAAGCACCTAAACATATACTCAACAGCCAGAACAGTAGCCAGGCACCTCGGCAAGAGAATTGACAAGAGGTACGGAAGCTACTGGATATACGATAATGGCGAGCTCAGGATAACGTTCGACGACTACGGCGGAACGCTCTCGATAATGCACAGGGGCAAGAGAGTGTTCTCCAGCAGGTGGAGCGACGCAATATACCTGTACATACCGGGCGAATGGGTTGAAAAGCTCAACAAGCTATACGAGAGGGCCAGGGAAGCGGCTGAGATGAAGGAAGCTGAGAGGCTTATTGGCGAGATAAAGAGGATAAAGAAGGAGTGGAGCCTATGAGGAGCGGAGAGCAGATAGCCGGTATGATAAGGAAGATAGAGGAGCGCCTGTTGAGATGCGGGAGATGCGGGGAGCTGAAGCCCGAAGCCTACTACGAGGGAGACGTGATATGCGGAAACTGCAGAAACCTTCTAGATGCAAACTGGGAGACATTAGGAGCGTGGAGAGCATTAAAATGGGCTCTAGGGCTAATGGATACGAGACAGCTGGAGGAGAAACTGGGGCTCCACTACGCGCTCGACGACCTGCTGAGCAAATTGAAGAAGAAAGGAGGCGGTGGAGATGATTAGGGCAGTTATCGAAAGAAGCGAGCTAGGGTTCAAAATATACCTGTACGAGCACTGCGGCGATGATTTAGCGCCCAGCGAAAGCGGCATGAGGCAAATAGCTGTTTTCGACGTCGACGAAGTAAAGGAGATAACCACGGCGCACGGCCGCAGGTTAAGTGAGGTGATGCTATGAGCGATGAGATATGGGCCAGAAGGGAGGGCGTGTCCAGCGTGGCGATAACAAGGAACATACCATACGCCTTCAGGTGGAAAATAATGCAGCTGAAGCTCATGGTTCAGGACATAGACGCATTGGTCAGGATGAAGATAATAGACGGCGGATTGGCCTGGGAGCTTAAGAGCCTGATAGAGGAGGAGGCAGACCAGATGATAAAGCAGATGATAAACCACATAAAAGCCAGGAGAGAAAGGGTTGAAAAGCTCAGGCAGGAGGCGGTGGTATGAGCGTAACCATAAGGGTTCAGGCGGAGCAGGTAAAAGACGAGGAGGCGAAGAAAGCGCTCGAAAAAGCCCTGCAGATGATAAGGGAGTACCAGCCGGTAGACGGCTTCATAATATACATGGTTAAAGGCGGGAAAGCACAGCTCGCAGGCGTGATGGTGGAGGAAGGCGACATAGCCAGCCTGATACACAGGCTGATACTGCTCTTCCCAGACCAGTACAACCGGGCAGTAACGGCGATACTGAGCGAAGCGGCGGTGGAGGGCGTGGACAATTGAACTGCCGAGAATGCATACACGCGGTGTGGGTAGGCATGCACACCTACTGCCGGCTCCTAAACCGGTACGTCAAGCCCGGCCGAGCCGGCTCATGCCCATATTTTTCCAGCATGCTCCAGACCCGACCGGCTAAGCCGGCGGGGGAGCATATAGAAAATAGAAGGGAGGTGGGAAAACATGCCCAAGCTAAACGTTAGGCTGGCGACCGGGGTCGAGCCCAGGGAAGGGGGGCGCTACACCATAACAGCGGTCGAAGAGGTAACAACCGCCGTCAGAGGCTACAAGGGCCTGAGAGTGAGCATGAGGAACGCGACCGACAAGAACGATACGGAAACCTACACGACGATGCTCTGGCTCAGGGAGACAGCCGGGCTCAGGTCGAAGCTCGGCGCATTCATAGCGGCCTTCACCAAGTTCCTGGGCGACGAGGAAAAGGCGCTAGACCCAGAGAACTGGGTAGGCCACACGATATACGTGGTGAGCTGGCAGGAGAGGAACAGGGAGATAAGGGTGGTGGAGTGATAAGCCATGACCGACGCAGACGCGCGCCCCCAGTCTTTTTACAAAATACAGCGCATGGGCAGGTCATACTACATATGCCTGCCAAAAATACTAGCCGATGCGCTGCTGAAGTACGGGAACGCGGTAACAATCCATCTGATAGAGAAGAGCGACGGCAGGATAATAATAGAGATAAGGAGCGTGGTACCGTGATAAGGAAGTGGGTTGTAGACGAAGCATTACTGGCACTACAGATGCTGAGGAGCGCAGAGCTGAGCACAAGGCTGTTCACGTCAGCCCTGGACTCGATAATGCTCAGAATGAGCAGGGATGAGATAGCCGAATTCAAGAAGGAAGCTAAGAGGAGGCGCCTGCTATGACCGTACAGGTTATAGAGGGAGACTGCATGGAGGTGATGAAGCGTATGCTGGGCGAGAAAAGGAGGTTCGACATGATATTCCTAGACCCGCCGTACTACGAGTGGGCTAGCTCGAAGAAGCCAGACCACGTGAGGCTAGCGATGCTGACGGACGCGCTGCTTAAGAAGCACGGAGCAGTATGGCTCTGCGGGACGATACCGCAGCTGGTGGAGGACTGGAAGTACTGGAGAATACGCTTCAGGCTGGTCGCCGAGGTGGTGTGGGTCAAAACCAGGGGCACCATGGCAATATCTAGAAGGAGGCCGCTGCCGGCGCACGAGAACATCTGGCTCCTTATGAAGCGGGACGGCAAAGTAACTAAGAGCCACCTGGACTTCACATCCAAGCCGGGCAGGAAAGTGGTCAGAAGAGAAACCTGGGCCAGGAGGGGGTTCATGAGGACACGGATGAAGCCGGAAGACCGGCCGGAGGAGTGGTACGAGGACAGGGGGTACATGCTGAGCTGGATGATACACAGACCGATAACGCCCGGCGTGCCCGAGTACGTGGGCCACCCAACCCAGAAGCCGCTGAAACTAGTCAAGATGCTCGTCAAACACACCACGCGCGAGCAGGACTGGGTTCTAGACCCGTTCGCCGGCTCGGGCACGACCCTGGTCGCCTGCAAGCTGCTGAACCGGAACTGCGTGGGAATAGAGGTGAACCCCGAGTACGTATCCATGATAGAGTCCAGGCTAAACCAGGCAGGTGGTCTAGTATGAAGCGCAGGTCGTTATGCTGGAGGTGTAAATACTACGACAGGAGGCTAAGCATCTGCAAGCGGACAAACCAGGTAATCCGCAAGCTCAGGACGAAGTGCGGCAGGTTCGTCAGGAGGGAGGTGAAAACGCTTGCGCAAGCACATACTGAAGATAAGCAGGTCGAGTAGAGGCTCCTGCACGATCTCGGTAGGCAGGATACTGAGGGAGTGCGGCGCAGAAGGCTGGAGCTACGCGGTAGCGAGGGTGCTGGAGAAGAGCGATAACAGGATAGTCCTTGAGCTCCGGAGGTTCGAGCCTTGAAAATAGACCGCGTGATAAGGAGCGTCGAGCGAACCCATCCGAGGCTAGGCAACATGACGGCCGTAAACCTGATAGCCGCTTTGGCGAGGAGGTGCCTAGTAAACATAGCGCCCTCCGGGTGCGGCAAGTCAAGCGTAACCAATACATTACTGAACAAGCTCCAGCCCTCCCTCAGGACGCCCAGCATGACCAAGAGCGCCCTAAGACACTACAAGGACAGACTGAGCGGGTACGTGGGGCTGCTGGTTATGGACGACCTAGGCGCAATCGATACGGAGTACTCGCTGATAGGAACGGTGTCGTGCCTCGCAGACCTGGCCTACACCCACCAGGCCGGGAAGGCGATAGGCCCATACGCTTTCCAGATAACCAACTTCCACGGCTCCATACTGCTGAACGTCCAGCCCGTGGTGTGGCGGAAAGTAGTCCGCTCGGACGCCTGGGAGAGCGTCGTAAGGGACAAGGTGATAAGATACTACCACCTCTACAGGCCGCTCGAGCCCGTATCGGCCGGCCCGGACATGCCGGACGTCGACTGGGTCAAGCCCGCAGAGTTCCCGGACAAGCTGTACGACACGGAGGCGTGGCGCCTGCTGAAGGCGAACTTCGAGTTCCAGCACAGCGAGGCGAGGGCACGTGAGCACGCCCGTGAAATGGCGCGGGCATTAGCGGGCTTCGAGCGGTTGAAAAAAGTAAGCGAGCGCATACTGGAGAAGCTTGAGGAGCTCACCAGGCCCATGCTCGTGGAGGCCTTCCTCATGACCAAGCGCGACCTGGAGTCGGGCAGGGACTTCAACCACAACCTGCTCTGCCTGCTCGTGGAGTTCGCCTCCTACGGGCGCGGGTTCGAGCTGAAGCGGATGTGCCGAGACCACCAGCTCAGCGAGAAAAGGCTCAGGCAGATACTCCAGGACTACACCGAGTATGCAATAGTTAAGATGAACAGGGTGTACCCGACCGAGCGCACCTGCAAGATGCTGAGCTACATGGGGGTTGACCTAGGTGAGCCGGTGTGATCTGGAGAAGATAATACCGTATATATTGCTGGTGTACGTATACGCTCCGCCAGCCGGGGCTAAGCTAGACGGCTTAAGGCTCAGGCTAAGGCTGATAGCAGACCTGATAGGGCCGGAGGCGTTCATGAAGATAGTTGAGCAGACGGTTGAGGAGGCGGCTGAGCGGTGAGCGAGCCCAGAATATTCGTGCCTTATAGTGAGTACTATAGGGAGCTCAGGTACATAAGGATGTACAGGGAGAGGCTCAGAAGATACAGGAGCAGGCTCGGGTACCACCTGGCCAAGTACAGGTGGACTGGGAACAGGCGGTACCTGGGCTGGGCCGAGTACTACAGGAGGCTGATAAGGGAGACCGAGGAGGCGCTAAGCAGGGAGCTTAAGAGGTTTAGAAGGAAGATAAGGTGGAGATGGTGGCGCATCCAATTGGTCAGGACGTACTGGTCTAGGCGCAGGGGGGTCAGGTACAGGTTCGAAGCCGAGTACAGGGTCTACGTGTACACGGCCCGCCCGGAGCGGTGGCGCCTGGCCGACCTGGAGCAGGAGCTGAACCTTATGGAGTACCTGATAAGCGAGTCAGCCAGGCGGATGCACTCCAGATGGGCCAGGTCTGTCGAGTGGTCGCAGGGCGACCTGGAAGTCCAGCCCGTCGAGCCAGGCGAGGTCGAGCACCCGCCGGACGAGCCGCACTACTACGCTAGGATAACCAAGGAGGACGGCGCGGTTCACGTCTACTACGACAGGGACGTAAAGATGATGTTCGCAAACGCGAGGGCCCGGCTCATAGCGAAGTGGATACGCGGACTTATAAGAACCAGCCCGTTCAGATTGATGAGCTGGGCGAGGTACATGACGCTGGACGACTGGGTGAGGTACGGATGAGGCTCAGCATAGACATAGACGGCAAGGACAGCCTGAGCCAGCTCAGGATGCTCCGCTCCTATTTTTTCCTCCGCAGGCTGACCGACCTGGTCGAGCTCTGGGAGACCAGGAACGGCTACCACATAATAGCGTTCATACCCGACCTGGAGCTCAGCGAGGAGGAGCTTATGACCTGGAGGCTGATGCTCGGGGACGACCCGGACAGGGTCAAACTGGATCACGAGCTGCACGGCAAGCCCGAGATGGTCTTGTTCAACATGAAGCAGGGCTACATAAAGCGCCGCATCACCCGTATTTAGTCCTCTTAGCTATAATATAGCCTATTACAGTACCTACTGCGACTATTACAAACATGTACACCAGTATGTTCACCAGGAGGCTTACCGCCTGGTTCGTCAGCTGAGCGATCGACTGCTCGACGCTCATACCGATCATTATTCAGTGAGCTCTTTATACACCATACGCGAGTACTTGGCTGTTAAGTCGTCGGCTAGGAAGTAGACGTGGCTCTTGAACTGATCGCCCGCATCCGCGGCTATCTGCAGCGCAGTATCGACGAACGCGTCGTAATCCTCAGAGCCGCGCCTGAAGACTTTAACCCTCCTAGCCCTGTTTGCAAGCCACGTCATAAAGCTCCTGTACGCGTTCTCAGACGCCCTCAGGCTGAGAGTGTTCCTGAGCCTAGACACGTACGCGTCGTACTCCTCAAGAATCCTATCTATCTCCCTATCGACCCAGCTCAAAACCCGACCACCACCAGCAATAACGCCAACGATGTATTTATTTCTTTTTTCCCGAAAAATCAGAAAACTCTAAGGATTAAAGACTTTAAGAATTCTGAAATCTCGTGAAAAAAGAAATAAACCCTAGGCTATCACCCGCTCCCTCAGCATCACTCCAGTTCAAGCAGTATATCAGTTATCTTATCCTTATACTCGTCGTAAGCATACTGTACGTTTACCTCCATGATCGACTTGCCCTGCACCATATAATACATGGCCTGCTCTATTATGTTGCCGGCTTCATCGGCGCTCAACCTACCCCGCTTATAATACCTGTACGCGTCCACGCATATATTGTATATTCTCCTCATCATCGAGCTGAACAGCCTGGCTGAGTCGCCAAGCCGCCGCGTCCTAGCCATCATTTGAGTATAGCGCTCGCCCACCCTTTCCAAGCGATCCATAATCGACTCGTACGACATACGCGCATAATCACCGCCTGCACGTATTTATTTCTTTTTTTCCAAAATTTCAGAAAACTATAAGGATTAAAGTCTTAAAGAATTCTGAGAAATTGGGAAAAAAGAAATAAACCCTAGGCTATCACCCGCTCCCTCAGCTCGCGCCTCCGCCTGGCCATCTCCAGCACATCCCTAACCATCTTCATCACAGCCATTATAAGCTGTATAACTAAAACAACGACTATCAGCCACGTCCAGTCCTCCGCCTCAGCCACGACGCAGCACCGTACAAAACCATAGCCATCACTATAGATAAAGCTATCTGCTCGTGCGTGAACGGAACCAGCAGGTCGCTGGGCTTGAACAGGTAGCCCTCCTTAACGTACTCATCCGCAACCACAAATATGAGCGCCGTAACAAGCCAGAGCCATACCCGCTTAGCCAGGTTCTTCAGGGCTCCCAGCATGCACACCCCTGCTCAAACCCCTCCTAACCGCCAGCGTCGAGAAGAAGCCCAGCCCGGCCGAAACCAGAGCCGCCACGAGGCTCTGATGCACATCCGCTATTATACCCGTAGCACCCAGCCCGGCCAGGGTGGAGAAAAAGTTGAGCCCGGCTATTATACCGGCGTCTATAAGCGCGCCTTTCCAGTCGAACCCCTCGGGGTCGGCGCTGGATACGACCGCGAACGCCGAGTACAGCCTGGATGCGAAGCCCATGGCTCACCTCCGCTGTGCTACTCCTCGGCCGGGCGCTTAGCCTCCCTCATAGACGATACCAATAGGCTCAGCACCAGTATGAACAGCACCAGGTACATCAGCGAGTTCATCAAGTCCATGAGCGTCTGGAGCCACTCCCAGCCAGTAGGCGCCGCCGGCAGCCCGTACACGGTGTGCCACTCGTTCCACTCCGACACGTCAAGGCCGCCCAGGTCGAACTCATACAGCACAGAGGACACGTTGCCGCTGCCGAGCTCGTACTTCTTACCTAAAACCCACATCTTCCCGGCCTCGACGTCGACGTACACGGGCCCGCACCTGCCGTGGAATACGCAGAACGGCCCGTCATACTCCATCCCAGCTTCGCGGTGCAAGACCTGCGAGCTCACTATGCTCCACGTCGACGTGTCCACCTCGGCGTATAACACTTCAGACTCAGTCTCCACATTAAAGTGATCGTCGCCGACCCACAGTATGCAGGCCAAGTTGCCGTTGCCCAGCCTACCTACCACAACCATGCCCTTCAAGTGGGCGTTAGCGTATATCCCCGAAAGATCAGTCTTACCGAGCAGGTTCAGCGACCCGTCGAACCACACCAGATCCGGCGACGAACCCTCTACAGTCGCGCCCGTTGCGGGGTAGTACAGTACCTCGCCGCCGGTCTTAAACGGCTCGCACGCCCCAGGGTTCGGGCTGTCTCCGTCCGCCGAGCTCCCAGGTATCGCCGTGAGCGACTTAGCGCTCCTGTCGAACCTGTAGAACGGGTCGCCTGCGAGGTGCTTCCCGAACAGCGCTATGTAGCTCGAGTCGGTGCGCTTTATCTTGTAGCTCGCCCTAGGGTTGTACTCGCCGAACCCGCTGTCGAAGCTGTCCTTCACCCCGCCCGTGTCCATGTCGAGTATGTACACCGTGCCCGCGTCGGTCAGCGGGAACAGGATCTCGCTGAACTCCTCCACCACGGCGCCCATGCCGGGGTTTAACGTCCCCGTTATCGACTGAGTCCACACCTCGCTGAGCGAGCCGGTCATCGACTCTAGGTCTATGTCGTAGTCCGCGCAGACGACCTGGTCTGACGCGTCCCTGGCGTAGAGCACTCTTATCTTCAAATGGGTGCCGTCTATCCTGTATAGGCTCCCGCCGACCGGTATTATCCTGGCGGGCTCGACGTCGCAGTCCGGATCCTCTATGGTTATGGGGGTTAGCGTATGGTCGTCTATGGACGCTATCACGACTGCCGGCCGCCCTGGGTACGGTGCGCCGACCAGGGCCAGGTACTTCCTGCCGCCGTATTCGAAGCATAATCCAGTCGAGTAGGCTTGCCCGCCGCTTACCTCATATATGCTTACCGAGACCATCGCTAATGTATTATCTGCGCTTTTATTTAAGTTTTCTAACCGACGCCAAGACCATCATGACAGCTGCTAATGCTATCAGGGCGTAAACCATGCTTATTATCTGCTCGAATAAGCCGTACTCTATGTAGTAGAGCGGCTTAGCCTCCTCGGGCGCGGGCGGCGTAACCGACTCCTCAGCACCCCAAGGCCCGTGGCTCGGCTCCGGCTCAATATATCTCCTGACGAAGTATTTATCCGCATACGTGTCGACTGCTGAACCGGGCGATGCGTAGGAGTTATCCCAGTCCGGGTTTGAGTACGAGCTGGCTTTCCACTCAAAGCCATGCCCGATGATCACGAGGCTGGGCGCATCCCAGGTTGCCGGGCGGCTCATCGAGTGGATGCATATCCACGTCTCCCCGTCCGTGCTGTAGTCGAAGTACACGGTCGAGCCGGCGATCCTGATCCTAACCCAGTAGTAGGTTGAGTAACCGCTTGTCCCCGTGAAAGTCTCGTATATCGCTCCATCCACGTCTCTGAAGGCGTCGAAAGGCCGGACGACGCCTGCTTCCGGCTGGTCTTGCCGGATTTTAACGGCGGCGTAGTCGTACGGGTTGAAGTAGACTCCGAGGGCGATAGCCCACGACGCCTCAGCGCCTGAAGCGGGCGTCTTAAGCTTCACCTGAACAGCCACGTCCTCGTAGGTCATGCTCCTCTCGATGTGGCAGAACGTGTTTACTCTGTGGTGGAATTTGACCTGACCGTCTTCTACCGTGATGGTTTCGGCTGCACTCGCCTTGTCCTGCGTCCAAGCGGCTAGGTCGTCGAAGTCGTCAAACTGCAGAAAGGTGCCGTCTCCGTTGCTCGTGGTTGCAGCATCGGGTTTTCCGTAGTAAACGTAAATTGCTGCGGTGTCTGGGCTAGCCGGTATCGACGGGACTTTAACCCAGAATACGGCGTAATCGCCGTCCACCTTCTCCTCAATCCAGTATGGAAGCTCGGTTACTCCATCGCTATCGGTAAACCTTATATCGCCGAAGTCCGCTCTGGCGTGCCCGTTGAGGTAGACGTCTTCGCCTGAGTCTTCGCCTGAGCCGTAGTGCGCCACTATTCTTATCTGATAATCGCCCACGCTTCCGGCTGGAGAGCCCTCTATAACGTGGCTCTTCCTGTACGCCCAGCCCTCCAGCCATCCCATGTCATCACCTTAAGTCCTCCATAAACCTGCGCGTCCGCTTTATTTAAGTCTTGAGCAGGGACAGTATAGTGGCGAGCATTATCAACACTATGGCGGCGGCTAACCCGTTTACAAGCGCCGCAACCCATTCAGCCGGCATCTCATAGTATACGTAGCTCACAGCTCGTCCTCCCACCAGAGCAGGCGTACGCTTATGTCCTGGCTGCTACCAGATTTATTGGTTATAACTAGCACGGCGTCGTATCCGGGAGCCATTATAGCTGAGCCGCCAAGCTCTGTCAGCCCGCCGATAGCGAATTTTTTCGAGCCGCCTGAATGCACCATAGGTATCCTATCCTCGCCGGGCGTATAGGTTACGCCGTACAGCACCTCAGCCACCGGGCTTATAGTATCCTTCATGCTCCTCCTCAGGTTGACCGGCTTTATCTCAGTCCCGCCGCTCTGGTACGCGTCGAAGCATAGGTCTATATGCGCCTGCGCGAACGACGACAGCTCGAACAGTATGAAGAACACCTCCCTATCCGCGCCTTCAGGCACTCTCAGCGCAACGTTTACCTCTGAGTCGGATGCGACGTTTTCGAACCTGTGGCCGGCTGTGAAGGCGTATCCCTGGTACGTCTTCATCAGTATCCGCTGGTTCACTATCACCGTGCCGTCTGCGAACTGGAACAGCTTGTTCCCGACTATTCTGTTGAGCGCCTCGGCTAGTATGCTCACAGCCTCGTCCCTGTTAATGTATATCCCCCTCATAATGATCCCTCTATTATCATGTTCACGAGCCTGTATATTAGTATCATGGCGTTGACCGCCGCTAGTAATGCAACTAGCGTCTGAACCATGGCGTTCAGCGGGTCTTCATCGACGTACCCTATTAAAGCGTAAGCCATACGTCATATACTATTGTTCAGCTATGTTTAAAATTTTACTGATTAACACCTTTATAAGCATCACCGCTATCATCACCTGCATCATAGCTGTGGTGTTAGCGACTATTATATAGGTTGCCGGTACGAGCCTTGCGTCTTCATCACCCTTCAATACGAGCGCGTCCCTGTCCGACCTGAGTATATCGGCTATCAGCGGGTCGGCCTGGTCGTAGTACTCTATCCACCTCTCATACTCGCCCAGCGTCTCGCTGTACGCTTCGCCGGCCGTCCTGCCCATCAGTATCACGCTGGGTTTTCTCAGCACGTTTCTGAACGCTTCGAGCATCTCGCCGCCCTGTGTTACGACCGTGAGCGTATCCTTGTAGCCTATGACGGCCGACGCCTCTTCTTCAATCAGCTTGTCGCCTAAGGTGCTGGCTGACTTGCAGGAGCACAGGTAGAGTATCCTGCCTTTCATCAAGTATGCATTGGATATGTCGAGCATGGAGTTGTCCCATCCAGCGACTTTATCAGCGTCGCCGTGCGAGAATAATGCGACCATCTCGGGCCCGTAGCGTTTAACCGCGTGCTCGAACCCTGCTCTCGAGGCGTCGCCGTCCCTAAGGTCTATAGCCGTGTAGAGCATGCTCGACGCTAACCTGACGAACTCCCCGGCCACGTCCCTGCTCATTATCCTGGTCGCCTCATCTACCTCGGGCCTGGCTACCAGCACTTTGCTTGGCATACCTCTCCAGAGCCCCCCTTATAGCCATGTTGACAAGTTTCATGCCTATTTCGGAGCCGGACTCGACTTCCCTGGCCAGCTCGTCCGCGCTGTACATTTTACCGTCTATTATTATGCTGTATTTCTTCGATCTCAGGTGGTCTGCTATAGCTCTTCTCAGCTCTTCCAAGCTAATCACCCCAATGCCAGCCGCATCGCTTCTACCATCATGAACATCATCGCGACCGCCACCGCCATCACCATGAACTCCTGGAACTGACCCGCCGCGGCCACTCCGAGCGTGAACGAGAGCAGGTACGGCAGCAGGGGGAGCAGTATGCCTATTACAGCGCTCACTTCCTCTCCCTCCTGACCATTCTTATAAGCATACCCAGCACCATTATCATTATGATGTACTGCATCATGTACTGCATGAACCCTACCATGGCGCTTACCACGGCGCCCATGTCGCCTGTGAATATTCCCTCGCTCTCAACCCCAGGCTCTGCGCCCGAGTAGTCTATGACCAGCACGGCGGTTACGTAGTGGCTGAACCCCTGCGTCAATCCAAGCTCGCCGCGGCACGCCTCGAACTTGAACAGGTTCTCGCCGGGCACGTACTTGTTCGTTATGTCCACAGTCCATCCCACGCCGTCTGGATACAGTACGCCGTCCACCGCCTGCGAGTCCACCAGCTCGTCGTTCACGTAGGTGTTCTGCCTCGACCTGCCTGCTGGGAACGTCTCCTGCTTAACCCACAGGTTTATTTTAACGCTGTTTACTGTGCATCCTGATGGCACGTCTATCCTTGCTTTGACCGCTACTGAGTTGCAGGATGCGAACCATCCGACCTCTATCTTATACTCGCTCAGCAGCGTGATCGATTTTGTAGCCAATCTCCACCACCTAATACTATCTTATACTCTGGGTTTAAATCTTTATCGATCGCGATGAGCCAGCTCTCGCTCACCCCTGCGGGATTGTAGTGCTCCCTGTACGAGTAGGCTAGGCCCCTCAGCAATCTGTCCAGCAGGAGCGGGGTGTAGACGATGTTGCAGTGCTCGAGCCACGCCTGCCTCCACTGCTTTATGGTCGGGTAGAACCTGGGCAGGACGAGTATGACCCTCTGCCTGGCGACCCTGAGGAGCTCCAGTAAACCCCTCCTGTCGTCCTGCAGATGCTCGAGCACGTGCATGCATGTTACCGTGTCCCAGCTCGAATCAGGATATTTTAAATCATATATGCTCATCACGTACGCTTCCAATCCCTTCCTCCTGCACCTCTCAACGTATGCTTTCTCTATATC
>Ga0180298_1000152_pt1 | contig 15157 bp, 15 predicted proteins | sample GuaBasSediGuay13_FD_121800 | JGI IMG/M metagenome (GOLD analysis project Ga0180298, IMG submission 121800) | Subseafloor sediment microbial communities from Guaymas Basin, Gulf of California, Mexico - Guay13, Core 4488-10 , 4-6 cm | ecosystem: Environmental > Aquatic > Marine > Hydrothermal...
ATTTGGTCAGTACGATTTCTGTACTGATCACCTTTTCATCACAACCATTAAGACTAACATAATAGTATTTAGTGCTATTGAATTCCATAAAATACGATTAAATCAGTGAATAAACACAATACTAATTATTTAATTGTAGACTGAGAATAACTTAATTTAAAAGAGGAAATAAAAGATGCCTGAACACGCTCAAGAGTTAGATGCCAGTGGTTTAAATTGCCCCTTACCTATTCTGCGGGCGAAAAAAACCCTCAATGGGATGGAAAGTGATCAAGTACTCAAGATCATTGCAACCGATCCCGGTTCTGTGAAGGATTTTGAAGCCTTTGCCAAACAAACGGGCAATGAGTTGTTGGAATCGTCTGAAGAAGGGGGCAAGTACATTTTCTTCCTCAAGAAAAAATAATCCACTCAATTCAAGGGGTTAGCACTATGGATGACAAAAAACTTGCGATTATCGCAACAAAAGGCTCTCTTGATTGGGCCTATCCGCCTTTTATATTGGCCTCAACGGCGGCCGCATTGGGCTATGAGACACAAATCTTTTTCACCTTTTACGGGCTCGTTTTGTTGAAGAAAAAGCTCAATTTGCAAGTCACATCACTGGGTAATCCGGCCATGCCGATGCCCATGCCCGTTCCTGTCTTCATGCAAGCCATGCCAGGGATGCAAGCGATGATGTCAAGCATGATGAAGGCGAAGATGAAGAAAAAAGGCGTTGCCAGCGTCGAAGAATTGCGCGATTTGTGCTTAGAAGCCGAAGTCAAAATGGTGGCTTGTGAAATGACGGTGCAATTGTTTGATTTCGATAAAAAAGATTTTATTGACGATATCGAGTACGCCGGTGCCACAACCTTTTTTCAATTTGCCGGTGAATCTGATATCAGTTTATATATCTAAATCCTTAATCCTTTCACCCTTGGGTAGGCTGAATGAGTCTACCCTTGTCTTTGTATGGTTTTTCAGAGAATTACGGCAAAAGGCAATGTAGGGGCGAACCTGCGTGTTCGCCCTCTTGTCAATTCAAAAAAATAACACAAATCATCCACCTACTCAAAAACGAAAATCAGCTATCTCCCCGCCCTATCGCATAATAGCTAAACCCACGCTGCCGCATTCTCTGCGGTTCATAAAGATTACGCCCATCAAAAATAACGGGTTGCTTGAGACAGGTTTTGATCAACTTAAAATCAGGACTCCGAAACACTTTCCATTCTGTCACGATAACCAAAGCATCCGCGTTTTCAAGCGTCTCTTCTGGCGTATCACACAATAGTAAATCAGGCCGTTCACCATAAATCCGCCGTGCTTCAGACAACGCTTCCGGATCATAAGCTTGTACCAAAGCGCCTTGTGCCCATAAGGCCTCCATCAATCTACGACTCGGTGCTTCGCGCATATCATCCGTATTCGGTTTAAACGCTAACCCCCAGACGGCAAAACGGCGATTTTGTAAATCGCCTTGAAAATGCTTCTGAATCTTCTGGAATAATACCTGTTGCTGTTGCAGATTAACCGATTCAACGGCAGGTAAGATTTGCGCCTCGACTCCAATTTGTTGAGCGGTGTGTGTCAAGGCTTGTACATCCTTGTGAAAACAACTCCCGCCATACCCAACTCCCGGATAAATAAAATGAAATCCAATACGGGGATCGGAACCCATCCCTAATCGGACTTGTTCAATATCCGCGCCCACCTGTTCAGCAATTTTCGCAATCTCATTCATGAAACTGATTTTAGTTGCCAGCATCGCATTTGCCGCGTATTTGGTTAACTCCGCAGAACGAATATCCATGATAATCAATCTATCTCTATTGCGATTAAAAGGCGCATACAATTCGCGCATCAATTCAGCAGGGCGCGGTTTATCCGTACCGACAATAATGCGATCCGGTTTCATAAAATCATCAATCGCCGCACCTTCTTTAAGAAACTCTGGATTAGAAACGACATCAAAATCCTGTTCCACACCGCGAGCAGAAAGCGCCGCTTCTACCGTTTTCCGCACTTTATCCGCCGTACCCACCGGCACAGTGGATTTATCCATAATGACTTTATAATCCGTCATATATTGCCCAATAGTATCAGCCACTTGCAACACATATTGCAAATCAGCCGAACCATCTTCATCAGGCGGCGTACCCACAGCAATGCACTGAATTTCGCCATGTTCCACTGCCAAAGCCACATCAGTGGTAAATTGCAAACGCCCCGCAGCCTGATTGGTTTTTAACAAAGATGCTAAACCAGGCTCATGAATCGGCACCAGCCCTTGTTGCAAGCGAGCAATTTTCTGTTCATCCACATCAACACATAAAACGTGATTGCCCACATCAGCTAAACAAGTGCCCGTGACTAAGCCCACATAACCTGAACCAAAAATACTAATACGCATATTCTGTTTCGCTTTAGTACAGCGGATTAACGGTATAAACGGATTAGTTTATTAGGTAGCCTTGATTTAATCCGCTTATTCCGTTAATCCGTTGTACTATACATAGATTGAATCAAAAATAAAAAAAAAGCACCGAACGACTTGCCCAATTTGATGTACAAAACCACATTGGACAAAACATTCGATGCTTTCAACATACACTCCACAACACTTGATACGGGTGGGTGGTTAGCCCTTACCCGATACGCCCCGCAAGAAGTAAATGCCAAACTTCGCTTGGCGCATCCCTCCTACGCTTGCTTGCTATTTATTTGTGCGGAAATGTCTGCTTATAACCCTTAGGAACTACCTCACGCACAATGTATGTTCCCGGCTCTAAGTTGGTAAATTTGTACTTGCCTTGTTTGTCAGTAACTTGACGGGTGTCTCCATTATCAAGCACACCATTCTCGTTCAAATCCAAGTAAATAGTCACACCAGCTATGCCCGGTTCATTGTTATCGCGAATACCATTACCATTCAGGTCATTCCAGTTGGTTCCCCAAATTTCCCCCAGCTTGATGAGAGTGTTACCGAAATCGAGATTCCCAACACTCTGGCCATACATCACAATCGTTTTGTGGAAATCAATCGGTTTGATAAAGTTGAGGAAGGAGCCCGTCTGGTTTGGCAAGTTATATGAACCCGTACAGCCGTTCAGAGACAAAGCCTTAAGGGAGAAGTTGGCCTTAGTTCCCGCTGCGTTGGGATTCTCGACAACACTGAGCATACCTTGGTTGTACCTTGTCCAGTAAATCTTGCCATCTGGTGCTAACTTTGGACCGCCAAAACCACCGGTGGTACTCAACTGGGTTGACTTGCTGGTATTCAGATCAAGCTGCCACGGCGTTCCACTATATCCTTGGGTACCATCAGTGTAATACAGTTTGGTACCATCCGGTGAGAAAGCACTCGCATAGCCAACAGCCCCAGTGACTCTGACCAACATGTTGGAAATGATTCCGGTGGCGCGGTCAATGTTTGCCGTAGCGATACGAGCATTTCCCCACCCCAACGACAGTGTGTTGTAATCTGGGCTGTGAGTAATAGAACCCAGAGCAGCAGCGCCGGAAAAACCGGTGTTCGATGAGACGGGCAAACGGGCGATTCCGGAAGTATCCACCCTGTAGGCATCCACCTTAGCTGCCGTGTTGAATACCAGTACCCAAAAATCATCGCCGTTGGCATGCGGTACGACACCAATCGCTTCACCCGTATTGCTGGCAAGTAACGGCTTCAGGAGGGTGACAGTGCCGTTGGGGCCTTTGGATAAATCAGCTATCGAGAAATACACACTTGTGGTGGTGTTTGTGAAAATATAGAACAAGTCCGGATTAGTGCCCGGAACTGGCACAATCATCGCCACTTCCCCAGCACTGGCGTGGCCGCCCATGTTGGCCCCGTTCTCCAACACCCTATTTGTCTTCCCGTTGAAGAGCTTTATCCCATCAGTGTATAGTTTCAGTTGCCCTGAAACAGGATCCGTAAAGTTGGCACTACCTTCAGTAGCAGTGCCTCGGTCAAGAACTCCACCGCAAATCACGTTTGGAAAGCTACCGGAAAAATCAATGAGGAACTTATTGTTGGCAGCACCAGAATACCAAAATTTTTCCATTGAGGTAGAAGGGGGAGGAACATAAGTTTTATCCCATAAAGCTTTATCCCACGTCATTCCCCAATTATCCGCAAAAACACAAGCGGTGGTCAACAACCATAAAGTTATAACTGCAATTAAGTATCTCATAAAAGGAATACCCTCAATGTCATCTTACTATACTGAACAACATCACAAACTGAGCGGCAATGCCGTCAAATTCTGCGCGACTTACGGTGGAACAAAAAATCAAGAAGTTAGGCTATGATTCTGCGCCATTGCCGTCTTTGCCATTTCGAGCGAAGTGAGAAATCTATAAAATTCCTCACATTCGTTCTTCATTACAGAAGCGCAATTATGTCAGTACAAAGTTTATTCAGCCCATTTATTTGGTAGTCCCCACGTCGCCAAGTCTTAAAAATCAGTGAGTGACACAAATGAATCCACCGGTTCGCGCCCAATAACTGAAAAAGGTTCAGTTATCATGGGCTTGATTTTATTGAGGTTGGACTCATAAGTGGATTGTCATTAATTGTCGGATTGAAACTCACCTACATTGGTTTTGTGGGGACTACCCATTTCATTTATTTAAGTGCCTCACATTTCTGGGTTCAAAAATTTCACTAATTGCTTGAACAAAATCAATAATGAATCGGAACACATTTTGCTGTAAAAAAATAGAACACTCTTAGAAATCCGATTTAAAAAAAAAGTTTGTCCCCCGCAATGTTTAATAGGGGATCGAATTGATTTGACAAAAAACATCTTAAATAACAATAAGCTAACAATTTAGGCAAAAAATGTCCCGATCATCATTGGTTTAAAGTAAAACTGAAATTATGAACCCCAAAACTGGAGTAGTTAGTAAGTGCAAACGACACAACTGAGTTCTCGATTCTGTACATACGGAGGACAAGGTAGCGAGCCACACTCTGCTTCGGTGGGATACCACAAATTCCCATTCTGGTTAGCTTTATTTGAACCAGGTCTTAGCTCCGGCGCAATATCAACACACGCAGCGTCATGTGATGACGGATGGCTGTGGTGTTCTCCCATCAAGAAACCTTCATACTCTTTATTCCAATCAGCAGGGCAATTAATCGTACCCGGAATCATGAGCGTTAAGGTAGCCTGTGGTTTGAGACAGACGGCACAAGGCGCATCAGAGTCATGTAAATCAACCAGTGTTGCTATACTCTTGTTATTGGTCTCATATTCTGTGCCATACAATAAAGCACCGTCATAATTCCCATCATTAACCTTGTCAGTAGCAAATGTGGGCTTATCAATCAGGCAAAGAAGTGATGAAATTCCCCCGCTCTGATTATGGGCACCAGACGCTGCGATTCCTTTGTAAATTAAAGACGCACCCTCCGGGCACTCGTTTCTACCCCAACGAGTGTAGGAAACGTTTCCTACTCCGGTTTGGGTCTTAATTTTGGCGATTTGAGCAAGCACCGCCTGAAAATTCGCGTTCACCTCGTTGGCAACAGCAGGCGTGTTATCCTTAAAGCAGGTCATTCCCTTAGTAAACCCGTCACAATTCTCAGCCGCTTGAACTGAGACACCCAAAGACATGATTGACAAGGGCAAAGCTATCAAAACGCTTTTCATGTTCGATTTCCTCTCTTTTAGCAGAAGTTAAATTAAATAACCCATTACAAACCTAATTAACGTCTGCAAAATAACATGCATTCCAAGAGCTGCAAAATAACATGCATTCCAAGAGCTGCAAAATAAATTTGGAACGTAAATCGGGCCTTACGCAAAATAAATTTGGAACGTAAATCGGGCCTTCGTACCCATCGTGCGTTGCGTTTTTTGCGCTTTCATATTTGAACAAGCTCAATTTAAAGGTATTGTTGAAATGAATAGTCGCAATTTGTCAAACCGCCTCCCACTTCAAAAGTTGAAGCTAACTAAAAGCGGCATTGACAGAACGCTATTATATTGAACGCAAAACATAAGTCAAGTACGCTTGCTTTTTTTGCATTGTTAGGGCGCATTGGCAATGAAGGGTTGTATGATAAAATATGAACAAGTGAATGATGAAAGTGATAGAAGATAGAACGCTGATTAAACTGATGATCATGATCTACGCTGATATAGTACAACGAAACGAAGTTCAGCGTAGCTAATGACGGGCCGATAAACAAATAATGCACATGGGGATAGTGATTGAGGAACGATCCAACAATTCACCAACCTTCTCAAAGCATGAATCGCAAATCACAGAGAATTCAATTTAAAATTAAACTGTACACCAAAATAACCTATTGAAATTGCGCTTTGCTTTATCAAAACAACCGATTTTTCATTTTTCCTCACCATTACGATTCACTATCAGGAGTCTTTAAAAAAATGGACGATGCCCAATTACTACGCTATAGCCGCCAAATATTGTTGCCCGAAGTCGGCGTTGAGGGGCAAGAACGCTTGCTCAATGCTCAAATACTGATAATCGGTCTAGGGGGCTTAGGTTCACCGGCCGCCATGTATTTAGCCGCAGCAGGAGTCGGGCATTTGATCCTCAGCGATTTTGATGTGGTTGATTTATCTAATTTGCAACGCCAAATTGTTCATCATACTGATGATATTGGCAAACCCAAAGTGGAATCCGCCCGCGAAACATTACTCGCCTTAAATCCATTGATTCAAATCACACCGCTTTATCAACAATTGGATGACGCAGCATTGCTCAAACAAGTCGATAAAGTCGATATCGTGTTAGACTGTACCGATAACTTGCCCACCCGTTTTGCGATTAATCAAGCCTGTGTCAAAACGCAGACACCCTTAGTATCAGGCGCGGCAATACGCATGGAAGGCCAAATTTCCGTCTTTCGTAGCGATAAACCTGAAAGCCCCTGTTATCGGTGTTTATATCCCAGCGATGAAGCACTCGTCGAAACCTGTACTCAAACCGGCATTTTGGCACCCGTTGTCGGTATCATTGGTAGTTTACAAGCATTAGAAGCAATGAAAGTGATTATGGATGTGGGTGAAACACTAACAGGGTGGTTATTATTCATCGATACTTTGCATAATGAATTTCAACGTATCAAACTGGTTAAAAATCCGAAATGTCCCGTTTGTCGGTGAAATCCTGAAAATCCCTTTTCCTGATAGGCAAGCATCAAGGTGAGAGCGGTTTAGGTTTATATAAGAGAAGATATAGCGTTTCCCGATTGCATGAAGTACAAAGGCGAATCAATCATAAAAATGAATTAAAACACACAACCCTGAAAGGGCCTTAGCGTTTTTATCTGTGGTTTTTATGATTGATTCTGTACTTCCAGAAATAGGGAAACGCTATAGAATGCTGATTATCATGATTCACACTGATTTTATTTTAAATTAAGTGAAATCAATCTAATCTGCATTTTCTCATTACTCACCCACCTTGCATCATAATCCTTTTCCAAAAACTTGAAATTCTCCCCACATTCCTTTTTTCAAAGCTTAAAAAAATGCCCTTTCGGGGGTGCTAAAAACCGAAAACGGGTAACTGATAACTGATAACTGCCTCCCAATCTCCCCTTTTCCAAAGGTAATAAAAAATGCCCCTTCGGGCTACTAAAAACCGAAGTGACTGATAACTGATAACTGATTTCCACGCAAAAGTTTTGCGCGCAAAACTTTTGCGTGGAACTGATAACTGATAACTGATAACTGATATGGCTAACAGCGCCGTCACACCGACACTCGATATCCAGATGCTGGCACATTTGGAAAAAACGGTAGGGCATGAGATAATACAATTTGTGATCCAACAATTCCTAGAATATGCCCCCCAACAACTTCAAGCTTTGCAAAACAGCCTCAAAAACAGCGATCTTGAAACCCTGTCCCAACAAGCACATCAATTTAAAGGTGAAAGTTTACAAATCGGTGCGAATCAGTTAGGTAGTTTATGCGATCAATTAGAAAACTTCGCAGAAGCTGGCCAACTGGAAGCAGCCTCTGCTCATTTAGTCAAACTGGAACCCGAAATATTACGTTTAAAAGCTGCTTTAAGTCAGGTAAATAATGATGACTAGCAACTCAGCACATATTTTAGTCGTGGATGATGCGCCATTGACTCGCGGCTTGTTGCAACAAGCCCTACTTAAATACGGCTATAGCGTTGAAACGGCCCAAAACGGCCAACAAGCTATAGACTCTTTTCTGGCACATCATCCAGACTTGATTCTAATGGATGCCAATATGCCTGTTCTTGATGGTATCTCCGCTTGCGCTCGCATCAAAGCCTTACCCGAAGCCAAATATCTCCCTATTCTGATTGTTACCGCCTTGATGGAACGCGAATGGGTTGATCGCGCTTACGCCGCAGGTGCAACCGATTACATCACCAAACCGGTGAACTTGGATGTGTTACGCAACCGCATTCACTATATTCTACAAGCTAAACGGGCAGAAGAAGCCCTGTTTGATGAAAAAGAAAAAGCCCAAGTCACCCTCACTTCGATATGTGATGGCGTGATTACCACTAATGCTGAAGGGCTTGTAGAATTTTTAAATCCAGTGGCAACCAACCTGACCGGTTGGACAACCCAGGCTGCACAAGGATTACCTTTAAATACGGTTTTTTGCATTATTGACGAAAAAACGCAACAACCCGTTGATGTCCCCATGGAGTGTTGTTTAGAGGAAGGTAAACGGATCAAAATCGACAATCCGGTATTAGTCCACCGTGACAGGATAAACCGCTTTGCCATAGAAGATTCAGGCGCACCTATCCGGGATCGTCATGGGAAGGTTATAGGTGCAGTTTTAGTTTTTAATGATGTCACTGAAAAGCGCAAAATGACGCAAGCACTGGCCTATAGAGCCACACACGATGCCTTGACAGGTTTGTATAATCGAGATGAATTTAACCTACAGCTTGAATTGATGCTACAAGAAGCGCCGCGTGACAACAATACCGAACATGCGCTGCTCTATATGGATTTAGATCAATTTAAAATCGTCAATGACACTTGTGGACATGAAGCGGGTGATCAACTGCTCAAAGATGTCTCGTTTTTGATGAAAAAAAAGATTGAGGCACACACCTGTTTTAAACAAACAACATTAGCTCGATTAGGCGGAGATGAATTTGCGTTATTACTTAAAAACTGTAGCCAGCAAAAGGCCTTGACATTAGCACATCATTTACGTGAAGCGATTGAAGAGTATCGTTTCTTTTGGGAAAACGCGCAAAATGAACAAAGTCTTTTTACCATTGGCATCTCAATTGGTTTAGTGCCCATTTTGACACAACAGATCAATTCAAAAAGCCTGATAGCCATGGCTGATACGGCTTGTTATACCGCAAAAAATAAAGGCAGGAACACGGTTCATATTTATCAAGAAAACGATAGCGAGGCTTCTCATAAAAACATCAAATGGGTTACATTACTAAATGAGAACTTAGAAAAAAAACAAGGATTTTATTTATTCTATCAATCCATTATTGCATTACAACAAAAAAATGACTTCATTTTAGCCGGCAATCCGAAACGTTGTGAAATATTGTTACGCATGAAGATTGACTCACAAAAACAGTTAGTGCTGCCAGGTGCCTTTTTATCGGCCGCCACACGATACCATTTAATGCCAACGCTAGATAGATGGGTTATACAAACCTTATTGGAATGGTTAAAAACTCAGCCCAAGTTTTTAACACAACTCACATTGTGTAGCATCAATCTGTCAGGATACTCTCTTAGTTCTCAAACGTTTTTGGAAACCGTGATAGATGATATTGACAATAGTAACATTCCAGCAAACAAACTCTGTTTTGAAATCCAAGAAACCACGCTTCGCAATTTAACAGACATTTCTTATTTTATGAATGCGCTAAAAAAACGAGGTTGTCGTTTTGCAATAGACAACTTTGGTAGCAGCATCGCCTCATTTTCAGCTTTCAAAAATATACCGATTGATTTTTTGAAAATTGATGGCCGATTAATCAACAATATCACCCATGATCCTGTTGATTATGCCATGGTAAAATCGATCAACGAGATAGCGCATCTGATGCAAATTAAAACCATAGCAGAACATGTTGAAAACGGCATCACGCTTGAAGCCTTAAAAAAAATAGGCCTTGATTACGCACAAGGGTATTGGATTGAAGAACCCCAAGCTTTACAATGATTAAACTGATTGAAGAGTGGGCAACCACAAGGGATTGCCCCTACAGTCAATTAGGGAATTGTATTTCACGCAAAAGTTGAGGCAAACAAAAACTGTATTTCACGCTAAAGTTGCGCGCAACTTTAGCGTGAAATGTGAAATGGTGGGTTTTGGGTTTTGGTTGTTCACCAAATACCTGAACAAAGTTGATTTCGCGTCGGGAATTGTAGGGGGCCGGTAACGTTTTTTTGTTGCCCACCAAATACCTGAACAAAGTTGATTGCGCGTCGCTTCGATCCGAAGTTTGGGCTTTGATACTCATGCAGCTTGTGTATAACTATGAGCAGATCATGAGGGCCCGGCACAAGGCAGGGCCGTTGATGTCACAGATAACACATTAACCCTTAACCATTGTTAAGTTTAAATCAATGTCTTATCCTTAATCACTAAGATAAAAAAATCAACATGCCAAAATACATTATTTTTTGTATGTGAATGTCAAAACAAGAGTATGACAAAATGATCAAAACGGGTAAAGTTCAAGAAAGTTTTTGCGGAACCACTTATATTGTTTATCCGGCAAGAGCAGAATCATTTATTAAACAAGCACCTTCGTACAGTTATTATGTTGAATTTGATGTGCCGCGCTCAATTGTTCAGCCTACCTCCGATGAAGGTTGGGCAAAAATTATTGGACCAAATAGCGTTCAAGGACGTTTAGCACAAAGAAAAGGTTTACCCATACCAGAAATGCCCACTGTTATAAATATTCACCATAAAGCAACTAAACTGGGATAAAATGATGCTTAAAGAATTTGAAAAATGGTTGACGGAAAAAGAATCCTTTTTACGTCAGCAAGGATTCACCATAGCCGTTTCACATTCTCCAACTGACATTAATAAACCGAGTCTCTGTGTCGATCTGGATTCGGACGACTACATGGGACGCATTGTTATGTGGAACACAGGAGAATGTCAAATTGAAATTGTTTCTGTAGAAACAGAAAAAACGCTTTTGGATAATTACAGGGTTGTTTCAACATCATCGGAATTTGATAACGTGTTTAGTCCGTTTTTTGAAAAATTAAAAATTCATTTTGAAAATGCCTTAACAGCAGAGGAGGATGAAAAATGGTATGAATTTAAATTGGGTCATTTGACTCTCAGACTGGCAAACGATTTTGAGCGCATCAGAGAAAGCGAAAAGAAATCTTCAGAAGAATATTGTCTTTATTTTAAGGAACAGAAGGATATGCTTTTCTTTCTCTCCAGAAACAAATTACTGCAATTAAATTCACGTTACACATCTGAAGAACTTTTGAATGATGCTTTAATATCTTGTGTAGGAAAAGTCATTGTTCGTTGAAAATACTTGAGGCGTTAAGAATTTTTAAGTGGCTGAAAAAGGGGGATAGATATCTAGAAGTTCAGAAAAATAATTTCATACGCACGAGGGCAACCACAAGGGATTGCCCCTACATGATTGTGAAATTATTGGTAGTCATGCAATGTGGGTGATATTGATAGAACGCTGATGACACTGATTATCATGATCTGCGCTGATTTTTGTTAAATTTTAATCCGTTTTTAATCAGTGTTAATCATGATCATCAGTTAAATCAGCGTTCTATCTAATCTATAACGACATCACCCACATTGCAGCACTACCAAATTATTTAAATGAAAAACTATAGCATTTTTCGATTGGGTGAAATATAAAAAAGGGCAACCACAAGGGCTTGCCCCTACAAAGGATGTATTTAGCGTAGCTTCCCTTCGGTTCACGCAAAAGGAAAATGCTATAGTTTCTATGGTGCTCCAAAAAACACCTCGGTAGAATTTGAAACTGATTTAGTCCCGTTTAAATTAGCGACTGATATCGTTTTCAATGGCAATGCTTATGTCCCTGCTTTTGCCAAAAAGGTGTCAAAATTGATTGCTTCTAGTCGGCCAATACCGCAAAGAACAAGAGATTATAAAGCAAAATTTAAAAACTTGATGGTAGAGTTTATAGAGCGATAGCCCTGAATGGATTGAAACATTATGGATTAGAAAGGGAGTTGAATTGGGAAAGGGAGAAAGGGGAAAAATTGTAGGGGCGTCGTGTTCGCCCCAAAAAAATGCCTGCCCAAATCGGCGCGTTCGCCTCAAACCAAACGCTTTAAATAACACTTTAAATCTTAAAATCTCATAGGGGCATTGCCCAAACCAATCAAGGTTTCCCCCATTCTGGCCTCTCAAAATCGGGGCCTCTGTCACGAGCCCAAGGTGGGCGTGGCCGACGACGAGTCGCTTCTGACAAACGTTGCCTATCTTCCTCATTTAATTGACTGGCTATATCAATTAAGAGTTGATGCATCATTTTACCGCCTTTTTGCTTTTCTTGTTCCAGCTTCGCTAAGGCTTCTGACAACACTTCTACATTAAAATCATCAGCCGTTAATTGTTGATGTACTTCACGGCGAGCGGCTCTCATAGCACGAATTTGAGGTTTCATCTGTTGACGATGTGCTTGTATCAAAGGGCTAACTTTTTCTCGGCTGGCTTCGGGTAAAGATTCAAGAATCCAACGAGGCCCGCGCGGCATGGGGGGAGGCTGGAAGAGTTTTGTCTCAGATAGCTGACCTAAATATTTGCCAACAACGATACCCCCCAAAAAAAGATTGAGTGCCAGTGAACTGAGCAATACGATAGCGAGGAGGCGTTGTTTACCGTTCATAAGATTTACTCCATTGGCGCTAAAGCCAATAAACTGACTTCCTCTTGAAATAACATATTGTCATCTTCTGAAACCGCATTCAAATTCAAACCTATGGATATTCCCAATAATAAGGGCACCATCAAGGCAAAGGCTGGACGCAAAAAATGTTCGCGAGGTGTCGTACCGATAAGCCACTGGATTAACCATTGCCAAGCATCTTGAGATTGCGAAGTGACACGATGAGCTTGAGCAATAATGCGTTTTTTCAACGCAGCGGATGCGGGCGCAATGGGAACACGATCTAATAAAGTGTCTAATGTTAAGGCGGACTGTTGTAGACGACGGGCTTCTACCGATTCATCAAGTAATTTCAGGGCATCGGCACGTTCGTCAATAGGCCACCGTTTAGCATTAGCCCCATAAGCCTCTACCAAGTCTGAAAACCGTTTTATCGTCATCGTGGTTTGATAAGTTTGATTAGATTGATTCATTCGAGTTCTCCCAATAGTTCAGCCGATTGTGCTTGAAGTATTTTTTTGAGTTTGCGTCGCCCCCTAGCCATCAAAGATTCTAAGGCTGATACGCTGATATTCAAAGCTTCAGCCGCTTCACGGTTGGTCATGCCTTGATAATGACACAGAATAATGGCACTACTTTGACTTTCGGGGAGTTGTTGCAATGCAGCTTGAACAAGAGCCGCGACTTCCTCTTGTTGTCGGAAATCGGCAGGTTGATGGGGATCGATCAATTCCACCTCGGTTATATCTACCATTTCTCCCTTATGACGACGGTGGAAATCAATACAGAGATTATGGGCAATGCTGTGCAACCAAGTTGACACTTTAGCTTGTTTGGGCCGCCACAAAGACGCTTTTTGCCAAACGCGCAAAAAGGTATCTTGAACAATATCATCCGCATCAGCAGGGTTGCCCAACATACGCTGGACAAACCCGTGTAATGCATCCAGATGTCTATCGACTAAGGTGGCAAAGGCTTCATGATCGCCGCAAATGATTCGCTGCATAAGCATTTCATCCGATGTATTTATCACTCAGCTATCCTCTGCAATCACCCATTGCCACGTTGTCGTTTAGCCTCTAGGCCTTAATAACCGCGACGACTGGGTTGTTGACTTAACTCATCCTTCGTGATGACACCATCATTATTGGCATCGAATTTATCAAACAGGGGTACATTCGCAGTCAATTCATCAAGGGAAATTTGCCCATCTCCGTTATTATCAAGGCGATTAAAATGCCTAGTTAACCGATTTCCATTACCTTGCCGTCCAGCGCCCATACCGCCTTGCCCTCTGGCACCCATCATACCGCCTTGCCGTCCAGCTCCATTAGCCTGATTTCTACTTGGCCGTTTACCGCGTCTGGTTTCTGCCATTGCATCTTGATCATTCTGTTCAGCAGAATCGGCTTGTGGAGGCTGCTTCTTCGATGGCGCGGCGGCGACAAATTCAGCCGGACTCAAGACACCATCCCCATCAGTATCGGCCGCATTAAAGGCCTCATCTAAACGCAGCTGCCTTCTGTCTTCCCGTTTCTGGGTTGTGTAGGCTTCAAATTCCTCTAGGCTCACCAAGTTATCCTGATCGGTATCCATTTCCTGAAAGTGAGCAGAGCGTTGAGATTGTACTTCGTCCAAGGTGATCTGTCCATCTTCATTAGTATCAAACCGCGTCATCAATCTGTCTATCCGAGCTTCTTGTCTGTCAGTATCACTAGCATATCCTGCTCCAAATCCAAAACCACAACCCTTAGCAAGCGTGACGTTAGCGGAAAGCGTGAGTGCAATGGCGGTTGAGAGTGTGACAATCGTTTTCATGATTATAATCCTCAGTGAAAAATTCAATTAAAATTAAAGTAAGTCGCGTAATGCGTTGTTATCAGGTTAAACGTTAGTCAAAAATTTTTCTGTCGCTTATGATGAAATTTTTTTTAATGGCATCGTCGATTAAATGCTATTTAATTATTAATTGGGGGCCCATAAGATGAAAATTTTCGCATATTTAACACCCTTATGATGAGTTGTTCCCCTAACTGCAAGGATTGTATATAAGAAGGGATTAAAACTACAAGGATTTGGTATAAAAAAGGATAAACCTCTTTATCTTTCAATTACAAGGATTTGGTACGCGCTTATATCAAATCTTTGTAGTTGGGGGTATCTTTGCTTAAGTACTGAAGCACAAATAAACAGGTATTTAACAACCAAGGGCAACCACAAGGGATTGCCCCTACATGACATTGTGTAGGGGCAATCCCTTGTGGTTGCCCCCTTTCTGTTTTTTTAAATA
>Ga0180298_1000154_pt1 | contig 15074 bp, 16 predicted proteins | sample GuaBasSediGuay13_FD_121800 | JGI IMG/M metagenome (GOLD analysis project Ga0180298, IMG submission 121800) | Subseafloor sediment microbial communities from Guaymas Basin, Gulf of California, Mexico - Guay13, Core 4488-10 , 4-6 cm | ecosystem: Environmental > Aquatic > Marine > Hydrothermal...
AGACGAGAAAACGCAGAAAGAGGGATGAGAAACATGACGAATCTTAGAAACCAGCGACGTTTAGCAGCGCAAATACTGAAAATCGGTCAAAACCGTGTTTGGATAGACCCTGAAAGAATAGACGACGTGGAAGCAGCTATAACCCGAGAAGAAATTAGGAAACTAATCCATGAAGGCGTTATAAAACCTCTACCAGAGAAGGGAGTAAGTCGAGCGAGAGCAAAAGTCTTACACGAAAAGAAGAAGAAGGGAAGAAGAAGAGGCTCAGGGAGCAAAAGCGGTGCAGCCCACGCGAAAATCTCCAAAAAAGAAGTGTGGATGAGTAAAATTCGAGCCTTAAGAAGAAGACTTCGAGAATTAAAAAACAAAAAGATAATCAGCGAAAACGCCTATCGAAAGGCTTACGTTATGGCAAGCAGTGGAAGATTCAGGTCAATAGCGGACATGGAAAACCATCTGAAAGAACAGGGACTCTGGAGGAAACGTTAAATGGCAAAGAATGCACGCTATTGTGTTCCGTTCAGGAGGAGGAGAGAGGGAAAGACAGATTACAGAGCAAGAAAAGCGCTTTTGCTTTCTGGAAAACCGAGACTGGTAGTGCGGGGTTCGCTGAAAAATATGACAGCTCAAATAATTGTAGCCAAACCTCAAGGAGATGAAGTTGCGGTTTCCGCACACAGCAGAGAATTAACAAAAAATTACGGGTGGAAGGCTCCTCAAGGAAACCTTCCAGCAGCCTATCTGACAGGACTTTTGTGCGGGTTAAAGGCGAAGGCGAAAGGTGTGAAAGAATCCGTCTTAGACATTGGATTGCACTCGCCGACAAAAGGTGCAAGATTGTTCGCAGCGCTTAAAGGGGTCTTAGACGCTGGATTAGATGTGCCGCACAGCGGAGAGAGACTTCCAAGCGATGAAAGAATAGAAGGACAGCACATCGCGCAATACGCTGCGAGTTTAGCTTCAAATCCGGAAGAATACCAATCAAAATTTTCAAAATATCTGGAACGAAAATTGCCGCCTGAAAAACTTCCAAAACACTTCGCAAAGGTTAAAGAAAAGATAATTTCAGCCTTTAAAAGCAAAGGAGTAAAAACCTAATGTCAACGAGAAGAAGAAGGACAACCGTGAATCTGGAGGAATGGGTTCCCAAGACACGCCTCGGAAAGATGATACAAGAGGGGAGAATAACATCAATTGAAGAAATTTTTACAGAAGGCTACCAAATACGGGAACCACAAATTGTTGATGCGTTACTCCCAGACATGCAAGAGGAAGTTATAAACATAAATCTTGTTCAAAAACAGACCGATGCCGGTGAAAAATCAAGATTCAAAGCAATAGTAGCCGTTGGAAACAAAGAGGGCTACGTCGGTTTAGGCTCGGGAAAAGCAACTCAAGTGCGAACAGCAATAGAAAAGGCGGCTATAGACGCGCGTCTAAACATTGTTCCAGTTAGGCGTGGATGCGGAAGTTGGGAGTGCGGTTGCGGAAGACCACACTCGGTGCCCTTTCAAGTTGAGGGGAAATGTGGAGGTGTAAGAGTAGTAATTATTCCAGGACCCAGAGGTTTAGGTCTTGTTGCCGGTGAGGTGGCGAAGGTTATTCTGGGACTCGCCGGCATAAAGGATTGCTGGACCAGAAGTTATGGTTCAACAAGAACTATTCCATCGTTCGCCTACGCTGTTTTTGACGCGTTAAAGAAAACCTACACTCTCATAACTCCCGTGGATTGGGTGAGACATTGACCGAAAAAACGGAAGAGCACAAATGCATAGTTGCTGTTAGGGTTCGAGGGGTTATAAGTGCTCCGAGACAAGTGAGAGAAACGCTTGAGATGTTAAACCTAAAAAGAAATAACTATGCGGTTTTAATAGATAATCGCCCCTCATTTTTAGGGATGCTGAAAACGGCTCAAAATTTCATCACATGGGGTGAAGCCTCAAAAGAAACCGTGAGCATGCTTATTAAGGAGAGAGGCAGAACCCTTGGAAACAAAAGGTTAACCGATGAGTACGCTCAGAAAATCGGTTACAAATCCTTAGATGAACTGGGTCAAGCCGTGTTCAACTGTCAATTAAAATATTGGAAGCTGCCCAACATACAACCAGTTTTCAAACTGCATCCGCCGAAAAAGGGGTTCAAGGGAAAAATCAAGAGAGCCTATGGTGCAGGAGGAGAACTAGGCTACCGCGGAGAGAAAATCAACGAGCTTATAAAACGGATGATTTAAGATTTTGCGATACATTTTATAGCAACCTTCTCAATGCCATTGTATTCAAGGAGAGGGCGAAATGAGCGGGAAATGGCGGAGAAAACGGAAACGTTCAAAATGGTTTAGAATATTCAAAAAATCAGACAGGGACAGCGAATCTGGAACAACAGTTTTCAAAACCCTTCGAATTAGAAACTCCAAAGTTAGGAAACAAGTCTATTATTATAAGCATCATCTTTCAAGAAGGAATAGAAAAATAGAATGGAGGGAACCTGAACCATTAACGGACGTGTTTGAGGATGAAGATGAAATAGTTGTAGTCGCAGAGTGCGTAGGATTTAACAAGAAAAACTTAAAAATCAACGTGAAAGACAGAAGATTAGTTTTATCCGCCGAATCCAAAAACCGCCAGTATCATAAAAGTTTAAATCTTCCGAAAAAAGTGATTCCACACACCTTAAGCACAACATATAAGAACGGTGTGTTGGAAATACGGTTAAAAAAGGTGGTTGAAGAAAAACCTTTAACCAAATAGTAGCTGGTTAAAACATGCCTCACAAACTTCGAAAAACAAGGAAAAAACGCGGTTCCAGAACCGTTGGTTACGGCAGAGTAGGCCAACACAGGAAATCAGGTTCAAAGGGCATGCGAAAGGCTGGAAGACACAAGCAGGGATGGAGCTATGTGATTAAGTACGAACCAGAATACTTCGGTAAGAGGGGGTTTACGTCGCCCAAGAGTTTAAGGCGGAGAGTGAACATTATAAACGTTGGAACATTAGACGAGATAGCTGAAGAGGTTTCAACAGAAAAAAAGAAAGATAAACTGTTCATAGACCTGGAAAATCTCGGATACACTAAGCTTCTCGGAAAAGGAAAGGTAACGAAACCTTTAATCATAAAAGTTTCATCATACTCAAAATCGGCAGCTGAAAAGATAAAAGAGGCTGGTGGGCGAATCTTAACAGAAACTTGAAAAATCAAAGTAGGGTTAACTCATGGCTGGAAGATTCCTAAGCTTATTCAAACCCATCGCCAGGTTTGTTCTAGAAATTAAGGCTCCAGAACGAAGGGTAAGCTTTAACGAAAAACTCTTCTGGACTGCAATAGTGCTAATTCTCTATTTCGTGATGTCTGAAGTCCCACTTTACGGAATTGAAACAAGAGCGCTTGGAGAACTCTCCGCCCTCAGAGTGATATTTGCCTCCAACCGCGGAAGCCTCATGGAACTAGGCATAGGTCCAATAGTCACCGCGGGCTTAATACTGCAGCTTTTGGTCGGTTCAAACATGATAGAAGCTGACATGTCGAATCCAGAGGACAGAGGCTTGTTCACAACAGCCAGCAAAGTTTTCTCCATAATCCTAACCGGAGTTCAAGCATCAGCCTACATAATAGGCGGAATGTACGGCGCCCTACCAGGCACATCAGCCCTAGCCGTTTTCCTCCAGCTTCTGGCAGCCGGCGTAATAGTCATTCTCTTAGATGAGCTGGTTCAGAAGGGATGGGGCTTCGGAAGTGGAATAAGCCTCTTCATCATGGCTGGGGTCGCTCAAAGAGTTTTCTTATCTAGTTTCGGGTTGGCTGGACCTATGGCTGACACAAACTATTACGGAGCGTTCATAGCCCTCGCACAAATAATCACACACATAACAAACGGTGACAGCATCATCATACATAGATCGGGTAATCCGCCTCCACCACCTGAAAACCACGGTCCGTGGATGTGGCAGCACATTTTCATAAGACCGGAAGACCCAACGTTGCCAGCTATGATGGGGTTCATCGCAACAGTTGCAACTTTTCTGGTGATAATTTACATGGAAGGTGTGAGAGTTGAACTACCCTTATCTTATGCTGGTTACAGAGGCTACCGAAGCAGATACCCGATAAAACTCTTGTACGTGTCAAACCTTCCAGTAATCTTTGCTTCAGCCCTCTTTGCAAACGTGTACTTCTTCTCCCAGCTCTTATGGAGCTACTTCGGTCAACCATCACCCGGACAAAACCTTTGGCTTGACTTGTTAGGACAATATCGATGGGTAGGTGAAGGAAGCAATCAGCATCTTCAGCCAGTAGGTGGACTAGTCTACTACGTGATTGCACCGCGCAGCATTGTAGACGTCATGGAAGACCCTCTCAGAGCCTTCGGCTATCTCGCCATCCTCGTCGTTTTCTGTATTGTATTCTCCATTACATGGCTTGAAGTCGGCGGAATAGGACCATCCACGGTGGCGAAACAACTAGTTGACTCCGGAATGCAGATTCCAGGATACAGACGTTCAGGGAAAGCCATAGAATCTATTCTTAAACGGTATATTCCAACGGTTACCGTTCTGGGAGGAATTATTGTAGGATTAATCGCCGGCGTTTCAGATTTCTTCGGAGTTTTCGGCTCTGGAATGGGAATCTTGCTTGCCGTTGGAATAATTTACCAGTATTATGAGATATTGATGAGGGAGAGAGCTGCTGAACTGTATCCGGCGTTTAGGAAGATATTTGGAGGATAAAACTATGAAGAAAACTATTATTGTCACAGGAATCCCGGGAACCGGGAAAACCACGGTCTGCAACGACGTTGTTAGACTTGCTGAAAAGGCTGGTGTAAAGGTTAACGTGATAAATTATGGGACTGTTATGGTTGAAACACTTCAGAAACATAAGAAAAGCATGGAAAGAGACGCGATGCGGAAAACGGATGTTGATTTTCAACGCGTATTGCAAAGAGAGGTTGCAGAGACAATCGCTGAAAAAATAAAGGAATTAGAGGGTATAACGATAATTGACACGCACATGTCGATAAAAACTCTGGGCGGATATCTCCCAGGCTTGCCGAATCATGTTCTACAACTTTTAAAACCAGAGATGCTTGTGCTCGTTGAGGCTAAACCAGAGGAGATATCCTCAAGAAGGATGAGAGACACAACGAGAAAGAGAGATGAGGCTGTGGAAGAGGCTGTGAAGGAAGAGCTTTCATTCTCAAGGTTAATGGCTGGGGCATGCGCGGTTTTCGCTGGTGCACCGATAAAAATAGTTATTAACGCTGAAGGAAAACAAGAGGAAGCAGCCAAGGAGATACTAAAGAGTTTAGGAGTAAATTTGGGATGATAGAAATTTTACAAAATATTCCCTATTCAACCCTTTTCATGTTCTTCCTAGCTCTGGTAATAACACTTGCAACGTCGGTAGCCAACCGTCTCTTAACAGACCCGGAGAAGATGAAAGCTTGGAGAAAGGAAATCTCGGAGTGGAACAAAGAGCTACGTGAGGCACACCGCGCCAACGACAAGAAGCGTATGGAAAACTCATGAAGAGACGCGCGTGGAGGATCCGTTTAGAGCTCTTGGTTATCTTGGTATTCTGGCTGCTTTTTGTGTCGTTTTCTCGCTTACTTGGATTGAGGTATGTGGCTTAGGTCCATCGACAGTAGCGAAACAGCTCGTTGCTTCTGGGATGCAGATTCCTGGATATAGGCGGTCTGGAAAAGCCGTTGAATCTATTCTCAAACGTTACATTCCAGCGGTAACAGTGCTAGTTGGGGTAATTGTAGGATTGATTGCTGGTGGTTTCAGATTTCTTCGGAGTTTTCGGCTCTGGAATGGGAATCTTGCTTGCCGTTGGAATAATTTACCAGTATTATGAGATATTGATGAGGGAGAGAGCTGCTGAACTGTATCCGGCGTTCCGAAAACTGTTTGGAGAATAACGCTGAGTAAATGCAAAAATAGTTATTAATATCAATGTTGTAAAAGAGAAACTAGTCGGAATTGTTAGAGGAACAAGACATGACCCCTCTTGAATGGTTGTTAATGCCTGAAGCACCTGGAGCAACAATAGCTATAATAATTATTTGTGCACTCATTTCCTTCGCCAACTCCTCTATAAACCGTTTTCTGATAAGCCGCCTTGTAGGTTGGGAACAATATAGAACAATGCAGAAAGAAATCGCTGAATATCAATCCCTAACAAGACAAGCTCTACGCACTAAGGACAAAAAACTTATGGAAAAAGTGAAGAAAAAAGAACCCCAGATTATGAACATGCAGAAAAAAATGGCTAAACCCCAACTAATCATGTTCGCCATTCCATTCGTTTACCTTCTCGTTTGGTGGCTTGTATTATTACCTCTTTATGGGGCAAACCCCGTAGCATACATCCCAGGAATCGGAGGCATCTCCATTTTCTACTGGTATTTTATCGCATCCTCTCTATTCGGAATATTGGCCTCACGTTTGTTAGGCATTACGCCAATAGAATAGGAAGTGAAAAAATGCCCCAGCCACATCTATGCACAAGAAGCAAAAAACAAATAAAAACCACGGTTCCCGGCGGGGAAACAAAAACCCACTACAAGAAAGAGAAGGCCTCTGAAGCTGTCTGCTTTTTATGCAGAAAACCCTTATCTGGAATACCACGTTTAGACGCAACAGAAACACGTAAGCTTAACTACACCAAAAAGAGAATATGGCGCTTATACGGCGGAAAAATATGCCCCAAATGCTTAAAAGACGCAATAAAACAAACAGTAAGAGCCCTAGCCTAATTTTGAGGAAAAAACATGGCTAAAACTATGTCTCTAGTGATTTGCGTTTGTGGAATGGCTGGGAGTGGAAAGAGTACTGTTGCAAAAAAACTGGCAAAAAAATACGGGCTAAAATACTATTCAGGTGGAGACGCTTTAAAAGCCATAGCCGTGGAAAAAGGCTACAAACCCTTTGAAAGGGGATGGTGGGAAAGCAAAGAGGGGATGCGTTTTTTAGAGAACAGAAATAGAGACTTAAAGTTCGATAAAATGGTTGACAAAAAACTTTTAGAGCTGGCGGAGCAAGGAAACGTGATCCTTGATAGCTGGACCATGCCGTGGCTTCTCAATAAAGGCTTTAAAATCTGGCTGGAAGCCTCCGAAGAACAGAGAGCCAAAAGAATAGCCAAAAGGGACGGCATCAGCGTTAAAGAAGCCTTAAAAGCGTTAAAAACTAAGGAGGAAAAAACAAAGGCTATATACAGAAAGCTTTACGGCTTCAGTTTAGGGGATGACTTCACCCCGTTTCACCTGGTATTAGACACAAACCATCTTAAGGCTGAGGAAGTTTTCCAGATTTTATGTATGATAATGAACAACATGGTTCTTGCTTCCAAAAAGTATTTCCATTAAATTTTAAACAATGACTCAAATGCGCTTTACAGACGCGCAAATACTTACTCAGATAAGAGCCCTTAGAAAATTAAATTTTAAATTAGAGATCCTTCTATAATTAATTCCTTCTAGGAGATGAAGATAAAAGAAACATGTTAAATGGATCCTCACATGCTATCTTCTGGTTGCTTTTTGTATTGTTGCACCACATATTTTTGTTCCTTCGTATTTCAGTGATTAATCAATAGTGCTCATACTTGCGATTTTCAATACTATCGTTTCTCCAATTTTTCCGTTAGACAAATGATTCCCACAGAAGGAGAGAAAACACGTTAAAACAAGCTTTTACCGAAGAAATAGCGAATGTTATCTTTGTTTTACAGACCTGAGGACTTAGAGTTTCTTTTCAAAAAAAGTTTTGCACTTTTCCACTGTTCCTGAGCTATTCGAAGGTTACCAACAACACTTCCATGAAGAGAATAAAATATGTAACAAAGGTAGGTGCATCTGGCACATTCACTGTAGACCTTACGAAGCGCATCAAATTTTTCGCTGCTCCAAACCTTAGGTAGGTCAAAGATTGAAGCAACAGGATTGTGAAGGTGGCATCCAGCAACCCTGCCAAGATGGTCTATCATGAAAAAGTTTCGAAGCGCCCTACACTTCCATGTTCTTTTACCCGTTAAATATAGGTTTTTAACGGCTTCAAGTATCTCAGTTGTCATAAGGATATTGCTGTTTCTCTTCCTCATCTCTATAAGAAAATCGCAGAGCTTAACCATGGCTTTCTTATCAGTTATTACAAATTCATCGTTTTTCTTACCTATTTTAAAAAGCTGATTTGAACCTTCAGAAAAATCGTAAGAGTACAAGCAATACCAGATTGGAATTCCCTTTTTAAGAAAGTACTTTGTGAAATCAGCAATTTCATACAAGTTGAACTGCGAAATCGTCGGTGAAACAACCACGTTAATTCCTTCCTCATGCAGTTTGTCAACCGCTTTCATGGCTTTTTTCCAAGAACCCTTAACACCCTTCAAATAATCGTTTTTCTCAGGGTTCAAGCTGTCTATAGAGATTGCAACAAAATCAGCATTGCGTATATCTTCTATCTTTTCTTCAGCCATGCTACCGTTATCATAAATGGTCGTTACAAAAGAATGGGAGGCATAATCTACTATTTCACCAATATCATCTCTTAAAAGAGGGTTTCCTCCAGATAGAACTACTTCTATAACACCCATTTTTTTAAGAATATTCAAACCATTCTTTATATCCGCCGTTGATAACTCTCTTGAGTCTTGTTCACGCCAAACATTACAGCCTTTACATCGATAATTACATTTTCTCGTAACCATCCATTGAACATGATACGGTCTGTTAGGCACCAAAGAACGAAAGGCAATACCCGCTGCTTTCTCCAAAGATGTGACCATGCTTGAACCTTCAGGTTACATTTATGATTAACCCATTTATTCTATTAGGAAAATATTAAAATTAGGGTTGAAACATGTTGTTTTAATCCTCAGAGGATTTTACATGGAATCCATAGATGTGGTTATGCTGACAAAGAACAGTGAGCATATTCTTAAAAGATGTCTTGAATCTGTTTATGAAAATGTTCCCGTTAAACGGCTTATTGTGGTTGACGCTTCCTCAACCGACAACACGTTGAAGATCATTGGCGATTTTAATGATAAGTACGGAAATGTCAAGGTTATAACTGAAAATGGTACAAGGGCTGAAGCACGAGAGAGAGGAATTCAAGAAGTTGAAACAGAATGGTTCATGTTTGTGGATAGCGATGTAGTGCTATGTAAAGATTGGTTCAGAAAAGCCGTCAAACACATTGACGACGACGTGGGCGCCATCTGGGGTTTAAACATCGATTTGATTCCAAACGTGAAAAACAAGCTTTTTATGAAGTCGTTAGCTTTGGTTGCAAGGGAATGTTTTAATCTCAGGGGGGGAATGCACGATACGCTGATTCGAACAAAACTTGTAAGGGACATCAAAATTCCAAGGAAACTTCACGCATATGAAGATGCTTTCATAATTAACTGGATAAAGAAGAAGGGCTACAAGGCGGTTATAGGCGACGACGTTTATTGTCTGCACAACAGACCGAGGGAAGACTGGGACTTGAAAGAAAGCATCTCGCTGGCTGCCCTTGAAATAAAATGCGGCTTGTTTTATTCTCACATTTTCAGATACGCCTTTTACTATCCCTTCTTCGCTTTTTACTGGTTTCTGCAATCTTTCGGCAAAAACTTCGGCGATTTATTTTCTAGAAAGAGCAAACCAAAGATGGTCAGATAAAGGTCTAACCATATTTTTAGCGGTTCCGCTTTTTTCGATGATGACACGTTCACTTGAACTTTTAAGAAATTCTCCAATCACCGCTGCTTCAATCCCGTGATTTCTCAAGGTTTCAACTATTTTGTCTGCAAGGTTCGAATCAACAGAAACTAGTAACGCCCCTGAGCTGATGAGCTGTAGCGGGTCGACCTGAAAAAATTCACATATCTCAACTGTTTCTTGTTCAACTGGGATTTTCTCTTCAAACACTTTTACACCCACGTTAGATGCATCTGTCATCTCATAGATTCCCCCGAGTACACCGCCTTCCGTAGGGTCGTGCATGGCGTGAACACCACCCGTTTTGAAAGCTAGAATCGCTTCTTTGACCACGCTTATCTTTTTAAAGAATTCTTTGGCGCGTTTCAACGTTGAAGAATCAACGGCTTTCCTTAGTTGTGATTCTCTGTCAGACGCCAGAATTGCTGTGCCTTCGATTCCAGCGCTCTTTGTTAGTATAAGCTTGTCACCTGGTTTAGCTCCGCCAGCTGTCACGTAGTTTCCTTTTTCTGTTAAGCCCATGATGCAGCCGGCAACTATGGGGTTTTTGATTCCAGGGGTTACCTCACAGTGTCCCCCCGCTATGGCTATTTCCAATTCTCTTGCAGCCTTGTCCATCTGAGCACATATTGTTTCAACTGTTTCTCTATCCACACCTTCAGGAAGCAGAATACATGAGAAGAGAAATTCTGGTTTAACACCGAAGGTGGCAACATCGTTTGCGTTTATGTTTACGGCAAGCCAACCTATTCTCTCTACGGCTCCGGTGATGGGGTCTATGGAAACGATTAAGGATTTATCTCCAATGTCTAAGACTGCCCCGTCGAACCCAACGGAGGGACCTAAAACTACCTCTTTTCTTTTCACACCTAAGTTTCTGAAGACAATGTCCCTAAGGATTTCAACTGGAATCTTTCCGTGCGGCAGTTTCATTGCAAATAGCCTTTAAGGATATTTAGACTTTTAATGCTTACTCGAAAAACATCAAGGTTGTTGGAACCATGGAAGTGTTCTTTCCACAATCTTAGCTAACGGATATCCTATGGCTATAGATATTAAGGCTTGTGCGAAAAAATCTTGAATGAAAGATAAGATAGCAACCGGATATCCTTTGATGAATATGTTAACGAAAAAATAGCTTGAAGCCATAAGGAAACCGCCTATCCCACATGCAATTAACTGCAATATTGAATTCCTTTTCTTCGTTAGTCCGGGCACTATTCCCTCTAATCCATGTGCAATTATCGAAATGTACCAGCGTGGATATGCGAAGTAAAAGTCTGCTACAATAGCACCGACGACACCGACAAGTCCTCCAACTTTTTCTCCGAAAAGCAACGCTACAAGGAAAACAACAAAGTCTCCGAAATGCAACAAACCTCCGGTTGGTGATGGAACAGGATATATTTGATATGTGAAGACTATCATTACGGCGTACATAGCGGAGAAAACGGCTACCACAGCGACTTCAACACTTGTCAACAATGGTCCTCTTAACGCTTTAGATGGAGTGGTCGCAGCTATCAAAGTGCTTGTTAAGATGAGAATCATACCAACTATGGTTCCGGCGATAAAAACATCTAATTGATCTAATCCAAAAGCTGTTGGAGTAAAGAGACCTAAGAGAGCGGAGACAATGCTTACCACATCTGTGAAGGCACTTACCTTCGAGTAACCTTTGTGCATCACATAGGCTCCGGTTATGGCAAGTATAGCACTGAACAAACCGAAGAACAAACAAAGACTGGAAAACATTTTCTCAGAGTCACTTAGATGTACTTCTCCAAATATGGACCAGCCGAAACTTGATAGAATGTATAAAACCTCGGAAACAGAAGCAGTTCCTGTTAGAACCCCGCCAATAGTCGAAGAAATCCACGCCGTTAGTTGTCTGTTCATTAGATTCTTCACCTTAGAGATAGTATAGTTATAACTATACTATATTTTAGTTTTTCGCTCAATATTTACAGAAATTACAGGAGCAAAGCTAAATCCTCTATTGCCCGTAAAACTTTTTTTCCACGTTGTGTTATTTTGAAGAACTTCTTTCCGTTTTTTGCGTAGCCTATTATCAATCCTTTTTTGGAGAGTTCTTTTAGATGTTGGTAGATTGCGGCTCTTGTCATCGTTTTTCCGAGTTTTTTCCATATGTCATAGCCGTATGTGTCTTCTCTGCTTAGGATTCTCAGTATCTTCTCTTTTGTGCTTATCTCTAAGCCTACGGCTGTTGTTTTTTGTTTTTTTGTTAGCGCTTGTAGAACGTCTGTGGCTTTCAGTCCGCTTCCGGTGATTAGGCACACTACGCTTTCTTTCTTGTCGATTCCTTTCTGTTGAATTATTTTTTTCAAGGCTGCAATGGTCGCTGAGCTTGCTGGTTCCGCAAACATTCCTTCAAATTTTGCTACTTGGAGCTCCGCTGTGAAAATTTCTGAGTCTGAAACTGTAAGGGTTAAACCGTTCGATTCTTTTATGGCTTTTACCGCCAATTCTCCTTGTAGGGGTTCAGCCGCCAGAACGGCGAGGGCGTGTGTGGAAGGCTTTGAGACCTTAACTGGTTTAGACTTTCCTTGTAGTAGTGGTTTAACTATGGATGCGCATCCTTCTGGTTGAACACCGATCATTCTCGGCAGAGATTTTGTCATCCCGAGTTTTTTGAGTTCTTTAAAGCCTTTCCAGATTGAATACATGGTTCCACCGCTTCCCATTGACACTATGAACCAGTCTGGAACACCGGACTGCTCGTACACTTCATACGCGATTGTTTTTTGAGCCTCAATGACGAGGGGGTTAAGCTCCGCTGTTGCTTGATACCAGCCCGTTTCCTTCGCTAAGGATTTGGCTCTCCTTATCGAATCATCCACTATCTCGCCGAACTCCTCGATAACCGCGTCGTAAACGAGCATCTGAGCGAGTTTTCCAACATCGACAAGTTTTGGAACGATCACGTGGCAGATTAAACCAGCCTTTGCACAGTAAGCAGAAAGAGAAGCGCCAAGATTTCCGTTTGTCGCACATATCAAAGTGTCATAGTTGAGGTCCATCATGTTTGAGGTTAGAAGGGCTGCCGCTCGATCTCTGAACGAGTTTGTCGGATTCCTTGTCTCATCCTTCAAATAAAGGATTTTAAGATCCAACTCTTTGGCAAGCCTCGTCGCTTTATGTAATGGTGTGCCACCTTCACCTAAACTTATGATATGCTTCACAGGTGGCAGCAGAGGCTTGTATCTCCAGAAACGGAGGGGGCCTGAAAATTTAATCTTATGTTTCTTCGGTAGGCTTACCTCGTATTCCATTGTGCCTCCACATTTTTCACATATGCCTTGAGGGGGGTAAGGTGGAAATTTTGAACCGCATCGGGTGCATTTAAGAATCATAGTTTACTCATTAAATTATTCATGTTAAGCGCATTTTAACGTTTGCAAATGCTTGGAGTGGGAAAACATCTAAATGATAGTTTGATGCTGAATAATAGCAAACTGTGAGTTGAAAGGATATGGGTGAAGAAAAAGAAGACCCTGTTAAACTGCACAAGGATGGAAATACGCTTTATGAGCTGGGAAAATATAAGGAAGCCATGGAAAACTTTCTGCGAGCCTCGGAGCTTTATCGAAAGGTGAACAATTTTTTTGACGGAGCCGTAATGCTTTTCAAGGCTGGTGAATGCGCGTACATGCTTAAAGATTACGAGACAGCCGTGGACTACTTTTTGAAGTCAGCGGATTTATCCTTCAAGAAAGGTTTTGACAGGTTCGGTGTCAGCGGGTTAGAGTACGCAAGAGACTGTTACAAAGCTTTAGAAGATAAAGAGAAGCTTGAGGGAGTGGAGAAGAAGATAAAGGAAGTTAAAGCGAAGCTGGAGCAGACGTTCTAAAACTTTAGAGCTACCCTTATTTTTTGTTTTAACAACTTTTATTTCTCATGTTTAACATATTGAATGTGCCGAAAGGGTAGTGTTATGCCCACACCTTTTAAAGCTCTCGCAGAGCTTTGTGAAAAACTCGAAGCAACAAACAAGAGGTTGCTCATGATAAGTCTAGTTGCTGATTTTTTAAGAAGATTAGATAATGATGAGGTTGAACCAGCGGTGTCCATGATCCTCGGCAGAGCCTTCCCAAAATGGAGTCAGCGAACCCTTGACGTCAGCTGGGCAACCTTGAGTAATATTATAAAGCGAATAACAAATGTTGACTGGAAAGTTTTCGGGGAAGCCTTCGACAAGACAGGTGACATAGGTTCAGCTACAAAGATACTTTTTGAGAACAGTAAAATCGGGAAACAAGCAACGCTTTTTGAGAGAGTGTTAACGATTACGGAGGTTAGGCGTGGTTTGGAAGCCATCGCAGAAACCGTTGGGTCTGGTTCAAGAGAGAAGAAGGAACGTTTGATGGAGGCTTTGTTAAGCTCAGCTTCACCTGTGGAAGCGAAATATCTTGTTAAAATCTTCATAGGGGAAATGCGAACGGGTTTTCACGAAGGGTTGATGGAACAAGCGGTTTCAAAAGCCTTTCAGATCCCCTTAAAAACTGTGCAGAAGGCGAGTATGAGCGTTGGTGACGTAGGGGAAGTCGCGTATATAGCTAAAACGAGAGGTAAAGAGAGCTTGTCAAAAATCGGATTCAAAGTTTTCAGACCAGTCAAGCTTATGCTCGCTCAGATGGCGAACGACGTTAAAGAAGCCTTGAGAGAGCATGGCGGAAAAACGGCGTTTGAACACAAGTTGGATGGAGCGAGAGTTCAGATACATAAACGTGATAGTGAAGTACGGATTTTCAGCAGAAGACTCACGGATGTGACTAGGAGCTTACCGGAAATTGTTGAGCTTGTGCAGCGCAACGTGAAAGCTGAAGAGGCAATCTTTGAGGGAGAGGTTATCGCCGTTGACGGTCAGGGACACCCTATACCCTTTCAGCATCTGATGCGGAGATTCAGAAGAGTTCACGCGATAGAAGACATGGTTGAGAGAATTCCCGTGAGGCTCTACCTCTTCGACATTTTATACCTTAACGGGAAAAGTCTAATGTCTACACCTTATGTTCGGCGGAGGCAGATTTTGGCTGAAAATGCTGGTGAAATAGCTTTAACGGAGCAGTTGATCACGGATAAGGTTGAAGAGGCTGAAAGGTTTTTGGGGGAAGCTGTGGACGCTGGGCATGAAGGGTTGGTTGCCAAAAAGCTTGACGGTGAGTATACGCCTGGGGTTCGTGGGAAACGATGGCTTAAGATTAAGCCTGTTCTTGAACCCTTAGATTTGGTTGTCGTTGCAGCGGAATATGGTTACGGTAGGAGACACGGTTGGCTTTCGGACTATTATTTGGCTGCACGGGACGCTGAAACAGGTGAGTATTTAACGGTTGGCAAAACCTTTAAG
>Ga0180298_1000155_pt1 | contig 15069 bp, 26 predicted proteins | sample GuaBasSediGuay13_FD_121800 | JGI IMG/M metagenome (GOLD analysis project Ga0180298, IMG submission 121800) | Subseafloor sediment microbial communities from Guaymas Basin, Gulf of California, Mexico - Guay13, Core 4488-10 , 4-6 cm | ecosystem: Environmental > Aquatic > Marine > Hydrothermal...
CACTTGGAGAAGTAAGAGTTATCGTTCCTTTTTCGGGAACTGTCCCGTCTGTATAGTTGAAGAAGAAAGCCCAATAGAAGCGTCTGTTAATAACTATTGTTTCGGTCTTGCTTGAGTATAGGTTTATTGTTTTTGTTGCACTAAAGGTTTTGTCTTTAACTTTGACTTCAGCGTATATTGATACGCTTCCTCTGGGCAGCTTGAAGTATGCGATTCCGGTTTTGTCGGCGTTTTTTCGTTCTCCGTTAACATTTAACGTAGCTGGAAGTGGGTTGCCTCGTTGGTCAACAACTTTAAGTTTTAAGTCGTAATATAGCGGGAGATGAATCGTGACAGTTTTTGAATAGTCTAAATTGACTTCAGATGATGCGGATAAAGTATCTGCTTGAACTTTAACTGTGTATTTTCCTTTCCTGAGTTTTGCCACAAAAATTCCATTTTGGTCTGTTTTTCCAGATGTAGGCGTTATAACTGTTGCGTCTTTAACTGGATTATTTCTTGAATCAACAACTTTTATTGTGAGAGTGTATTTGGGGATTGTTATTTTAACTGTCTTGTCTGAGTCTAAGGTTACTTTTTGTGTGTATGTGAAGCCTTGATAGGAAACTTTTACTGTGTATTCGCCTGCAGAGATAGCTTCTGAAGCACGACCGCTCTGGTCAGTGGTGGATGTAAAGGGTTCAAGGATTTTAGCGTTAGCAACTGCAACTCCATCTGAATCGACAACTTGAACTGTAAGCGTGTATGACGGAGTCGAGTATGAAATGAACAGCTTGGGCTGGAATCCTGCTCCAGCCTCTTTGGTTTTTATGTTTATGAAGCTTGTGTCGCAACAGTATTGCCTATTTTGGGTGTCTGGAAATATTACGAAAGCTACTTTCTTGTCTGATTTAAGATGTTTCATTACGTAATTTTTAGCTGCACCAAGTTTCCATGTGAACCATCCGCTTTTAAAGCCGTATTTTCCGCCGAAAAGTTGAGTGTGATAAGCTCCCGGAATTCCGTTGTTGGGCTGGTTGTTCCATGTTATTGTTTTTTCGTCCCAGTCGGTGTCAGCCCAAATAATGCAATAATATTGCCCCTTTTCAGCTTCTTTGTATCCTGAATCGGCTCGGTCAAGAGTGCTCACAAAGCTTATGTAAACTTGAAGCGTAACATCGTTTACAACTGCGTAGCTTGGGATGGATGAGAGGTCAAACATAAAATAAGCATACCGTATATCGTTCCAGTTTGGAGAACCGTCAGCCCAACTGATTGAGGCTTGAATTTCACTATAAGAGCCAGTATTAAGGGTGCGTGCTCCGCTAAATACAAATGCATCTCCGCTACATGCTATTGTTGAGGATACACGTGGGTATAAGGAGAAGGCTGCGAAACCTCCGATTATGGACAGTAAGGCAGTAAGCAGCACTATTATGGATTTTGGGTTTTGAGGCATTTTTATCCCTCACATCAATTTTATGCGGTTTCTATATTTACTAAAAAAGGGGGGTTTAAATTTAGAACTTGCGGTAGTATTGCTACTCTAGTTTGATTGACGTCAAGTATAGTGCTATCGGAACAATTATTGAGCCTATAAACGCATTAACTATGTATGTTAGGAATGTTGTGCCAGTTAACTCAAATGTTTCGGAAAGTATCACTGAAAATATGAAGCCAAAGATAACTCCTATTATTGCCGCTGCTATTGTCATTATGATTATAAATGCTAGGTTGAATTTTGTCGTTTTGCCTTCGTATACAGCTTTTAGCAAGCTACCTACAAATGCAATTAGAAACACAATCCATTCAATAGGAACCATAATCATTCACCACCCTTTTAGGTTACAACTGAAATCGTTGTTGATTGGTCTGTCCACCATCGTAGTGCTGTTCTTAGGCAAGAGTAGTATTCGAACATTTTGATTGTCATTGTTCCAGACACGGCGGCGGAAGCTTCGAAGTATATGTCAACTCTGTGTATTTCTCCGACTTCCATTTCGTCCATTTCGACGTAGTAGCCAGTCATTCCGTCATCTGAGCCGTCTGTGTCTTCAAGCACAGTTGAGGTTGCTCCGTTTACGCTTGCAGAGGTTGGGGTTAGGCTTGAAATCTTGCTTAGGTATAGGCGTCCAGCCTTAATGACTTTTGAGTAGTCGGCGTCGCTTACAGTCATGGTTATGGTTAGGAGGAATTTGGTGTATTGGGTTGTGTTCATCTCGGTTACAGTTATGTCATATGCTCCTGAAGTGCTGTTGTATGCCTTAATTGCAGTTGTGAGAGTTATTGATGCTCTGTCATAAACGTTTAGCTGGGATGGGTCAAGCCATACTTCCTTGTCTTCGCTGTTGGTTCCGGGGACAGTAACAGTATAGTATTCTGGGTAGAATGATTTGCTGGCTGCAATGTCTCTGATGAGAACTACGTATGTGCCTGCGTCAAGTGGAACTGTCCAGTATCCGTTAACGCTGTCATATGATGCGGTAGCTATCGGCTTGGTTGTGAAGGTTCTCTGGAACGGGTCTGTTCCGCTTGGGTAGAATTCCACTTGAACATTTGACGTTTCAAGCTGATATATTGCTGGGTTGTAGACTTTGAATTTTACGGTAAGCCCTGTTGTATATTTGTAAGTTACTGTAGGTGGAGCGGCATAGTAGACTTGCCATATAATGATTCCGATAACTATGACGAGTAGCAATACTACCGCAAGGGTGCTTTTGCTGACTCTTATTTCGTCCGGCATGATTCTTTCCCTTTTTCCCTTTTTTACCGCTACTATATTGAGTTTTATTTTAATATAAATTGAATCATGTCTAATGTGTTAGAAAAGTTTCTAACGGATTTTTTAGTAGCGGACGCTACATAAGTTGCTTTATTTCCTTAATGGAAATCAAGACCCCGAAAGCACAAAGAATTACAATTATTAGCTGTATACTCCATTGGTTTACGGTTACGAATGAAATTATGGTTAGACAAAGGAAAATGAAAATTAGCGGAACCCATGTAAGCAGTAGTTTTCTGAAGAGATGTCTATAGCCCTTTATTATTTCTATTTTTACAACCTCTTTTACTCTGTAGCCCTTGAGGGTTTGCTCAACAATATTAAGGGATTTAAGTTTCTCAAGGTGATGGAGAATAGTTGGTTTTGATAAGCCTAATCCGAGAGATAGCTGCTCAAGTGTAACTTCCTTGGGGTTATGGCGTAAGAGAAAGTTATATACTTTCAGCGTATCCACGGTAAGCTTTTTGAGGAATATTTCATCTTCCCTATCCATTTTACCTACCTTTTTCGGATGGGGGAATATACATTGGAAGACGTTCTATTACGTATCCCCGACGCCAAATGAAGTAGCATATTAGAAATATTATTGTGCTTATGAGAATTAATGCGGGAATTCCATAAAACGAGAATAGAATGGCGATATTAGGAAACATAGTCATTAATTTTTCTCGCATATAAGGCATTGTAAGTCCGATTCCCCACAATATTGTCGGAACGATAGGCAGTGCCCACATTTTAAATTTTTTAACGGCGTAATGTGATATAAGATAAGCCCATATGAACACGAAGCCGAATCCGACATAAGTATATACTGGGTCTTCTTGTGTAAAGAATGCCTTGTCAAGCGAAGCCATAAAAAATGGCAATAATTTTAAGGATTCTACTGCCTGTTGAGCGTTTCCAGCTATAAAGTGTTCTAACGCAGCAATTAAGCTTGAGCCTACTGCGGGAGCAGCTAGGGCAGACCAAAAAATTGCAGCTTCAAGATTACGTATAACAAGAGTAAGAATTACTGCAACGATTGCGAAGCCAAAAACAGACAGCCAGAAAATATCCATGTTACACCACTACTTCAGCCTTTATCGCTTCAGTCAAATCTTTCGGCGAGCCATACTTTTTCAATATGTAAATGTAATCGTCATGATTTTCTCTCATGTGTTTAAAGTCGGATTTAGGAACATTCTTGAACCATTGAGACTGCACAATATCAGTTCCAAGCCAGCAGATTCCCAGCACGTAATAGGTGTCATCGCCTTTGAAGGGACGTTTTGCGAATCCAGTCTTAAATATTGGGATTCCGCCTTCTTCTTTTCTGCATCTGAGAATCCAATCTACAACGTTTTCTACAAAATCGATAGATTGTGTTCTTGCTGGTTTAAAAAGTATTCCGTGTATTTGGTTGTAGTGCTCATCAGCCATGTTAAACGCCTCTTAAACCACAGAGCTTTCTTTCATTTTTATGGCTTCATGAATTTTTCGGTAATCATCTGGGGTTGCAACCACAAATTTTGCGTCGATTTCCAACCTTCCAGTCTTGTCAACTTGAACCTCGAAAACTTTGCTCTCATCAACTTTACATACGAAGACTTTTGTTCCGTCTTCACGTTCATTAATTAGCGTGCATTCCGCAGGAGGTTTATTTCTTCTTAATATTGACATTATGCCACCAGTTTAAGTCTTATTCTGTTTGGAAATATAAAATTTTTGAAATCAGGAATTTATGTAGAAAAAAAGAGAGTAAAATAACTAAAAGATGTTATTTGTTTACTGTCGGCGTTGTTTCAGTTTCCGTGTCTATAGCTTTTTCATTTCTTCGCTGAGGCACTTGACAAATTCGTCCCATGGCTTGCCCTTGCATTTTGGTGCGGGTGGAGAAGCCGCCACTTTCTCGTTTCTTGCAATGACTTTCGCACTTCTACGCATTACACCGGGGTGCCTGATTACTGGCTTTCTTAGTGACGGTTTGTAGTAGACACGGTTTGCAAATGCGTTCTGCTTTACATGTCCGCTTGTTTGACCTAACTTTGCAGGCATACTTAATTCACCTACTTTAAGGTAATTTCAGTTTATCTTTTTAAGCATTTTCAAAGAATTTTTTAAAAGTTGGACTTTGCCAATACTTTTGACCCTGTTGGAAGAGTTATTTTGCCTTGGTTTACAAGATTCTTAATGCATTTTATTGAAGGGCGTTTTCTACATGTGTATACTCGGTCGCATATAAGGACTAAATCGGCGTCGTTTATGTGAATGCATAAGGGCGGATTTTGTTTTAGTTTCCATGTTCCCGTTTTCAAGAAGTAAAGTGTAACACGGCTTTTTTTATCTCTCTTCACAAACGGTCTTCTAATTAGTTTCTTTAAGTAGTAATAAACATGTTGGGTGGAAAGCGTATGTTCGCCATGCCTTTTTCTTCTACTGTTAACTTCTTTACATATTTGTTTTAAAGTCGCCTTCTTTACGCCTTTCTGTTTTAGTTGTAGAAGTGCAAAAAATATCTCATATTCAACTGGTGACATAGGGGGGAAATGAGGCATAATGCAGTCCTCTTAATCCAATTCCTAATTTGAACATTAAATCATTTTATGTATAAAAAACTTTTTAAGCTAGCCGAGTTACGTCTTGTCCGGGGCGTATTCTAGACCCACCTGTAAACAGTAGCCGTTCAATTTCTAATTCTGGCTCTTGAGCGGATAACCCTCTTAGTATTCCGTATGGAGCGAAAGGAGTCATAACGGTTGGCACAACTCTTATTTGGTATTTATACATAAGCGGGCGGTTTGCTGGATGACTTAGGTTTATCGTTTCGAACCTTTCAACAAATATTGCGTTACGGATAGTGTCTATGCCCCAGTCTTGAACTATCTTTATGAACCTTCTGGTTTCCAAATCCACGAAGTAGTCTGGCTTCATACGTCTTAAAGCAAGGTTCTTTCTTAATTGGCTGCCTCTTATTAGTCGGTCGAACCATACACGTCCGTTCTGGAAATATGGCTGGGTAAGGTCAAATCCTCTCCGAAGAAGAATGCGTTTGACTTTGCAGTCTTCTTTAAATATTGACTTTAATTCTATGTCTCCTTCCTCGTATCCAAGCAGTCGTCTGCATACTGGGCAGCCGTCAAGCACCCAGAACTTAACATGATGATAAAGAAAAGTAGGCATTTAAATCACCTTATACAACATAGGAAGTGAATGGCGGTCTAATAATAACGGAAGGATGATGAAAGTCGTTATAATGGTCATGTAAATCTGCCACTCCGCCAATAAAGCCGGGAACTTTAGAAAGTGAGCGGGATTGACTTTTCCATTTCATTTTTATGTGTATTGTGTAGTTACGGTAGTTCCCTAGTTCTTTAGGAAGGTCGAGGCTCTGTGATTCAATTATTACTACGTAGCCGTGTGCTAATGTTCGGGCTTGCCCAGCAATAATTAGCCGTCTTAAAGCGTCAATTATTTGGCTCCGGAAGGGTTTGTCTTCCCCTAAAAAGTTTAAGATGTCGTGAATTACTATTACTGGCTGAGATTCAACTTTTGATTCTTGCAGAGTTGCCATTAAAGATTCTAAAGCTATGAGAAATGCAAGCTGGTTAAAGTATACCTTTTCGGGAGTTTCAACGAAGGTGAGAACGTTCACGCTGAATTCGTCGTTTATGTGAGCTGCTAACTTGTCTGTTTCAGAGAACCAGAATCTGTTTTTTCTCCATCGTTCAACGAAGTTTAATGCAGCGTTTCTCGACGCAGTATTACGTATCCGTTTCGCTGCCTTGTGTAAGGCTCCGCCAACACCTATCAGCCCTCTAAGCGTCATGTTAGGGTCTAAACTACATTTCTCAAAAGTAGGGCGAAGCTCCTCTGCCCATAAAGATGATTCTGGAACTTTTAGGACTGTCCCTAGATGTGCTAGGTCGGTTATGTGTCTCCATGGGACGCCCCAGAAGCCTTTTGCTCCCCATTTCTTTCGCATTATTTTAATTGCTTCCCTTTTGTTTGTTGGAGCGGCATATGCTGGAATATACACGTTGATTAGCGGTTTAGGAATCGTAGTGTATAAGTTCCATTTGGGATGCAGTATTCTGAGCAGGTATCTGTCTCTTGGTTTTCTGTTAGGCTTATTAAGCCCCATGTAGTTTGTCTTTGAGTCGAAAATTATTATTGGGTGTTTCCAACCGAAATATTTCCATTCTAAGAAGAAATTTTCAAGTAGAACTCGTGTTGTAACTGATTTGCCGCTTCCGCTTGGACCTTCTATTAAAATGGATACAAGAAAGGAGCGGTCTCTCGGTAGGCTAAGATATATTGGAGGATGATTTGTTCCGCCGCCGGATATTCCCAAGTAGAAGCGTAAGCGAGTTCGGTCTTCTTTGTAGCCTATTATTCGCCTTGCATATTTCGGGTGGGGTTGAATTGCAAATGTGCTTAGAGCCATACGTTATCCCTTGTAGCGGATGCTACTTTTAATCTTTTGGCTTTTCAAATTCTTCTTCCGCTGGGAACTCTTTAAATTTTTTGGCTTCTTTTTCTTCCATTTCTAGGACGAATTTCGCTTCTGGCGACTCAAATGGCGTTGCTTGTGCTCCGATAAATTCTTCGTGGTAGTCGGCTAGTTGAAGGGCTGCTTGTTGGGCGATTTTTGTGTAGTGCAACAGCTTAACTAGAAGCTCATCGTATTGTCTGGCTGTTAGCTGACCGTGCTGTCTTCCAAGCAGATATGCCAGTTGGTCGCATGTGCTGAGGGCTATTTCGATGCTTGTTAATAATTCAGGGTATATTGCTTTGATTTCTGATGAGTATAAGGTTCTAGTTTCAAGAATGTATGATAATATTGATGCCAATTTCCGTAGCCAAGGAATCAACGCTACACAGTTTCTTCTTTCGTCTACTCCCAAGTCGGAGAGAATTCCGTATCGTTTTTCAAGCTCCATTCGATGAGCGTCTTCATTAGTTAGTTCGCCCATTATTACCAGAGCAAAATTGACTGGATTAACAGCTTTTTTATAGCCTTTTTTAGATTTTCTGTCAGAATTTTCTGTTTTGGCTTCTTCTTCGTAGAATATGCTTCTCGGTGATGAGGAAACAGTAATTTGTGGGGGTTGACCAGCAGTATGGGGCGGAATGCCTAGTCTGACTTCTGTCTTTATCAAATTCTCATCGCATAGTTCGCATTTTCCCTCTTTCGAGTTGAGCGGGTATTGTCTGCCACATTTTGGGCATACCTTGCGGACTTCGGTTTTTCCTTTTCTCCACGTTTCATCTCCGAAACGCCATATTTCGTCTCCGTATCTTAAAATTTCATATTCTTTAAGTAGCTGCTCTATCTCTTCGGCTTTGGCTCTTAGAGTTTGAGCCAACGGAGAAACTTCTCGGCTCATAGTTTTACTCCCTTACTTGAGCGATTGCAGTTTTAGGAATTGATTTTCTTAATTCTTCAAGTTTCTTTTCAAGCTGGTCTATCTTTTTCAGTTTTTCCCGTATAGTTTGCATTTCTTCTTGCTCTACTGGTTCAGCCAAGGCTTTTGCAAGTTCATCTTTATATTGCCTTACCATTTTTGCGGCATCTATTACACTTCGGATTCCGCCTTTTTCTGCAAGTTGTTCTATCCCTAATCCTTCTATTTTGCGGGCTTTATCTGCAATTATCATACCCATTACATGTATTGGGTCGCTGATGCTTGTAATAATATCTCTCTGAAGGGATATTATCTCTTTTAGTAGTTTAGCTAGGTCAACGTCCATTTTCAGCAAAGTGTCTCGATGTGTGGCTACGAGTTGAGCGTATTCCTCTTGATGTTTGTGAATTATGTCTGGTAATTTAATGACTCCGGTCATAATTTCTTTTAGTTGGTCTTCAGGCGGATACGGTTTAACCCATAACACATAAGGGGAAAGTAGCTTTCTCCGCCTCATTTCTACTAATGCTTCTGTCCGTTCCTTTTCGCTCCAACAGGTATCCAAAACTTCTTGTGGTGAAACGAGTTCTCCAGTAATCATGTATGCTTTTACCCGAAGGGATGGAATGTGAGAATGGATAAATTCCCAGAATTTCAGTCGTTCAAGTTTGCTGACTAGCCCCTTGCCGATGAAGGATTTTGTTAACACTTTCATATACATTTCTTCAATTTTTCCGGAGAGAATTGGCTTGCCGAATTTAGCGACGTCGCCGTATAACAGCATGACTTTGTATTTTCCAGCTTGTATTCCGTGAAAGTGCCTTCCACAGATTTCTAGGTGGGAAATTATCTTTTTTTCTTTTCCAAGTTCGTATTGTTGCCGTGGGGATAAGACTTCGAGATACCATACTTTTTTGCGGACTTCTATGATTATGTATGCAATCAGTATGCCGACAGCTATTAGCAATCCTGCGGTTACTTCATCAATCATTTTGGTCACACACAGCTATTATGTAAAAAATTTTTTTAAGCGTTGCGATATTCAGAATCGAAAATATTATATTTACACTGAATGTAAAAGTTACAAGAGAGAGGGGTCAACGTGGACTTAGACTTTACAGCCATGATTGTTGGCGGACTTTCAATAGTGATTGTCATGCTGATAATCTATATTGCTTATAGATTTAGAGAGGAAAGAGTTACGCTGACGGGGCTAAGTGTAGACGACCTTTTAAAAAGAATAGAGGAATCCGAACAGATACTGCAAGCAATAAAGGAAGAGCGTTGCTGGAACTGCGGTTCGAAGGACAAGGAAGTTGTCGGGAATTTGTATGACCAGAATGAAATCAGATTTGTTTGTAAACAATGTGGAACTGAGACTATATGGAAAAAGGGAAAGAAAGAATGGAAAGTATCCACGGGAACCAAAAGTTTTCTGGCGTTGCTTGATAAAAGGGTTAAAGAAGAGAAAAGCAGGATGTGAAGTATGTGGAGCCGGAAATTATACTGATTATCTTAATTTTCGCCGGGATACTAGCAATTATGTTATACAAATATCTGCTGGAAAGCCCAGAATACGCTCAGAAAAGAGCCGCCGAGAATATCAAGAATACTGCTGGCGAAGAAGCGACAATAGAAATTTTTGAGGAAGCTGCCAAGCAAACATACATATTATTCGACAAAGTTGAGGAACTTGAAAAAAGAGTTGATAATTTAGAGGATTACCTTTCTCAGAAGGTGGAAATATGGAAAAAACAAAAAAGAGCAGAAAGTTCGAGATAATGGTATTTGCGTTAGCAACTATTCTAGGAATTAATTTAGTGTGCACCATAGTTCTGTGGCAAGCTTATGACAGAACAAGATTTGATTACGAAACAACAAGAATGTTACTACAAGATTTAATGAGAACTGTTCAAGCTACATCGCAATATGTTGCTGTCGGCAATATCACGTTAAAGTTTCAGCCTTACTTGCCTATCCAAAAGGTTTCTGGGACAATGATAACGTATTTGCTTGGATTTGTAACAGTAACAAACCTTACAAACATAGTGGTTAGACCTTTAACTTTAGTGGTCACTTTTGAGCCTAACGTCACATACCCGGAGTGGGGGGAAGTTACATATGAGTATACAGACGCCCAAACACTAGAAGTCCCGCCGGGGCTAAACGAAGTTCTTATGCCATGGGGGGCGTTCCCCGTTACTCTTAAAGGGTTCCGTTCGGGAGATGTGATTAATTGGGACATGACAGTTACTGCAATTGTGCAATGGACAGGCATTGAAGTAACGAGAGTTTCTGTTGAAGTAACTTTTAAATTAATTGTTCAATAATATGAGTGTGATGCGTTATGTCGAAAGACGATGATTGTTTTGTTCCATGTGACACAGATGCATTACTTGATGAAGATGTAATAGACTCTAAGCCTGAAGGGGACAAGCCGACCAGAATTAACGTGAAAAAGATACTGAAAAGAAGAATTGAAATTTCCGCACCAGTTTAAGGGGGGTAAGTATTATGGGTGAAGAAGTCACATATTCTGAGGCGGAGGCAGAGCCGGAATTTGTTTTTGATGAAGAGGGGGTTAAACATTTTGAGTGTGTTTTCAAGCATTTATGTGCCGCCCACGGGCTTGGATGGGAATGGATAACTACTATTACGTCGTCGCAGCTTATGCAGTCCAATCCAGACTTTCAAAGCGGCATTTATAGAAAGACCGTTGTGATTAGCAGTATTACAAGCGAGTTAGAGGAGATTCTGGACGAGTTTGTTAGGGAATTTATGTTGAAGAAAGTAGCGGACGCTACAAATAATATAAGCGTTTCAAGTGCGGACATTAGGCAGTTTATTTGGCAATATGGACATTTAGTTTTGGCTGAGGAGCATTTTGCGGATTATACAAGTTTATTTGTGAAGAGATTACAGAAAGCGAATAGCGATAAGGAATCTGAGAAGATTAAAGAGAAAATTTTGAAGTGCAGTTCATTCCTCTACGTTACAAGGTTAATGAGAAAAAAGTATTTCACGGAGTTTTTAAGAAAAGTATCAGCCAAGAGACGCAACCAAGTCAAGTAAGTGCTGCACTCTTTCCGAGAGATTCTCTATTTTTTGCTCCATAATTTTTAGGGCTTCTATAATTGCGTATGGGTCTGGTCTTTCTTTTCGTTTAGGTGCGATGTGATGAGCTGAAAATTTTCTGGGCTTCATATTCATAAGTAGAGGTTGAATCTGAATATAAGACTTTCTAAATGTTAAAAAGTTTTATATAGGAAAGGAACGTAAGCGTTCGCTGGGGAAAACCTGATGAGTGAAGAAATTGATTTTCAAAGTTTTACATCTAGATTTAAGACAGTTAAATGCAGAATCGAAAATGGAAAATTGGTTTGCGAAGGGTTTCTTGATGATAAGCCAGCAGTCTGTGAAATAGTGGAGGAAAATGGAAAACAGAAGGTTAAATGCAAGTTAAATGTTGAGTCTCCGGTTTAAACAACGATTTCTTTAACTTCCCGCTTTATATCAAAGAAGTCGCTTTTCGCTTCTATGGGATTTTTAGTTAGGGAGTAGCTGTGATAGAATACTCCGGCGTCGTAGTTGCTGTCCTCATCAAACACGATATGAAACTCTCCTATTTCTGGGTGGTAGCATTTCATCCAGCCGAATTCACGAGAGTAGCCGGGGCGTTGAATGCTTACTGATGCTTTTCGTGTTCCCCATCGGGTGGAGTATTCAGCAACTGTGCATAATTTCTCCATAGCATAATTAATTGCATCTGCCACAAGCTGAGAAAGCTCTTCGTCATCCATATGCCGTAGTTCAGGAAGGCGTTCCCTTATTTCAGCCAGCGTAGTTTCTTCAATATCTTTAGAGTCTGGAGAACCCGTTGAAAAACGGTAAGTGCTAGAAATCAGTTTTTGTATAACTTCTAAGTATTGTTTTTCATCAGACATTAGACATCGCCAAATACTTGATTTGTTGTTTAGCTTTATAAAGTTAATCAAAAAAGTTTTGATGTTTTAGATTTCCATGTAGTTGTAGCCGATTTTGGTGAATGTGTCAACTTTTTCGTTTTTTAGCAGACCTTTACGATTTAGGCTTGCAGCAAGGTCTTGAATAAATACTCTGCGGGGCGAGCCTTTAGGAAGGGTTGATTTAGCTGAGAAAAGTGCTGCTGCTAAAATTTTGCATTTCGGGTTGTCTAGGGTGGCTGGTTCGTTCCATTCAGTAATTAGCCAGCACATATCAGAGATGTATTTTTCCTCTAGAGTGAAGGGTCTTTCAAGCACCATTTCTTTTCACCATGCTAGATTTAAGTTGAGAAGTTTACTATTTTAAATTTTTCAAAAGATTTTAAACAGAAGGTTGTTCAGGTAGGTATTTGTATCCTCTGTCCGTCATTTTTTTAGTTATTAGTTCTTTCATCCATTCTGCAATGTCTGTATGTTCTCGCTCAACAATGGTGCATATTCTTCCGTCTTTAACGAAGGTGTTTTTATAGATGGACTTGAAGGTTTCTACTGCTTCTTTCATGTGTAATGCTGGACCGCAATGGATTTTTCGTTTTGGCAGTTTTCTTGGATAAACATCATAGCTTATTATTACCTCGTTGAAAACATATGCGTCGCATGTGCCTTTTACTTCTGGTTCTCTGTTTCTGATTTCGTTTAGTGAGTGGTTGCATATTGATAAAGCGGTATGAAAATCTGTTGGGCGGTCTCTCAGCCTACTGAAGAATAGGTTATTCCATCCTCTACGGGACGATAGGTAATCTTCTTTAGTGAAGCGTCTATATTGAAATTGTTTTGTCTCTAAAAATTGTCTGCAAGCTTCTTTGATTTGTTTCCATCTGATTGGCTTGATAGACGCTAAAAGATTGCGGTTTGGATTTGCGGGGTCTGGAATGAAGGGAATCTCCTTGTATTCTTGTAGGGCTTCGCATACTGCCTCTAGTTTTCCATATCTTCTTATCAGCTCTTCTATTGCTATGCCAACTATTCCGCCTATTTCAGCTCCATAAACTCCTCGGCTTTTAAAGAAAGCTTTAGCTCTTATTGCCTCTTTTTTAAGTTGAGGGGTTAAGTTTTTGTTCATAAATTCTGTGTGAATCAACGTTTCCATGCGTGGATGGTCTGGCGGTATAAAAACTAGGTCGACATCATAGCCTTCATGTATAAAGTGCAGTATATCCATGGCTCCTTCTTTACGTCGGCTGGAAGGAAAATTTTGTTTGAGAAGATTGTAGGCTCTCTTATAGTCTGTTGTTACAATAAATATGTCTATGTCTGTGTTTCCGCTTACGAATGTGTCTTTCGCTGTTGAACCAGTAGCAAGAACCTTAGCTTTAATTCCGCTCTTTTCTAGAATTGACTTTACAGTATTTAGCAAATGGTCTCTAATTTCATGTATACGTTGCACTTCTTCGGGGGTTGGAATATAGCTCGACAATGCTACTCGGTTTCTTTAAGCATTCTGTCTATTTCGTCTGCGTATTGCGGGCATTGCTCTTTGATTTGAATTGCTATGTGGCTAAAATGTTTTAGCTCATCTACGGCGAAACTTCTGTATGGTTCAGGCAGTCTATTGTAAGTTTTGAACGCCTCCCATTCATCTTTTGCTAAGTCTAGAAGAGTTTTGCATGTTAACTTGCTTGCCATTAGAGGTTTACTTGACATTAAAGCCCCCACTCTTTTATTTGGCATTCAAGAACTCCCGTTCCCTTTTTAGATTCCGGGTTAAATGCGGGGTTATAGTAACAAGTCATAGATGCCCCAGCCCCGACATGAGCCTCGGTCAGGTCAAATGATTCAATAGTAGAGTGATTTTCTATCCTAATAATTGCCTTGCTAACTGATGGGACTTTTCTTGTTTCTATGTCGCCTGTTGGCAAAACAACATCTACTATGCAGTATTGTTTGCCGTCAGCCTCTTCTAACCCGCACACAAAGCTTCTTGCCCAGAAGTTACGGAAAGGCTCAACTTCTTTAAGTTCGGTCATTTCAATCATCTCCTTATATGAACAAGAGGTTTTCTTCTTTCAAAAATTAAGTCCATAGCTATGGCTGAAGCGGATTTGCGTGCCCCTTCACCACGCCATTCAACACCTACTAAGTCAGATTCGAAGGGATGTCTTTCTCCCATAAACCAGTCTGAAACTATTTTGTCGACTTTAGAGAGAGGCATGGCGTATCCTTTTGAGAAGAAAATGTTCATTTCTACCAAGTCTTCTTTTTCTGGAAAGTAGAATTCAATTTTGGATATTTTGTCTTTTTGCCAAACAGATGGATTTCTAGGCGTGCAACTAACAACGATAACGTCTTCTTCTGGTTTGGTGCTACATTGGTATCCGGCAGTTATCATTCTTTCTTTGAGTCTACCTATGCTTGTCATTATGTCTTCCGGCATTTTACCATCTCCGTTTAGAGCAGTATACGAAGTGCTCCTCTCTTGGATGTAAGCACCAGTCACGGTCTTCTTTAACGGGGATTCCCATTTTTTCTCTTGCTATCACATATTCTGCGGGATAGGGAAAGTCAGCTCCGGAAATCTTTAGCTTCCATTCATCATTAATTTTGTATAGTTCTATGTTTGCAAGACCGCCGTAACGGGTGTCCATTAGTTCTATTTCGCAACTTCTGTCTTGGTCTTCAGGGCAATAACTTGTTCCCATGACTTTTACAGTTAGTGATTCCCCCATCACGGGGATTGTCAATGTTGTTCCCGGTGGGTTTCGCTTTAGAAAGCTATGCATTTTTTCCCGTATGCTATGGGCAACCCTTTCTGATATTTGGTATTCACTTCCCATTATCTTACACCCACTCCACCCAAACTTGCCTCATAGACGTGATTGGCTCACGGTATGGTTCGGAAACTACAAATCTGCCCGGTTGTAATCGTGAAATTGCAATTTTGTTTAGGACTGCCTCAGATATG
>Ga0180298_1000158_pt1 | contig 14925 bp, 15 predicted proteins | sample GuaBasSediGuay13_FD_121800 | JGI IMG/M metagenome (GOLD analysis project Ga0180298, IMG submission 121800) | Subseafloor sediment microbial communities from Guaymas Basin, Gulf of California, Mexico - Guay13, Core 4488-10 , 4-6 cm | ecosystem: Environmental > Aquatic > Marine > Hydrothermal...
CTAAATGAAGCGCTCGAAGCTGTGTTCAAGGTCATTACCTTGAACACAGCTTCGAGCGCTTCATTTAGTTGGCGAAACGGTACCAGCAAGTCCACTATCTTCCCTGGATGAGGTATCAAATTAAGGTAAAGCTTGGTGAAAATGCCCAGAGTGCCTTCAGATCCAATCAGGGTCTGCAACAAATTGTAACCACTGGAATCCTTTCGCCTCTTCCCACCCAACACGAGCGTTTCACCATTCGGAAAAACCACCTCAGCACCCAAAATATGTTTTGCGGTATTGCCATATTTGAGTGTTTTACTTCCACCAGCATTTGTGGCAGCGTTTCCTCCTATGAAGCTTGTTTCAACGCTCATTGGGTATCCAGCATAGTATAAGCGTTTCGCAGCTGCTTCCTGGCAAAGAATGTTTGTCACAACTCCTGCTTCCGTAACAGCGATCATGTCGTTTTCATCGATCTCCAGTATTCTGTCCATCTTTTCCAAACTCAACACAAGACCACCATGAATTGGGATAGCCCCACCGCTTAACCCACTTCCCGCTCCTCTGGGAGTTATGGGTATGTGGTGCTTACAACAAAGCTTCACTACCTCTGAAACCTGATCAGCAGTTGATGGCTTTACTACGACTTCTGGAAGACTTCTTTCTGAGCCGGACTCATCCTTTGAGTAAGCTTCCAACTCTTCTGGATCATCATAAACAATTGCCTGCATTGGCAAAATTTTTTTGAGGTCGCTGACAAACGATGTTGTCACTCTGTTATACGTGTTTTTGCTCATCTTTTTCGTCCTTTCGCCTTCCTTATTTCCTGTAGAAGTTTAGGAACTATTTCAAACAGATCGCCCACAATTCCAAGGTCAGCAATCTTAAATATATTTGCGGAGGGATCTTTATTGATTGCGACAATTGATTTTGCGGAAGATATTCCCGCAAGATGTTGAACGGCACCAGAAATGCCTATGGCGATGTACACTCTTGGGGTTACTGTTTTTCCAGATAGTCCTACCTGGTGATGATAATCTACCCACCCCATATCAACTGCTGCTCTGGAAGCTGCTACAGCGGCTCCTAATTCATCGGCCAGTTTACGAATAAGTGAAAAATTCTCTGCTTTTCTCAACCCTCTTCCTCCCGCAACAACGATCTCTGCCTTATCTAAGGGCATTTTTGAACCAATCTTAGTTGAATCCAACCATTCACTGCACGGTTCACTGTTCTTTGAAGAGAAGAAGTTTATTCTCTTGATCTTTCCTCTACGATTTGGAGTTCTGTTGGGAAGAGATACCAAATTAGTTCGAACTGTGGCCATTTGTGGTCTGTGAAGAGGTGTTTCAATCACTGCCATTATGTTTCCACCTATTGCTGGTCGCACCTGAATCATAAGCCCCTTCTTACAATCAATGTCAAGGTCTGTACAATCAGCCGTTAACCCCGTGTTGAGACCTGCAGCTATGGCTGGCATTACCGTTCTTCCAAAAGTAGTTGCAGCTGCGATGAAAATGTCGGGTTTATGTTTCTTCAATACGCTTATAGTGATCTGAACATAATCATCAGGCAAGGAGTGTGCAAAGCGAACATCATCTGAGTAGTATACTTCGTCTATTCCCATTTCTATTAGTCCCTGAAGATCTCTTCTTTCAATGTTATATCCAAGTGCTAATGCGCAAAGTTTTGCCTTCTTCTTACGAGAGAGAAGCACTGCCCGTGATATTGTTTCATAGGATGCTTCAATTATTCTGCCTTCCTTAATTTCACATAATATCCAGATACTATCAGTATGTTCTTGCTTTACCATTGACTTGATACCCCTTGTTTTTCAAGGAATAGGAGAATCTCTTTGACTGCTTTCCTCACATTCCCCACCTTTATAATCTTTCCTTTCCGGAAAATCTTGGGACGAAAAATTTTCATCACTTTAGTTGGTGAACCCTTGAGCCCTACTTCGCTATCTGCTATTCCGAGATCGGTGGCTCTTAGTATCGGTATCTTTAGTTCAAGGGCACGAATCTTGTTTCTCAAGGATGGCAGATCTGGTTCACATACTTGTTTTGTAACTGTCAAGAGAGCGGGCAACTTTAGTTTTATTCTTTCGTACTCGGTTTCTGTAAGTCTTCTAATAACGATGAAGTCATCTGTCACCTTTTCTATACTGGTCACATAAGTAGTGAAACATAGGCCAAGTTGCATAGCTACCGATGGTCCAACTTGTCCTGTTTCTCCATCGGAAGACTTGTTTCCAGCAAGAATGATTTTGAAAGGACCTAACTGTTGCAGTGCACGACTTAGTACTTTTGCGGTTGCCAAAGTGTCAGATCCAGCGAAGATCCTATCAGAGATCAAAAAAGCCTTATCACAGCCAAGCGAAAGCGCCTCGCGCAATGTTTTAATAGCGCTTGAAGGCCCCATCGATATGGCAACTACTTCACCTTTTCCGATGGTTTTCTTTATTCTCACTGCCTGAGAAATAGCAGTCAAGTCTGTCGGGTTTGTTTCGACTTCACTTTTTTCTCTAATGAGAGTTCCTTTTTTATTGTCGATTTTGACGTCTTCTGTTGCGGGTACTTGCTTCACCAGAACTGCTATTCTCATAGCCTTGGCCCGATCCGATTGATTCCAATATCTGAGTAATTCAAAATCTCCGATTTTGATGGCTTACCAGAAGCTATTTCGATAATCTCCTTTATGATCTTTTCCGAAGCTTCTTCAAGGCTTCTCGATTTTGTCAACACATCAGAAACGTCAACGTCGATGTCTGTTCGCATTCGTGCTGCTGTTTTATCATTACCCGTTATTTTTATGACAGGGACAATCGGGTTCCCAACAGGTGTTCCCAATCCTGTGGAAAACAGTGCCAGTGTACACCCTCCTGCTACCATTCCTGTTAATGATTCAATATCATAGCTTGGAGTGTCCATTACATATAGGCCCTCAACATCTGGAACTTTTTCAGCGTAAGATAAAAAACCCATTATAGGACATTGGTAACCCCCTTTTGAAACGGCTCCAAGTGATTTCTCCTCTATTGTGGTTATTCCACCACGTACGTTTCCTGGTGAAATGTTGTTTGGGATCAAGTTTGCTTCCAATTCATCCCGTGTATACTTCTGGCTTTCCTCAGCCACTCTCTCTATAGCTTTTCTCAGCTTTAAGGCAATTTCAGGGTTTTGGCATCTTTTTTCTAAAAAGTTTTCTGTTCCTATTAGTTCTATTAATTCCGAGATCACAATTTTAGCTTTCATATCGCATAATTTGTCCACTGCGTAACCAATAGCAGGATTTGCTGCAAGCGCTGAAGTGTAATCAGATCCTCCACATTCCACAGCTATTTTCAGTGAAGAAATAGTCACTTCCTGACGCTCCTGCTGGATCTTTTGCGTTATCTCAGAAAGGATATCTATTCCTTTCGAGATTGTGTCTGTCGTGCCCCCTTCTTCTTGTAAGATAAGACACTCCACAGGTTTGTTGCTTTTTGATATATCGTGGGCAAGTTCTTGTGGAATAACTCTTTCGCATCCCAGACCGAGAACAAGAACTCCTGCTACATTCGGATTAGAGCCTATTCCGACAAGTGTTTTATAAGTTTGTCGGAAATCGTCACCCACTTGAGCACATCCAACCTCGTGCCTTATATTAACGACTCCCTTGACTCTCTGGGCTATAGCAAATGCAACGTTGTTAACACAGGCAACTGATGGAAGAACAATAACTTTGTTTCTAATGCCAATTCTCCCATCAGCTCTGACATAAGCTCTTATATTCATCTATTTCACCCCTTCGGTTCTCAAACTTGCAGTATTGTGCACATGAACATGCTCCCCAACACCTATATGCGTCATTGCGTATCCTACAGGAACCCCATACTTTATTACCTTTTCACCACGTTCAATAGTCTTAATAGCTATTTTGTGTCCTCTTGCTATCGACTGAATTGCCTTCACAGTCCTATTACTTCCGGCAACCTTAAAGCATATGGTTTCACCCTTTTTTACATCTTCAAGTACCGTAACGACATTATCTAAGTCGTTCATTATCAGAGCTCTTTTTTTCACAACGACATCTCTCCTTTGCTTTCTATCTCTTTTAGGAGCTTACATATCATTTCGCAGCTTGCTTCTATATGTCTATCCAGGGATTCTCTTGCCTTTGAAAGATTTCTCATAAAGATTTGCTCCGCAATTTCGAGGTGTTGCTGTGCTTCCCGGAGTATCCATTCTTTCTCACTGGGGGGAAGGCAAACCCGTATTACATTTCTAGCTCTCGTTATCAAAGAAAACAGCTGGCTGAACATGCGGTGCAAATATGGATTGGGGTAGGAAGAAATGATCAGATCATGTAACTTGTAATCGAGATCATAGGGGGGGGATGATATGGTCTTTTCAGGATCGTTCAAAGCGGACCTTAGCTTGAATATTATCTCAGAAATAGCCTCACTATCAATACGGTTTATAGAATTCTCTAACGCTAACAATTCTAAGGATTTTCTCACGGCGAAGAGATTCTTCACCTGATTTTCGTCTATACCACTTACAAAAAAGCCTATCCGTGGCTTGGCAATCACTAGACCTTCATTAGCCAGCCTCTGAAGAGCACTTCGTACAGGTGTTATACTAGTGCCTAACTGCTGACTTATTTCTCGGATGTTCAAATACTGATTTGGTTTCAGACGAAGTGTTACGATAGAATCCTTTATTACGTTATAAACTTGATTATCTGCTCCCAAAATGTTCAGTTTTCTGAGCTTCTCCATATCCAATTTCCATCTCCCTCAACTAAAAGGTGTTTTGATAGAAAAGAATTCGATTCTTCAATACACTGAAGTTCACAGCAAAAAGTTTCCACACTTAGGTACCCTTCATAGCGATGTTTCCGGAGGATCGAGAAGTAACGTTCAAAGGGAATTCTTCCCTTTCCAAGTGGCAGATGATCTGTGTCTGAAAGATGAACATAGAAAAGATTTAGCTTTTCTATCCACTGTTCTTCATGCACGAGATCAGTGTGGTCGGTATCCAGCATTATTCCCGTGCTTTGTAACCCCAAACTTTCGATCACGTCTAAAGAATCTTTTAATGTATTTAGAGTATCGCAGACGTTTGGTTTGAGAGGCTCTAAAAGTATCCAGACACCATGTTCCAGCGCATATTTATCGAGGGAAATGAAAGCTTCAAACATTCTTTCAACAGAGTCTTGGTTTTCATTGTTCCATATTTTTCCCCTGAATCTTCCTACATTAACACTGCACTTCAGTTTTTCTGCGATGTCTACAGTTTTAAAAGCCCAACGAAGAGCCTCTCTTCTGTTCTTTTCTTGGGGATCATTAAGGCATAAATTGTATGTTCCCCAGAATTCTCCTGTACATAACTGACTTGTTTGAAGATTGTATTTGTCCAATATTTTCTGAAAACTTTTAACATCAAAATTGAACGGATTTCCAATCATAACCTCTATACCGTTGTATTTCAGAATTTGGAGCTTTTCAAGAGTTTTATCCAAATTCTCACGAATTCCTGTTATTCTTCCACTGGCCGGTAAGTTTGAGTCCACCCACACATGTGACAGCTTCAACTATCGATCACCCCCCTTGCAATTTTTGCAATACACAGTGATATTACTCGAGATCCGCAGTTATCAGAACGTGATGTGAGAACTACAGGACTCATCATTCCCCACAAGACTCCGGCAACACTGACTTTTCCTATGTAGACTGCGGATTTTATGAGAAATGCGGCAGATTCGAGGTCAGGAGCCATAAGTATATCTGCGGGAGGATCGAATCTAAGAGCGACCCTTTTTTTCAAAGCAGACTTCTCACTGAGTGCTAAATCCACAGATACAGGACCGTCTACAAGTGCCTCGCACTCTATCTGCCCTCTTTCGAACATTTTTGTGATCAGTGCTGCATCATATGTTGAACTGAGGTTGGGGGTGATCCATTCGTTTGCTGAAAGAAGGGCAACCTTGGGCATCGTGATCTCAAGAACCTTGGCGCACAGTACGGCGTTTTTGATAATTTCGATCTTTTGCTCGATAGAAGGATTTGGAGTTACTGTTCCATCAGTTACTATTATGAGTTTGTCGAGATTGGGAATCTCCAAGACAGAAGTGTGACTCACCCAACCCTTTATCAATTTGGACTTTATCAACACTTTCAGGAACAAGCTGGTATTGATAAGCCCTTTCATCAGAGTATCAACTTCATTTCGAATAACAAGGTCAATTCCTGTCTCCAGAGCTATCTGTGGGTTTGGGACGACGATGGTGGGAAAACCTGGAATCTTCTCATGAAAAACAAAGGTAAAATCTGCCAATCCAATGTTTTTAGCTTGCTCTGCTGTTTTGATTGTCTCTACATCAGGCCATATTCCGACCACTTTAAATTGTTCATTGATTTCAAGAGCTTTCTGCTTAAGCTCGGCAAAACATTTAATACTCATATATATCCAACTTCCCTTCAATAGCATCAAGTGTGTTCAAAGCCAGGGCTTCCATCTCAAATTCTCCGGGATACCACATTATTTTTCCGGCAAAGGAAAGATACTTTTCTAAAAGCTTTCTAACAAGCTGATTCTTGGACACACCTCCAGTCACAAGAATTGCATCCAAATCTCCCTGAAAGATAGGCAAAAGGCTGCAGGCATATTTACTCACATTGTAGACGTATGCTTCCAGAATAAGGGCTTTGTCAGCCTCTCTTTTGGCTATTTTTTCGATATCACTCATATTCCTGGTGCCAAAATGGGAATAAAGGCCAGCCTCATGTGTCAACACGTGTGTGATCTCCTCTTGAATCAGCTTGTTTCTTTCAATGTAATCGAACAAATCCAAGCTCGGCATATTTCCAGCTCTTTCCACAGCGAAAGGTCCTTCCTTATCGCTGTTATATAGATCCACCATCTTTCCATCAAGATGGGCACTTATTGATCCGCCTCCACCCATATGAATAACTATGAATCGGCACGACTCATAAGGCTTTTGCAAATCTTCGGCGCCTTTCTTGGCAACTGCTTTCATATTCAGCGCGTGTGAAAGAGAATTCCTTTTGATTTCCTTTAATCCAGTGATCTTGGCAATTTCAGCCATCTCATCAACGCTTATAGGATCAACTGTAAATGGTTCTCCCCCAAATTGCTGAGAAAATTCCCAGGCAAGAACGACGCCGATATTTGCCGGATGCTGTCCTTGCAGGCCGTTTCTTGCGTGCTCCACCATTTCCTCGTTCACTTTGTAGACTCCAGATTTCACAGGCTTTAATCTTCCTCCACGAGCGACTACAGCATGGAATTCCTGGAGTGAAAATTCATGCTTACGCAGACACTCAAGGACGTTCTTTTTTCTTATTTCATATTGCGTTGGAAATAGAGGTTTTGAAAGCGTGTCATCTTCATGATATATGGTTTTTCTTATCTTTTCTTTTCTGTCGAAGAATACGGCGATTTTCGTTGAAGTTGATCCAGGGTTTATGACTAGAATTTTCCTCATTCTCTCACCCCAAAATGCTTTTGACTATTCTCAGAACCTCCGATTCATCTAACACAGTCTTTCTTATTCTTCCTTCTTTTCTGATACGCTCTGTAATCTTCTCTATTTCATCTGGTGTGGCTGAAATGTTTTGAGACTCAAGAAACAGTTCAACACTGGCACTACCGCTGAAGGCTCCTAGCTTGACAACCGGACCTTCTCTTCCTACTAAAATGGGCATATAAGGACTCATTGCAGGTTCAAGACCGACTTTGTTTAGTTTTCTCATGGCGTCCACAACTATGCCCGACTCCACCCAAAACAGACGCTCGCCGACAACCGGTGCATTATAACCTGGTGATAACTTGGCTATATCTTGAACCAGCTTTGAAACGCGCCATATTTTGTTAAGGTTGACCCCAGTATCAACGTTGAGTAAAAGTTGAAATGCCGCTGCAACCTGTTCCGTGGCTACGTTACCAGTTCTTTCTCCAAGCCCATTTACTGATGAGTGGATGACTCTTGCTCCACCAGCTACTGCTGCAAGAACAGATCCCATTGCTAATCCAAACTCATTGTGGACGTGAAACTCCAGTTCCACTTCTTGTGGTATCTTTTCCCTAAGCTTTCTAAATATAAAGTTGATTGCGAATGGAGTAGCAACCCCAAAACTATCGACAAAAACGACACTCTCTGGATTAGCCTTAGCTGCTACTTCAGAGAAAACATCCAGCACGTAGTCTACAGAAGAGCGAGTTGTATCCCATCCCATAAATGTGGCGCGAATTCCTAAGTCTTTCACGTACAGAATGCTCTCTACAACTCTATTTATCAATTCTTCCTTAGAAACCCTGTACACATATTCATTGAGATAGGGATTCACAGCGTGCTCTACTATCACGCGAGAGGCTCCTGACTCAACAGATGCATCAAGATCCTTTTTCAAAGCCCTTGCGAATGCAACGATATCCGCCTTCAGATTCATTGATGAGAGGAGTTGGATAGCTCTCATGTTTTCCTCTGAGACGATTGGCATTCCCACTTCTATACTTGAAACACCAAGTTCATCGAGTGCCAATGCAATTCGTACTCTTTCATCCTCTCGCCAGACGAGTCCACAGGTCTGTTCTCCGTCTCTCAGGGTGACGTCATGGATCTTTATTTTACTGGGGAAATTCTTGTAACTGGCTTCCGACATGAAATTCATTGGAGAGACCCATCGCGAGTTATCAAAATAGGGTGTTCCTAACAGCTTCATCTCGTTGATTTCCCTAATATTCATTGTTTGCTCCCCTCCTCAACAACTGGTAACACATAAGAATCTTTGAGTATCACAACACTTCTGTTTTTCAAGATTTTCTCGGGAAATGTGGGCACAATCTCAAAGTTTTTGATATTAATACAGGGAATATTATTTTCTTTTGTAACCACAGTTATTCTCTTCTTAAGAGTGATTCTTTTCACTGCTATAGCTGCCACAATAGCAAGTGGATCTTCAACTGAGTCTTGATCAATAATCGCTTCCAAGTCTCTTAGATCATAACTAAGGAATTCAGCAAACTTGGGATGGTCCCCAAGACCATCTTCAAGAGACGACACAACAATAATATGACCTTCATCTCTGGTGGTGAGATCACCTAAATAAAATGACTTCCCTGTTTGCCATAAGTCCTTAGTCGATGGATAAGCTGAGACAACGGTCACGTCGTATTTATTTTCTAGTTTATGACAAAGAAACCTTTTGGCTTCTCGTACAGCTTGATCAAAAACCTTTTGAGGTTCACCAGCAAACACAGATAAAGGGCCTGATGCTCCCATGACAAAATTTATCAATAACTTGAGGTTTGCCACTCTTCCCACGTAATCAATAAATGTTCTAAACCAGTTTTGCTTTTGTCCAGGACTGACAATTTCTTGAAGAGCAGATCGTTTATGTGATAAAAACACTGTTTCATATCCACATACCCCCGGAGATATTATTTTGCTCCCACCTGACCAACCTGAGAACTTGTGAGCCAGTACGGAACCGATTCCAATTACATTCGATGATTTCAGAAGGGTGTTGTTCAGATATATTGGTATGCCATCTTTGCTTGCAACTAAACTATTTTGTTTGTAACAGTTGTGTTGTTCCACATGGAATTCCTGCGGAAAATCTCCGAGTTTGCTTTTCATTTCGACGTCCGTCATAAAGCGGTGGGTGCCGTTTGCAACGAGGATTGTTATCTGATTTCGGCTGAATCCAAGTTTACTAAAGTTAAACCATAAATGACGCAGTGCTTCCTTTACAGGGGTTTTTCTCGTTTGATCATCAACAACCACAACCACCGGTTTCTTCAAATCCAGTAACATCTTGAGTTTCTCCATGGTGATGTTTTTTCTCAATTCTTCGTCAAGCTGCCTTTGAGGTATGAAACTACCGGAACTTTCCAATTCTTTCACACTCGTCGGATTGTCTTTTAATCTTACAGTTAGCAATTCTTTCTGGTTATAACGTAGTTCAATGAGCATGCTTTTAATTCACTCCCTGGCGAAATACATTTGTCTTATGAGATCACTGTCTTTTACCTCGTCAACCGTACCACTTAAAACGATTCTCCCTTGGGAAAGAACGTATATTCTATCACTCAAAGGTAAGGAGAGTTTGGCATTTTGTTCCACAAGGAGCAACGTGAGATTCTGTTCCTGAACGATTTGGCGGAGAGTCTTGAAGATTCTTGAGATTATAACTGGTGCCAGACCCATGGAAGGCTCATCAACCATGATCAACTCCGAATCTGAAACAAGAGCTCTACCAATGGCAAGCATTTGTTGCTCTCCGCCACTGAGGGTTCCTGCGGGTTGGTTTTTCCTGCTGTTGAGTTCTTGAAACAGCTCATACACTTTTTGAATCTTTCCTGATCTCCTGTTGAGGCTTGTTAATACACTTGCCACTTCAAGATTTTCTTGCACTGATAAATCAGGGAAGACCTGTCTGCCCTCAGGAACATGGGCTATACCCATCCTTGCTATCTTGTAAGCTTGTAGACCGACAATGTTCTTCCCCTTGTAAAGAATTTCGCTTTCTTTTTCACATTTCACTAATCCTGATATGGCTCTCAGAAGGGTTGTTTTACCAGCCCCATTTGGTCCTAAAACAGAAACTACTTCTCCTTTGTTGATTTCAAAACTTACTTTCTTCAAAGCTGGAATTCCGTTATAACTTACCGCCAGATTTCTAATTTTTAAGAGACTCACACGGATTCCTCCCCGAGGTAGGCAGCTACGACAGCGGGATCATGTTCCATTTCCTCAAAAGTTCCTTCCGCAATTACTTCGCCAAAATTCAACACATATACTTTGTCTGAAGTTTCTCTGATGAAAGCCATAGTGTGTTCTACCAAAAGCATCGTTATGCCCTGTTCTTTCAACTTTTGTATGATATCTATGATTGAAGCAAATTCGTTTCTTGTCATCCCTGCAGCGGGTTCATCGAGTAAAAGCAGCTTCGGTTCCAGGGCGAGTGCTCTTGCTATCTCAAGAGCTCTTCTTTTTCCATAAGGAAGCTCTCCCGGCATTTTCCAAGCTTCATCTGCAAGACCAAGTCTTTGCAGGAGATTAAGTGCAATATCTAGCTGCTCTTTCTCTTCATTTTTTAACCTCTTTGTGTGGAAGACTATATCAAGAAAGCCGCATTTAAAGAATTTCCGTCTTGCGACCAACACGTTTTCTATCACTGTAAGTTTTTCAAAAAGACGTATCTTTTGAAAGGTTCTAGCAATCCCTATGCGTGATATGTCATGTGCCTCAAGGGAAGTTATGTCCTTATCCTTAAATAGTATTTGCCCTGAGGTTGGTTTCAAAACGCCTGATACCTGGTTTATAAAGGTGGTTTTGCCAGAACCATTTGGCCCTATTAAAGCTGTTACGGTACCTTCTTCAACGTTCAAATTGATCTCTTTGTTTGCTATAACACCACCAAATACCTTGGTCAGGTTCTTTGCCTGAAGTATCACTTTGTGCCACCTTCTTTTTCTTTCCTCAGGGTTGTAATTTCCTTGTGAATCGCATGGCTGTGTGTTTTACCTCTAAAAAGTTTGAAAATAATATTTCCTAAGCCGTTCGGCATGAAAACGACCACAAGAACCACGGTCAAAGAAGTAACAATCAAGTAGTAGTTCTCCCAGCCCCTGAATCTCAGAAATTCCGGCAAAAACGTGAGAATTACACCACCAATTGTACCTCCCAAGATATTTCTTAGCCCCCCTACAACTGCCATAGCTACAAAGTTTGATGATTCAAAAAATGTGAAAGGCTCTGGACTAAGGAAACCTGCTAAATGTGCGTATAGTGAACCAGCTAAACCGGCGAGTGAAGCAGAGAGGGCAAAAGCAAATATTTTGGACTGCTTTGAATTTATTCCGCAGACTTCCGCAGCTATGACATCATCATTTATCGCAAACATTGATCTTCCCAGGTAAGAATTCTTTATTCTGTATATAATTAGTATTACCAAAACAAGTATTATTAAAAAGGTGTAGTAATAACCTTTGTTGTCGAAATAGTATTGCCCAACTTTCATTGGGGGAATGCCAAAGAAACCATACGGACCACCAGTAATCGACTGCAGGTTCAAAATAAGTACATAAACAATTTGACCAAATGCAATGGTGACAAGAGAGAGGAAAAATGCCTTAAGTTTGAAAGAAGGTATGCTTAAGATAAGTCCTGCCCCAAGACTCAACAGAATTCCGCACACTATTCCCAGAATTATCGGCATTCCCAATCTTGTCGTGATATACGCTGAAGTGTATGCACCTATTGCATAAAAACCAGCTTGTCCAAGGGATATTTGGCCTGCAAAGCCAGTCAAGAAAACAAGTCCGGATGCCAAAATAGAATGTATCAAAGCCCTGTTAGCTAAGTACAGCCTGTAATCATTCTTATCTAAAAATGGATAAACAACAACCAGTGCCAAGGCGATAATCAGTAATATCTTTTTCCAATTGACGACTCGCATTAATGAAAACCCTCCTTAATCCCTATGCAGTGACCATACAAAGATACCTTTAGGTTTGAAAATAAGGACAGCTACAAGAATTAGAAACGAGATAACGTCTCGGTACGTTGATGAGATGAAAAGTGTGGAAAAGTTTTCAATGATTCCAAGAAGAATTCCTCCAACTACTGCACCATACGGATCAATGAGTCCCGCCATGACTGCTGCAGAAAAACCCTTTATACCGATACTTCCTCCACCAAGTTCTAATGATACAAAGTATATCGGGGCCAATAAAATGCCTGCAATGCCAACTACAGTGGTAGATAACATGAATGCTAAAGATGTTGTCAGGTTCACGTTAACTCCCATAAGTTGTGCCACTTCCTTATTTTGAGCGGTCGCTCTCAAACTCTTACCCACTAGTGTTTTTCTAAGAAGGAAATGTAGAAACGCCATCAGTATAGCTACAACGAGGAATATGTAAAAATATACAACGGGTAGACTTACTCCTGCAAATCTGACGAAGTCTGTAGCTTTTCCAAAAACTGGTGGGAATGGTTTTGGAAGTCCACCGTAGAAAACTATTATTACATTAAGCCAAAGAACACAAATCATGAGAGTGGCAACAACAAACTCAAGTCTCCCACCGCCCCGCTTTGTAATAGGTTCATGTATAAGATATCTAAGACCCAACCCATAAAGAGCAACAATTCCAACAGACAAAACGAAGGAAATGAAGAAACCCATGCCAATTTCTGAGTAAAATGTGTAGAAAAGATACGCACTGAGCATCGCAGAACTTATATTTGCAAAATTGATTCGCTCGATGCTTTGCCACAAAAACACAACTCCTAATCCTATTAATCCGTATGTAGATCCTATGGCGATTCCACTGACCAAATTCTGAAGAATATCCTTTGTTTCCATCTATTTCCCTCCAAACTCTTACCTAACCGCCGACCCTCGTATTGAGGATTCTATACTGAAGGAAAGAGGGCCGGCGAACACATAAAAATCCCTGAAGTATGGTTTATTATTCTAAGAGCAATTTGGTATTAGTGAAGCTTGTCGATTATTGTCCAGCTTTCACCATCAAACTGTGATATGTAACAAATGCTCGTGAAATTATGGTGTTCGTCGCATTTCAGCATTCCTTGAACTCCGTACATCTCAAGTTGATTGGACAGGACCTCTGCGAGTTTTTCTCCATCTGTGGAGTTGGCTATCTCTATAGCCTTTGCCAAAAGATATATTCCATCATAGTAAGCTTGTGCCGGATCACTGGGTTCTTCGCCCCACTTGGATTTATAATGTGCTACAAAAGACCTTACTGCGAGCTCTGAATCATTTGGATTAAACCCTTGTACAGAATAAACTCCAATTGCAGCATCTCCGGCTAGATCTGTGAAAGCCGGGACTCCCCAGGCAGAGAAACCTATTATTGGCACATCAATTTCCAGCTGCCTAAGTTGCTTCACAACGACTGCAGCTTCGGGTTCATGAGTCAGTCCGATTAATCCATCAAACCCGGCGTTCTTCAATTTGAGAAGCTGACCTGTAGCATCCTTCTCACCTTCTTTTATTTGCTCGGCATCAACTATTTCGATTCCTCTTGCTCCAAACTCCCGTTTTGCGACATCCAAGGCAGCTAAGCAGTAATCTGTTGAACCGTATATAACACCTGGTTTCTTAATTCCAAGGACATCAACAGCGTATTTTACCAGTTGTGAGACTTTCACATCATCGTCTGCTCTGAGCCTGAACAAGAAGGGATTGTGTACTTTTGTAAAACGAAATGAAGGAGATGTTGCTCCAACGAGCATAGGAGTTTTCGCCTGTTGAGCGAGTTGATGAACGCCAAGAACCGCACTGCTCATGTTGGGACCGAAGACAGCAACTACTTTGTCACTGAACAATGCTCGTCTGACAACGTTCATAGCGGTGCTTGGATTCGCTGCAGTGTCATAAACTGTTAGCTCTATCTGCTCACCCAAAACACCGCCCGTAGAATTGATTTCTTCGACAGCCAGTTTAGCTCCTTTTTTTATATAGTCACCGAGAATTGATCCAAGACCAGTGAATGGGGCACAAAGCGCGACCTTAATGGCACCAAAGGAAAGCGCGGTAAGAAGAGCCAAGACAAGCAGAGTAGCGAAAATCTTGCTTTTCATAAAAACTCCCCCTTTAAAAGATATGATGCATCATGCATGAGGCATGATATTTTTTGTATATGTTACTGTAACATTCTATAACAATGAATTAACATGGGTCAAGTACGAAGAGATAGCAATATTAGGATTCTGACACTCTTAATTCCTAAATCCATCTAAATTCTTTTTGTAGCTGATATTCTCTTGTATTTTCTGTATAATGTGATAAGGATAAAAATATTAATAGGAGGGAATGCTATGGATTTGACTTTTGATGTTGTGCAGATGAAGATACCTGAGCAATCCAACATAATTGTGGGACAATCTCATTTCATAAAG
>Ga0180298_1000159_pt1 | contig 14919 bp, 13 predicted proteins | sample GuaBasSediGuay13_FD_121800 | JGI IMG/M metagenome (GOLD analysis project Ga0180298, IMG submission 121800) | Subseafloor sediment microbial communities from Guaymas Basin, Gulf of California, Mexico - Guay13, Core 4488-10 , 4-6 cm | ecosystem: Environmental > Aquatic > Marine > Hydrothermal...
CCATTAAGGTTCACGACGTGTTGATATTTTTAAGTTCACGATGTATTGATATTTGTCAACTACTCACTAACGACTGATTTAATAAGCGGCAGACTAAATCCATATCTCGTAACGGAAATATATGAATTCCGGCTACTTCTTTAAATTTTCGTATCTCCTCAATAATTTCTTGAGCTATTTTTATTCCTTCTTCTACATCCTTCCCTTTCATCCTCTCCTTTACTCGGGAAGGAATAAGGATACCTGGTAAATTTTTATTTATATAATCAACCATCTTATAACTTTTTAAGGGCATAATTCCGATAATTTTGGGTATTTTAATACGAGAAGTAATTTTTAAAAATTTCTCTAACAATCCTAGGTCATAAATAGGTTGGGTTTGAACAAAGTTAATACCGGCAGACACTTTTTCTTCGAATCGTTCTATCTCCTTCTTGGGATCTAAAGCAGTAGGGTTAACTGCTGCCCCCACGAAAAAATCTGTTTTGTCCATAAGATCTCCATTTAGGTATTTATAGCCATTATTTAAGCTATTTACCATCTTTATTAATCCTACAGAATCTACATCATATACACCGGTCGCCTTAATATAGTCTCCCATTTCAGGAGGGTCTCCAGTTAAAGCTAAAATATTCTTTACCCCCAAAGCTGACGCCCCTAAAAGCTCTGCCTGTAAGCCTAATAAATTTCTATCCCGACAAGTTATATGAAAGATTGTTTCTAACCCAATTTTTTCCTGAATAATATGAGAAAGAGCGATGGGGCTCATCCTTAATTTAGCTAAAGGGCAATCAGTAACATTTACCGCATCTACTACCTTTCTGAAATTAGTACTATTCACTTCATTCAAAATTTTATCTAAATTTAAAGTTTGAGGGGGATCTAACTCCACCGTTACTACAAATTTATTTGCTGCTAATTTTTCTCTTAAATTCATTTACTTTATATCTACCTTTCTCTGAAATAGTGAAACAGGGGACGGTTCTCTGTTTCATTATAATCTACCTTCTCGGAAAGCTTGAAGATAATGAGCACAAAATTCATCTTTACCTAACAAAAGGTCAGTTGCTTTAATTAAGGCCATTAAATCTTTATCTGTAGAGTCCAGAATTACTGCATCAAGACCAGAAGCCCTCGCCAAAACCACAAAGCTTTGATTAAGCAACCTTCTTTCTGGTAAACCATAGGAAATATTACTTAACCCTATTATGGTCTTAACTTTAGGGTAGGAATCTTTGACTCTCTTCAAAGTCTCCAGAACAATATTGGCATTTTGGATATTAGTACTAACTGGTAAAGTCAAGGGATCGATATATATATCTTGGGCAGGAATTCCTTCATTAGTAAGTTTTTTTATTAATTTATCAGCGATTTTAAATCTCTCTTGGAAACCTTGCGGGATACCATCCTCATTCATGGTAAGGGCTACTACTGGACACTGATATTTTTTAACCAAAGGTAAAATTAATTTCAGCTTTTCTCTCTCTGCGGTTACCGAGTTGATTAAAACTTTCCCCTTATCCCAATTATAAATTTCTAACCCAGCCTTTATCGCTTCATAGTTAGGACTATCAATACATAAAGGAACATCTACTACTTCTTGAACCGTCCTTACCAGCCATTGCATCCTTTCTGGCTCATTTTTCCTAATTGTTCCAATATTCAAATCCAGCATCTGAGCTCCGCCTTCCACCTGTTTTCGAGCCAGTTCCTGAATAAATTCTGTATCTTTGTTTTCCACCTTCTCTTTAATATTTTTTCGGCTGGAATTTATCTTCTCTCCAATAATTAGCATATTTATTTTCTCCTTAAACTATGTATTAGCTCTCGGGCTTTATCTACTGCCGAGGCAGCATTGGGAGCATATCCCTCTGCTCCAATTTCATCGGCAAACTCTTGAGTAACCGGAGCCCCTCCTATCATCACTTTAACCTTATCTCTTAAACCGGCTTTTTCTAAAACAGTTATTACCTCTGTCATCCCCATCATAGTAGTAGTCAGTAAAGCAGATAGGCCTACAATATCAGGCTTGTGTTTTTGAATGGCTACTAAAAATTTTTCAGCGGAGACATCTTTCCCTAAATCTATAACTTCAAATCCTCCCCCTCTTAACATCATAGCTACTAAATTCTTACCAATATCGTGCAAATCACCCTTTACAGTACCGATTATTACCTTACCTCTGGCCTCTACCCCACTCTTAATTAACTGGGGTTGAAGTAACTCTAAACCTCCATACATTGCTTGAGAGGCTAATAACACTTCGGGAAGAAAAATTTCATTATTTTTGAATTTTTCCCCGACAACATCCATCCCTTTAATTAAACCCTGTTCCAAAATTTCCCGGGGCTCTACCTCTTCTCTTAAAGCCAACTGAGTAAGTTCTTTTACCCTGGAAACATCCCCTCGGAATAAAGCCTCTGATAATTCCTTCAAATTTACCATAAATTATCTCCCTCTTTAAATCAGATATCTTTCTACCGAGAAAGCTCTTTAGATTTTTCTGTTGCACGGCTAACTGCTTTAATGAGAGTCACTCTTATTCCTCCTTCTTCTAATTCCATTAATCCATCTACCGTAACTCCCGCCGGAGTGGTTACTGCATCTTTTAACAAAGCTGGGTGCATCCCTGTCTTTAGTACCATCTTGGCAGCACCTAGCAAAGTTTGTGCACTTAATTTTTGAGCTAATTCTCGGGGTAAACCCATTCTTACTCCACCTTCAGTTAGAGATTCAATAATTATATAACTATAAGCTGGGCCACTGCCTGATAAAGCGGTAACTACGTCCATTAGCTCTTCTCGCTGAATGATTTCTACTAATCCTACTGCCTCAAAGATATCCAAAGCCATCTGGATATGATTTTTACCAACGTATTTCCCAGGGCAAAGAACAGTCATCCCTTCATTAATTAAAGCTGGAGTATTGGGCATAGCCCTGATTACCGGAATATTCTTTCCTAAACATTCTTCTATAAATTTGGTGCTGGTAGCCGCAGCAATAGATATTATCAATTGTTTTTCTGTGACCACTTCTCTAATTTCAGAAATTACTTTCTTTATCATTTGAGGTTTAATAGCCAAAATAATTACATCTTTCCCTAAAACCATTTCTTTATTATCTATATAAGTGATAATCCCATATTTTTTGTTTATCTTTTTTGCATGTTCTTCCTGGGCAGTACTTCCAGCTAAATTTTCTTTCTTCACTAAATTATTTTTAATAACACTACTAATCAGAGTTTCTCCCATCTTACCTACACCGATTACAGCAACTTTTTTATTAGTAAGCATAATATTTACATCCTTCCTTTTAATAAAAAGCATTAAATTTTTAAATTACCAATTTGCCGATTCCCCGATTTTCTAATCTACCAATTCTTTAATTTCTATTTTTCCCTTATGTATACGATCTTCTGAACTCTGCTCTCTTAAGGATTTGTCTATTATTTTCTTTCTATCTTGCTACTATAAAATTGACCTCTCCCCAAAAACCTATTTTATCATCCTTTATAATTACTACACCTCTTACCCCTGTTATTTTTTGGGCATAAATTAAACCTTGTTCTATATCTTCTTGAGTTTTAATCATATTACCTATTGCCGTAGCAGCAGCATCAGCAAGTAAAACAGAATCAGAAAGTATCGTAACTGCATCTGCTTTACCAAAACTCAGGGAGGGGCCTACTGTTCCAGAAGAAGTGCAGACTCCTATATAATTTTTTTGTGGCTGTATCTTTAAAATAATTTTATGACTTAAAGGTGACTCTCCCGCAAAGATACTCACTCTTCTTATTCGGTTAGTTTTTATAAAAATATCTCCTCCATTTTCTATAATAACCTCGGCGGAGTAATTCAAAAGTTCCTTCCCCACAAATTCAGCTATTGCTCCTGCAACTGCGGCCATAGGTCCAACTCCACACTGGTTGGTAGCTTTAATCATAGATTTAATTATCTCAGGAGCTTTTTTATCCCAAGAATAAGGAGAAAGAGTACTTTTAAATAAAGGATGACTTTTAATATAATCTTCTATTTCTCTTCTAAAGTTTAATAGCACCTTTCGGGCATAGGAGCTTAAATCCTGATTTGCCCTTATATATAAATCACTTTCTGCTTCTTTTATTTGAAAAGAGACTAAATCTTTGTCTCTAATTAAATTACGATAAACCCTTTCTTTATATTCTATCTTATTAGTCAGTGAAAAAATCATTACCTTCCCTTTTTACTATTCTTAATCTTACTCAATCTTACTCAAGTTAGTAGTTCTTCCCTATCCCTCTTGCAAGTAAAGAGTTTGTTTTAAAAAGTAACTTTGATTGCTCCTAATGGACAGGCCTCCACGCAATTACCACATACTATACACTTCTCATAATCAAATTTCAATTTATAAGTTATTTTATCTAAGGATAATACTCTGGTTGGACAAATAGAAACACATGCCCCACAATCAACACATTTCGCCTTATCCCATAATACCTCTTGATCTAAAAGTTCAACCCCTACACCTATTTGTTTAACAAAATTTAACCCCTTTTTTATCTGCTCTTCTTCTCCTTTAAGTTCTAAAACTAATTTCCCTCCCAAGTTAGGTTTAAACTTGGCTTGTAAAATATTTACCCACAAACCGTACTTTTTTATCAGTTGATAGGTTGCCGGTCTTTCTACATTTTCAGGAGAAAAAGTAAATATCACTTTCTTTTTTAACATTTAAATCATCCCCTCGCTTATAAATTAGCACTTACATAGACTTGCCCTCGCAAAGAGGGAGAACAAAGAAGCTATTAGTCGTTACTTCAAAATTCAAAATCTTTTCGTAAAAAATATTGCTTTTAAAGGAGAAAGCAGATTTTCTAATCCGATTCTTTGCAGATTCAATAGTTCTAACCCTTTTTAATGAATTTCCAATAAGGGTTTAAACTCGCTTTCCTTGGGAAATTTTTGAATAGGTTCTTGTAATAAAAATCCCCCTCTTAGTATCTCTTCTTTTAATTTTTGGGCAATTTCCCGGGCTTTTGCATAACTAGAGAGAGGAGAGGTAGGAACATCTTTCCCTCGAACATTAATCTTCCCCTCTCTTAATTGCTTATAATTTACCCAGCCTAAAGAAGGTTTGCTTAAACGAGGAAAACTATAATCAATTATCTCAGTATATATATCCTCATCTTTCACAGCAACATATTTCATTATCTCATTATCTAAGATGGGAATAGGGATGCCTATACCTACTAATAAACTCACTCCGTATCCCTTATAAATTGCTGCCCGAATATAATTTGGATTCATCTCTTTTAAATTTCCCATTACCGCCAGAGTACCACCCCTATAAACCATCTTCTCGTCTTTTGTTTTTAATGATTGAGGGGAAAACTGAGTCCCTTCCCAAACAATATAACCTTGGGCTCCCCCCAAAAAGATACGAGTCCCAATGCCGATAGTTAGAAATTTCGGGTCATTTAGTAAAGGACTCAATTGGCCACTAGTACAGTAATTGGCATTCCCCATATGGGGAAGCAAAATCCCCATATAAGTATATATTTTACGGTCGGAAGTATTAATTGCAACATTATAATTTTGATAACTATTACGCGGATTAAATAAAATTGCTTGATTTATACTTTCTTTATCTATATAAGTCTCTATTTCTCTTCGTGGATAACAGTCAGTCCCCTGAGACAGAGCTTTTAATTTAATCTTCTTTCCGGTAATTAGATCTTCGATTACGTGGGCTCCCCCATATTCCATCCCTTTGCTTTCAGAAAGTTGGGTAGCCCCTATATAGGCATCCACTGCGGCTAATCCTGCATAAGCCTCCACATCATTTAACCAAACTTTTTGCATTCTGATAGGAGGGTCACTATGCCCAAAATTAATTATTGCCCCCGAAGAACACATCGCCCCAAAGGTACCAGTAGTAACCACATCAATTTCTTCGGCAGCCTTTTCTATACCTTTTTTTTCAACTATAGGAATAATTTCTTCGGCAGTTACCACTACTGCCTCACCTTTTTTAATTTTTTTATTAATTTCTTTATAAGTTCTTTGTATAGTCATAAAACAATCCTCCCGTAAATTGCTCATTAGTATATGCAATATACGATACGTACCTTGCTACTATCACTTTTATCCTGCATCCCCTTTTTTCTGTAAAGCAATTATATTCAGCATCTTTTCAGTTGCTTCAACAGCAGCTAAAACTTGGTCGGAATTTACTCCCTTAGTAATGAATGTCTTAGCATCTTCCCGCTCCCAAGTAATAATACATTGTACTAAAGCATCCGTCTTGCCTCCTGGAGGTATAGTGACGGTATAATCCAAGAGAATTGGTAAGGAATAATCTATTTTTTTGGCTATTTTTCTAATAGCATTCATAAAAGCATCATATCCTCCATCTCCCTGAGCAGCTTCTTCTAATTCTATACCTGTTTCTTTTTCCCCTTTTCGATATAACAACTTAATTATAGCAGTTGGTTTCAGACCTGAACTAGTAATTATATTACAGTATTGTAAAATAAAAACTTTCTTCCGAGGCGTTTCCAAAACATCTGAAACTATATAGGGCAAATCTCCTTCTGTAATAATCTCTTTTTTATCTCCAAGCTCAACGATTCTCTCTAAAACAAGTTTTTTTTGCTCCTTGTTAAGCTTAATCCCCACCTCTTCTAAATTATATTCTAAATTAGATTTTCCACTTAATTTACCCAAAGAATATTGCCTTTTGCGCTTGAATCGTTCAGGTGAAAGTTTGCTACTGTAAAGATTTGCTTTTCTGTCACCATCAGCGTGAATTCCTGCTGTCTGAGTGAAAACATTAGAACCACAGACGGGTTTATTAAAAGCTATCCGATAACCAGTAAAGGACTCAACTACTTTGCTGGCTCTGAATAATTGTTCTTCTTCTATTCCTGTTTTAATTTTCAAAAAATCATGGAGCCCTATAACTATTTCATCTAAAGAAGCATTGCCAGCCCGTTCACCCATACCATTAATCGTACAATGTACACCTTTTACTCCAGCCTTTACTGCTGCTATCGTATTTGCAGTAGCTACTCCATAATCATTATGAGCGTGAAAATCAAAATGGAGGGAAGGATATTTTGCTAAAATTTCTGTGATAATCTGAAACACCTGGAAAGGATGAAGAATTCCCAGGGTATCAGGCAACATAAATCGTTTTATATCCTCATTCTTAAGATTATCGAGGAGATAATAGAAATAATCTCTTGAATAAAGTATCCCATTAGACCAGTCTTCAAAGTATATATTGCAGCTAATTCCTTTTCGGTTAGCATATTCAATAGTTTCTTTTATATCTCTGAGATGTTGTTCCTTAGTCTTCCTTAACTGTTTGGTTAAGTGATTTAATGAACCCTTAACAAGTATATTCATAACTCTTCCGCCTAAATTGTAGATCCAATTAACCGATTCTACTTTATCCACAAAACCCAAAATTTCTATCCTCTGTACACATTTTGCCTCCTTGGCCCACTCCATTATTTTAGCTACCGATTGTTCTTCTCCTTTACTTGCTTTAGCACTGGTAATTTCAACTCTATCTACTTTTACATTTTTCAGCAATATTTGGGTAAGAGCCAATTTTTCTGAGGAGGAATAACTTACCCCTTTCATCTGTTCTCCATCCCGTAAAGTAGTATCCATTATTTCTATTTTTTTAGTCATTTTCAATCACTTCCCTTGTATTGGTCTTTATGAGTAGCTGAAACTGAATTATAGACCATTCTATTTACTGCCTTAAGATAAGCTTGAATACTTGCCTCTAAAGTATCGGTACTTGTGCTTCTACCGGTAAAGACATTCCCTTTTTCGTTCTTTATCTTCACAATAGCTTCTCCCTGGGCGTCTTTTCCCCTAGTTAAAGCCTGCACATTATAATCTATTAATTTTAATTTTAATTTAGTAATTCGGTCTATTGCCTTAAATGCTGCATCTACCGGGCCATCTCCGCAAGCTGCATCTTCTAAATGCTGTTTGTCCTGATATAATAATCTAATTGTCGCTGTGGGTAGAGTCTTATTACCCGTGTTAACGTGAAAATACTCTAATTTAAAAGTCTCGGGAATCTCTCCCATTACTTCTTCCGAAATAATGGCTTCCAAATCTTCAATAAAAACTTCTTTCTTTTTATCCGCCAATAATTTAAATTTTTCAAAAACTTCATTTAATTTATCTTTGTCCAAACTATAACCTATTTCTTCTAGTCTCTTTTTTAAGGCATTCCTTCCTGAATGCTTTCCTAAAACTAAACTATTCCTTTCTAGACCTATTGATTGAGGAGTCATAATTTCATAAGTAGTACGTTCTTTTAAAATACCATCCTGATGAATTCCTGCTTCGTGGGCAAAGGCATTTTTCCCTACTATGGCTTTATTAGGCTGAACTGTAAACCCGGTTAATTTACTCACCAACCTACTAATAAGGTATATCTGGGAAGTATTAATTTGGGTAACTTTATGATAAATATCATTCCTGGTCTTTAAAGCCATTACAATTTCTTCTAAAGAGGCATTACCAGCCCTCTCTCCAATTCCATTAATAGTACATTCTACCTGAGTAGCTCCGTTTTTTATGGCTTCTAAAGAATTAGCCACTGCCAACCCTAAATCATTATGACAATGTACACTAATAACTGCTTTTCCAATATTAGGGACATGCTCTTTAATATCCCTAATTAATTTACCAAATTCCTCTGGTTGGGCATATCCCACTGTATCAGGTATGTTTATTATAGACGCACCAGCTTTTATGGCTCCCTCAATAATTTTATAAAGAAACTCTTTTTCGCTCCTGCTGGCATCTTCTGCTGAAAACTCAACTTCGGGGCAGAGTTTAGCAGCATATTTAACTGCTTCCCCAACCTGTTCTAAAACCTGTTCTGGAGAAAGTCGTAGTTTATATTTCATATGAATAGGAGAAGTGGCAATGAAGGTATGAATTCGTGGTTTATCTGAATATTTCACTGCTTCCCAGGCTCTTTCAATATCCTTCTTGGTAGCTCTAGCCAGACCGGCAATCGTACATCCTTTGATGGTTTGAGCTATTAATTTTACTCCTTCAAAATCACCAGGAGAAGCAATGGGGAAACCAGCTTCGATCACATCTACATTAAGCTTCTCTAAATTTTTAGCTACCTCCAATTTTTCAGAAGTATTAAGAGATGCCCCTGGACATTGTTCCCCATCTCGAAGAGTGGTATCAAAAATTATTATTTTGTCTTTCATTATTCTCCCCCCCTTTTTTTAATAAATTTAATTATTACATTTTTTCTTTCTCTTAAAAGGCAAAAATTACCAACATCCTTAGTCTGTTTTAGAATAGTAAGTCCCAATTACTTTAACAAAAGTAGTATGTTTCTTTAATTCTTCTAAAACCTCCTTAGCACTCTGTTCAAATAGGCCTTTTTCAAAATCGGTATAAAAAATATACTCCCAGGGTTTCTGTTTACTTGGTCGTGATTCTAAGCGAGTTAAATTAATATCTCTTAACGCAAACTCCTTAAGACATTTATAAAGAGCTCCTGGCTTACTTACCACAGCGAAAATAATAGAAGTCTTATTACTTTTAGGGTCAGGGGCTACTTCAGGAGATAATACTAAAAAACGAGTATAATTATCTTTATTATCTTGAATCCCTTCTCTTAAAATTTTCAAGTCATAAAGTTTTGCGGCCCAACCACTAGCAATAGCTGCTACGTTATTTTTCTTTAACTCCTTAATCATCTTGACGCTCCCTGCTGTATCATATACTGGAATTATCTGGCAATGCGACATTTCTTTTGACAGAAAATCTTCACATTGAGCCAAAGCCTGAGGATGAGAATATACTTTTCTAATTAATTTAAAATCCATCTCTTCCTTAGTTATCAAACAGTGCTCGACCTTCAACTTTACTTCCCCCATGGCAAATAATTCCTGATGCAACAAAAGGTCATGTGCCTCATTTATCCCTCCAGTCTGAGAATTTTCTATCGGCAAAATACCGTAATCAGCTTCTTTATTATTTATCTTCTGAAATATTTCCTTAAAAGTCTTGCAAAGTATAGGTTTAAAAGAAGATCCAAAATATTTAATTCCGGCAATCTCACTAAAAGCCCCTCTTTCTCCCTGAAAGGCAACTCTGTTTTCCAATCTCTTCACCTCGTTTATTAATTCACCAATTTACCAATTCTCCGATTCACCGATTGACCGATTAGATTTGTTTGTCAGTTATCCGGTTAGCCAGTTCATCATTAAAAATACAGGTTATCACTCTTCAGTCATCAGTTTTCAGTTTATAATCCTTTTTATTCTTTCTTCTCTTTCCTAGACTAATTAACTAAGTAACCAGCTAACTAATTTGATAGGAGATACAAATTTATTTTTCTATCCAGGGCATCATACTTCGCAATTCTCTTCCTACTTTTTCAATAAGATAATTTGCCTCTTTGTTACGTATTGCCCTATAATAAGGTCTCCCTGCTTGATTCTCCAAAATCCAATCTTTGGCAAATTCCCCGTTTTGTATTTCCTCTAACACTTTCTTCATTTCTTTACGGGTTTCTTCATTGACTATCCTTTTTCCTACTTTTAAATCTCCGTATTCGGCGGTATTACTAACATTATCTCTCATATAAGTAATTCCACCCTGATAAATTAGATCAACTATCAATTTTAATTCATTAAGACATTCAAAATAGGCAATTTCCGGTTGATATCCCGCTTCCACTAAAGTATCAAAACCTGCCTGGATTAAGGCAGTAACGCCACCACAAAGTACTGTCTGTTCACCAAATAGATCAGTTTCAGTCTCTTCCTTAAAGCTGGTTTCGATTGTCCCTGCTCTGGTTCCGCCAATGGCTTGTGAATAAGCTAACCCGATTTCTTTGGCTTTACCGGAGTAATCCTGATATACGGCTATCAAATTAGGAACACCTTTACCCTGAAGATACATTTCTCTTACCAGACGACCAGGTCCTTTGGGAGCTATCATAATTACATCTACATTTTGAGGGGGGACAATCTGGTTAAAATGGATATTAAACCCATGGGAAAACATTAATACTTTGCCTTCTCTTAAATTTTCTTCAATTCCCTCTTGATAATAGACCTTGGCTTGGACTTCATCCGGAATTAATATTTGAACAATATCCCCCACTTTAGCCGCTTCAGAAATTTTCATTGCTTTTAAACCATCTCTTTCTACTAAGCTAAATGATTTACTCCCCTCGCGTAGACCTACTACTACTTTTACTCCACTATCATGCAAATTGAGAGCCTGCCCTCTCCCCTGGCTTCCATAGCCAATAATTGCTACAGTCTTTCCTTTTAAGCATTCTTTCTTTACATCCTGATCATAATAAATCTTTGCCATCTTTCTAATCCTCCTTTTATTTTGGCATTATTATTTTGTTAAAACTTAAAATTATCATAGAATTATTTTATTTTTAACTATAACTATCTTACTCTTTGTATTTCGAAAAAAATTTCTATTCAGCTTGATTCTTCAAAGTAGATATATATTTACTCCCTCTGGAAAGAGCAATTTTCCCAGTCCTAACCACCTCCTTTAAACCAAAAGGCCTTAACAATTCTATTAAAGCATTCACTTTATCCTCTGTCCCGGTAGTTTCAATAGTCATAATTTGATTATTTACATCAATTATCTTGGCTCTAAAGATATCTACTGTTTGTATCACTTCTGAGCGAACAGGGAGAGAATTACAATTCACTTTAATTAAAGCCAATTCCCTTTCTACTGAATTTTGGGGTTGAATATCTCTAACTTTAATAACATCGATTAATTTATTAAGTTGTTTGGTTATCTGCTCTAAAACCCTTTCATCCCCCTCAACCACAATAGTCATTCGGGAAATACCTGTTTCTTCCGTATGACCAACCGCAAGACTCTCAATATTAAAACCCCTTCGGGTAAATAAACTTGCTACTTTAGCCAAAACACCAGGATAGTCTTTTACTAATACTGCGATAGTATGTCTCATAATTAATCAACTCCTATCATTTCAGATATAGATGAACCCGGAGATACCATAGGAAAGACATTCTCTTCCTCAGGGACAAGACAATCGATTAAAACAAATTTATTCAAAGAAAGAGCCTTCTCTAATACAGGATATAATTCTTGTTTCTTGTTTATCCTAAACGCGGTCCCTCCATAGGCTTCAACTAGCCTTACAAAATCAGGATTACCTTTCAAGGTAGTTTCTGCATACCTCTTATCAAAAAATAATTCTTGCCACTGTCGTACCATCCCCAGATAACTATTATTCATAATAATCACAATAATATTAAGATTATTACCAATTGCCGTAGCTAACTCTTGCAGATTCATCTGAAAACTACCGTCTCCCGAAATGCAAATTACCTTTTTCTCAGGACAACCTATCTTGGCTCCAATAGCTGCTGGGAAACCATATCCCATTGTCCCTAATCCCCCAGAAGAGATAAAAGTTCGAGGCTCATTATATTGATAATACTGAGCAGCCCACATCTGATGCTGACCAACATCAGTAACTATCACTGCCTTGCCCTGGGTAATTTCATAAACTTTTTCTATAATAAATTGCGGTTTTAATTCTTCGTTATTATCATATGTTAAGGGATACTTTCTTTTCCAATCTTCTATTGTTTCTAACCATTCTACATTTTCTCTTTGCTCAACAATTTCGTTTAACTTTCTTAACACTCTTTTAACATCTCCTACGATAGGAATATCAACCCGGATATTTTTGCCGATTTCAGCGGGATCAATATCTATATGAATCACTTCAGCCTGTGAAGCAAATTCAGATAATTTCCCAGTAACTCTATCATCGAACCTTACTCCCAAAGCGATAATCAGATCCGCAACACTGATAGCATAATTAGCACAAGGGGTACCATGCATGCCCAGCATTCCTAAAGAAAGGGGATGGGTTTCCGGAAAAGAACCTAAACCCATTAGGGTAGTAGTAACTGGAGTATGGGTCTTAAAAGCCAAATTTTTTAATTCAGAAGAGGCATTAGAAATAATTACTCCTCCTCCTCCAAGAATAACTGGCCTTTTTGCTTTCTCTATACTTTGTGCTGCCATCTTAATCTGTTTAATATGCCCACTATGAGTAGGGTTATAAGTTGCCATACTAAGTTTTTTGGGATACTCAAAATTGGTCTCAGCTACTTGAATATCTTTGGGTAAATCTACTAATACTGGTCCTGGTCTACCTGTTTTAGCTATATAAAAAGCTTCCTTAATAATCTTTGCTAAATCTTCTATCCTCCTTACTACATAATTGTTTTTAGTAACAGAAGAAGTAATTCCACTAATATATACTTCTTGAAAGGCATCGGTTCCGATTAAGTTAGTAGGAACTTGCCCAGTAAAGGCAACCAGAGGAACGGAATCAAGATAAGCATTAGCTAAACCAGTTACCAGATTAGTGGCTCCCGGTCCAGAAGTAGCCATACATACCCCCACTCTGCCAGTAGCTCGAGCATATCCATCAGCAGCATGGGCTGCTCCTTGCTCGTGTCTGGTTAGAATATGTCTGATAGAAGGCTCACTGTAAAGAGCATCATATAAAGGCATTATAGCTCCACCAGGAACACCGAAGATCACCCTTACTTCCTCCTTTTTAAGACATTCAATCACGATTTTTGAGCCACTCATTCTCATTTTATTCATCTCCTTTCTTTTACAATTAAAATAAATTACTTAGGCATTTTTTATATAAAAAAACCCCAACAAATAAATCCATTTCGTTAATTGAAACAAAAGGGACCTATCCGCTGGGGTCTTTTATACCCACGGTGTAACACCAATTACTTCGAATATTGATGTTTTATGCCACTTGGTCCAGGCTCTAATTTTAATTATATGAGAATTAGACGGAACCCTAGGCATACTCCCAAAAAAACAAACAACTTTCGTCTTTACCTTAGTCTATAAAGACTAAAATAGGGACGAAAGTTGTTCGTGGTACCACCCTACTTCGATAAAGATAATATTTTTATCCTTATCCTCGTCGGTTATCATAAATAACGCCTTTACAGACGTCACAAGTTACTCCATTAAAAATTCACCTGTGCCTAAAATATTGAAGGCGAGATATTCGGCTAACTTATGCTACCAATTCGCACCAACCATTGGCTCTCTTTAGCAATTCAGTCAACCTACTTTTCCTTCTAGAGTTTTACTTTTTATTTATTAAGGAAAAATATACTACAATTATTTCTAAATGTCAAGAAAAACTTAGTATTTGTCATTTAAGAATTAAAAGTGAACTCTTTTTTTACGATTTAAAGTTTAAAAGTGAACTCTTTAAAACAAACTAAAACTACAATAATATAGGATCAAAAAGTGAGGTCCTATATTATGAAACAGTTACATAAAAAATTTAATAATTGCCAGGTTAAAGAATTAATTACCCGTTATCTAAAAAAGAAAATAGCCAGAAAATACATCCAAGAAATTTTAGGTATTAAGAAAACAAGATTCTTTGCTTTAGTAAAACGATTAAAAGCTGATCCTGAAAATTTCTCTATTTCATACTCTCGTAGAATGCCTACTCGAAAAATAAATCCAGATATCGAGAAAAATATTCTAAAAGAACTAGAAATCGAAAAAGATTTAATTAAGAATAAAGATATCCCGATTAAGTGGTATAACTACAGTTATATCAAAGATCTTTTAGAACAAAAATATGGACAGAAGGTATCTCTACCTACCATTATCGATCGGGCTAAGAGAAACAACTTTTATTTCTCCAAACCAGAGAGGAAGGCCCATGATAAGGAGATATTGACTAACTACCCGGGAGAACTGATTCAACACGATTCCTCTCCTCACCGGTTTGCCCCTTATGCTAAGAGAAAGTGGTATCTGATTACCTCAATCGATGACTACAGCAGGTTGATCCTGTATGCTGTCC
>Ga0180298_1000160_pt1 | contig 14845 bp, 15 predicted proteins | sample GuaBasSediGuay13_FD_121800 | JGI IMG/M metagenome (GOLD analysis project Ga0180298, IMG submission 121800) | Subseafloor sediment microbial communities from Guaymas Basin, Gulf of California, Mexico - Guay13, Core 4488-10 , 4-6 cm | ecosystem: Environmental > Aquatic > Marine > Hydrothermal...
GTTCACTTGAACACAGTTCATTTATGTAATCAACAGCTTTTTTCTTTCTTGTCAAACGGAACTGCCTCTCCCAACTGTTTTTACACAAAACAAATTTATTACTTTCATTAAAGAAATGACACGGGTTTAAAATTGAAGGTTAAACTTCTTCGTTACACGGAAGACGCCGAACTTTTATGCGGAACCGCAGCGTTAACCTCAACAAGAAGGGGGAGTCCTTCACAATTTTTTGAAGAGATGAATTCGGAAAAGGCCAAGCGAATAATTAGACGAGTTGCGGGCTATGGGCATACCTCGGTGATTGAACATGCATGCTTCACCTTCAGTATCGAAGGTGTATCGCGAGCCATGACTCATCAGCTCATCAGACATCGGATAGCATCCTACACTCAACAAAGCCAACGCTACGTTGCCTACAACACCTTAGAAAACTATGTCACGCCGCCAAGCATAAGGGACAATAAGGAGGCGAAGAAGCTGTTTGACGAGACTCTAGCGAGGATTTCTGAAGTCTACCAGAAACTCTTGAGGATGGGCCTTCCAAAAGAGGATGCACGTTTCATCCTTCCAAACGCCGCTAAAACAAATATAATTGTAACAATGAACGCTAGGGAACTTCGTCACTTTTTCAATTTACGCTGTTGCATGCGGGCTCAATGGGAGATAAGGGAAGTTGCAATAGAGATGCTTAGACAAGTGAAGAAGGTTGCTCCCGCCCTTTTTGAAAACGCTGGGCCTTCATGTGTAGAGTTAGGCTACTGTCCAGAGGGGAAGATGAAACCGCCAGAGTGCAATATTGAAGAAATCAAAAAACGATTCCGAAACCTCTAGCTTGTCATGCGATGTAAATGCCAAGATACAAGTTTTTAGCCATACCTACAAAGTATTGGAGGCCGGGGGAGAACTACTTAGAAGAGATAATAAAAAGAGTTGGTGAAAGATTATCTGATGGCGATTTTGTGGTAATCTCTGAGAAGGCTGTTTCAACAGCGTTGGGTAATCTCGTCGACGAAAACTCGTTAAAACCTAGCTTGAGCGCAAGGTTAATTGCAAAATATTGGATGCGAATAATCTGGGGCTATCTTCTAGGTTTTCTATGCCATTTTGGAAAGGAACTGCTTCGGCACATGCGTGAATACCCTTTGAAAATGGGAAGTAAGCATAAACAGGTTGCATTGCAATATGCTGGTTTATTGCAGTCTTTGAACTTCGGCTCTGAAGGCGGTATCGATGGAAGTAATTTACCTTACGCATACGTTTGTTTGCCGTTGAAAAATGCTTGTGAAATAGCGAGGGAGATACGTGAAGAAATACTGTTAAAACTTGGAAAGAATGTTTCCGTGATGATTGTGGACACTGACAGAACTTTTTCCTTTCGAAACTTCCATTTCACACCGCGTCCAAATTCTATAAGGGGCATCTATTCTTTTGGGGGTTTCATTGCTTACGTTGTTGGAAGATTGTTTAAACTCAAGGCGAGGGCAACTCCTATAGCGGTGGTTGGAGAAAGAATAAGCGTTGAGGAATCTTTGGAGATTGCTAACCTTGCAAATCGCGCGAGAGGCTCGGGGGCTGGGAGGAACGTGTGGGAAATGGCTAAAAAGTTTGGAGTTGGGTTAACAGATGTTACTTGGGAGATGCTTGAGACAGTAAAGCATAAACCCATAGTTGTTGTTAGAAGCAAAAGGTGAAAAAATGGACTCATCCCTTGAACAGATGCATGCGTTTTTTGCGCCTCGTTCGGTTGCGGTTGTCGGGGCTTCGAAGAAAATTCACAAGGCTGGACATGTGATATTCAAAAACTTTGTTGAAAACAAGATGAGAGGGGTGTTCAAAGGGGAGATATACCCTGTTAATCCTCATGAAGAATACATTCTTAACTGTCGCTGCTACCCGTCTCTAACCAGAATTCCTGGAGAACTTGACCTGGCTGTGATAGTTGTTCCAGCGAAGTACGTTCCAAAAGTTATGGAAGAAGCTGCAGCAAAAAAAGTTAAGACTGTTGTTATAATAAGCTCCGGCTTCGGCGAAGTTGGAAATCATGAGCTTGAAAACCAAGTTGTAGCCATAGCGAAGAAAGCTGGAATAAGAGTTTTGGGACCGAACTGCCTGGGGGTTTACAACTCTAAAACCGGTGTGGACATGCTGTTTCTGCCGGAAACGAAGGTCTTAACAACGGGAGACGAGGTTGTAGCAACTCCACGTCCAATGCCAGGAAACATAACCATAGTCACTCAGAGCGGAGCCTTCGGAGTTGCTTCCCTTGACTATCTGGCGGGAAAACAAATGGGGGTGAGCAAGTTCGTAAGCTTCGGAAACAAATGCGATGTAAACGAGGCTGAAATGTTGAATTATCTGCTTTACGATGAAGATACCCGAGTTATACTGTTGTATGTTGAAGATATAAAGGATGGAAGAAAATTCTTTGAGACAGCCAAGGAAGTTACGAAGAAAAAACCGATGGTTGCTTTGAAAAGTGGAAGAACAAAAGCTGGAGCAAGAGCCGCGGCATCTCACACGGGAGCCATGGCTGGTTCAGATCAAATATACGATGCCGTCTTTACACAAACCGGAGTTTTGAGAGTGAAGGACATGGAAGAGTTCTTTGACACTGGAAAGGCGTTGGCAATGCAGCCGCCTGGTCGTGGGAGAAATATAGCGATATTGACGGATGCTGGTGGTCCAGGTATAATGGCTACCGATGAGTGTGAGTTGAGGGGTTTGGTTGTTAAACGCTTTTCAGACGAGACTATTCATAGGTTTGAAAAATTGAAAATGGAGGGAAAACTTCCGAAGTTTGCCACGAACCTTAACCCTGTAGATGTAACAGGTTCAGCAACATCTGAAATGTTTGAAGTTACTGCTGAAATCCTCTTTCAAGACTTGGAAATCAACGGTGTAATAGTGCTTGGTCTGCACCACACCCCATCCTTACAGGAAGACTTCGTCGACAGAATTGCTAAGATTGCAAATGAGTATGATAAGCCTGTTGTTGCGTGTGACATTGGTGAGACGGAGATGGCCTTGCAGACACGTTGGAGATTTGATAAACTGGGGATTCCAGCTTATTCATCGCCTGAAGATGCTGCTAGGGCGATGAACGCTCTTGTGCGATACGGTTTGTATCTGAAAAAGAACGGGTGCTTAGAAGGTTACATAGAAAACTTTTTGAAATACAAGAGGAATACTGCTACTTCTCAAGTAAGACTTTGATTTCAATTATGCTTCCATCTTTAAGCTTGAGATGTTCTCTTAATTTTGTGGGCGCGACAACTTCCAACGTGTTTTCTGGGTAATCTTGCACTTCTGGAATCACAACCGCGCATTCTAAACCCATCAAATAAGCCTTAAAGCATACTCCTCGATGAAAGCCTTCAGCGGGTGTAATTTCAATTCCTTGAGCGTTTTTTAATAAATTTTTGAGGATTACGCTTCTTTCAGTTAATCGTATGTTTAGCGTTCCGAGATAAGGAGTGAAACCCAGTTTTTCCTTTATCTGTTTTCTCACCCATGGAAGTTTTGTGAATTCTGCGCCTTCACCTTTTCCAGAAAAAACTTCTCCTTTAAGAAGTAGCGTCTTCAATTACAGAAGTCACCTGATGCCAGCAAACCTATTGTTGTTCTTTTAGCCAGTTTGCAACTTTTCTGAACATCGGGTTAGATGACATATCTATAACTGGAACCATTATCTTCTCTTTAGTTTCTATTATCCTCTGATATTTAGGCAGAAGTGCATAACCTACAAAAGTCCAGTAAACTCTTTTGTTTTCAATTAGCTCTTTTGCTGAAATTTCGGTTGTTGCACTTAATGGAAAATATAAGAATGCCACGCCTTCAGCCCAGTATAAACCCGCTGTCTTGCCACCAGCTATTATCGATGCAAACCTCGCTAAGTCGTCTGCTGTTGAAAAGAGGTTGCGTTCCATTATGACGATTTCCCTGAACGGTTCATATCTTATGTGAACTTCGTCTTCACCCATTGAGTTTCACCACTTCTAATGTTTCTAGCTTATGTTCCCTTTTAATTTTGTCCAAAAATTGGAAAAGGTTTTTAGAGAAGACAACCTTAAAGCGTTGACCGTGAGAGTGAAAGGAGAATTTGTAATTTGCCAGAAATTCGTGTAGGAATTGTGGGTGTTGGAAACTGTGCGTCAGCCCTTGTTCAAGGGGTGGAATACTACAAAGATGTAAAAGAAGACGTGAATGTTCCCGGACTTATGCACGTGAACTTCGGTGGGTATCATATAAGGGATATAAAATTTGTGGCTGCTTTTGACATCAATAAGAACAAGATTGGGAAGGATTTGGCTGAGGCCATATTCGCTGAACCGAACTGTTGCACCAAATTTGCAGACGTGCCCCCTACGGGTGCTAAGGTTTTTCCGAGTCCCCTTCTTGACGGAGTGGCTGGACACATGAAACGACCGTTTAACGTTTACACTTCTGGGTATCCTCAGTTATCGGATATTGTGGAAGTTTTAAGAGAAACAGAAACGGAGGTTCTTCTTAATTACTTACCCGTTGGAAGTCGTAACGCAACACGTTTTTATGCCAAAGCTGCGTTAGAAGCTGGCTGTGCTTTTGTGAACTGCATACCTGAATTCATAGCGTCAGACAAGGAATGGAGCGGAAAATTTGAGGACAAAGGATTGCCGGTGGCTGGAGATGACGTGAAGAGTCAGTTAGGAGCAACTATTTTGCATCGAAACCTTGTTAGGCTTTGCGTTGACAGAGGGGTGATTGTGGATGAGACATATCAGTTGAACTTGGGTGGAAACACCGATTTCCTAAACATGACGGTTGAGGATAGACTTAAAACAAAGAGAATAAGCAAAACAGAAGCTGTAACAAGCCTTGTTCCATACGATTTACCAACTAGAATAGGCCCTTCAGACTATGTGCCGTTCTTAGGGGATAGGAAAATTTGTTACATCATGCTTAAGGGAAGAAAATTCGGCAACCAACCTGTAAGAATCGCGGTGAAGCTTGAGGTTGAGGATTCACCGAACAGTGGAGGCGTAATAATCGATGTCATAAGGGCTGTGAAGCTTGCTTTAGACCGTAAAATTGCCGGTTCATTGATAAGCGTGTCATCTTACGCTTTTAAGCATCCGCCAATTCAAGTTCCAGACTCCGTGGCAAAGCAATGGGTTGAAGATTACATAAGTGGAAAGCGAGAACGTTAACTTACAATTATAAATCGTTCCGCCGCATACTAAGGTAGTTATCATTGCAAAAACGCTTCTAGTAACGGTTAATTTTTAAAGGCTGAATGTGAAAAGAATAACCACTATTTGAGAGGTGAAGCATGTATGGTGAAAGTAGACGGTTACGATGTGCCAGAAGGCCTGTACTATACGAAGGATTTTGAGTGGCTGAAAATTGAAGGCGACAAGGTTCGCATGGGTATAACGGACTACGCTCAGAAACAACTCCGCGAAATTGTTTATGTTGAGTTGCCAAGTTCAGGAGCAACCGTTAAACAGAATGAACCCTACGGCACTGTGGAATCGGTGAAGTCCGTTTCGGATTTGGTTGCCGCTGTAAGCGGAACAATTGAAGAAGTTAACGCGGAAGTGCAGGAGAAACCAGAAATCTTGAATCAAGACCCCTATGGAAAGGGTTGGCTTCTGGTGGTGAAGCCTTCGAATCTTCAGGCAGAACTGGCGAACTTAATGGACTTCAACCAAGCCGTTGAGTGGCATAAAAGTCTAGTAAAGAAAGGATAGGCAATGGACAATGTCGAGACGTATAGTGATAATCGGCGCCCACGCCGCAGGGGTTGACGCAGCTTCAGCTGCTAGAAAAACGGATAGAACGGCTGAGATAACGCTTATAACTAAGCAGAGGCACGCTGGCTATTCACCTTGCGGGTTGCCCTTCGTCTTAGGCGGGCACATACCAAGCTTTGACAACCTCGTGGTTTTTCCTCGATCTTATTTTCAGATGATGAAGCTTAATCTTCTATTGGAAACAACGGCAACGAATATAGATGTAAAAGGCAAAACCGTGGAGATTCAAGATAAAAATGGAAAGCAGGAGACTCTACAATATGACAGTCTGATTCTCGCTACGGGCGCATCTCCCTTCATACCGCCAATCAAAGGCCGAGAAAAACCAGGGATTTATGTGCTCAGGACGATAGAAGACGGTGAACGTATAGACCAAGCTGTAAGAAACGGAGCCAAGTCAGCCATCGTTATGGGTGCTGGTCTAATAGGGATAGAGACGGCTGTGGCTCTTCGGGAGAGAGGTTTAGAAGTAACGGTTGTCGAGCTGTTGCCGCAGATTCTTCCAGCTATGCTTGACGCTGATATGGCTGGAGAAGTGCAGAGGATGCTTGAGGAGAAAGGCATACGCATAATGGTTAGCAAGGGGGTTGAAGAGTTTCTGGGCGCAGAAAAAGTCACGGGAATAGTTGCTGGTGGAGAACAGTTAAACGCTGATTTGATCATCGCCGCGTTTGGAGTTAGAGCAAACACGGAGCTGGCTAGGAAAGCGGGGATCACCCTAGGAGAAACCAGAGGGATAAAAACTAACATGTGCATGGAAACAAACGTTAAAGACGTTTACGCAGCTGGAGACTGTGTTGAAAGCGTTAACTTGATCACGCGGCGACCAACCATATGTCAGCTGGGAACGACTGCTGTTAGACAAGCCAAGGTGGCTGGAACAAACGCGGCTGGTGGATACGCTGTCTTTCCAGGGGTGTTAGGTTCTGCGGTTACGAAACTTTTTGACACAGAGATAGGTGTCACTGGACTAACTGAGTTCTTTGCGAAAAAAGCTGGACTTGAAACGGTGACTGGAACGATTACGTCTAAGACGAGACCTGAATATTACCCAGGTGGTAAAAGCATCAGAATAAAACTTGTCATAGAGAAAGAGTCTGAGCGAATAGTTGGGGCTGAGATAATCGGAGGCGAAGAGGTTACTCAACGGGTAAACGCCTTATCCATTGCCATACAGAAGCACATGACTGTGAGAGAGCTAGCAAAAGCGGATACGGCTTATGCTCCGCCGTTAAATGAGACCTGGGAACCGATGGTGCTTGCGGCTCAAGTGGCGCTTCGAAGAATGCGATAAACCTTCCCTTTTCTTCTAATCGTTTTCAACAGAATTTTAGTCTTTTAAATGAAAAAATTTAATACCTTCGTAACTGAAGTTTAATGCGAACTTGGAGGATTGTCGGTTTTGAATGGAAAAGTGAAAGTGCTCCTAAACGGATATGGAGTTATAGGGAAAAGGGTTGCCGACGCCGTTGCTCTGCAAGACGACATGGAACTTGTAGGCGTAGCTGATGTGGTCTCAGACTGGCGTGTAAAAATGGCTCAGAGAAAGGGATACACGGTTTACTGCAGCATATCTGACCCTAAGCGAATTGAAGCGATGAAGGAAGCTGGAATCAATGTGGCTGGGACTCTGGAGGATTTGCTTCGTCAAGGAGCTGTGGATGTTGTGATTGACTGTGCACCAGCGGGTTTCGGTGTTAAAAACAAAGAGGCGCTATATGATAAATACGGGGTTAAGGCGATTTTTGAAGGCGGTGAAAAACATGAGACCGCTAACCTAAGTTTTGTTGCTCAGTGTAACTATAACGAGGCATTGGAAAAGGCGGAAAACGGACACAGATACTGTCGAATCGTATCATGCAACACGACAGCAGCGTGCAGAATATTCCATGCGCTTTACTCGCATTTCAAGGTTAAGAGGGCGAGGATGGTTCTTGTCCGCCGTGCAACGGACCCTGTGAAGGGAGACACTGGAGGAATAATGAACACGGTTGTTCCGTCTCATCTTCCAAGCCACCATGCACCAGACGTGAAAACAGTCATACATGACGCAATTCCAGATTTGTACAGTGTCGCCGTTAAAGGTTCTCACACTATGTATCACTTCCACTTTTACGATGTAATGTTTGACCAAACAATTACGCGTGAAGATATCATCAACGCTTTGCGAAACGAGCCTAGACTAACCTTCGTAAACTCAAAAGACGGCGTCATCGGTTTAGCAGCGATAATCGAGATAAGCCGTGACATAGGGCTCCCGAGAGGAGACATATACACTATTCCAATATGGGAAGACTTCATCACTGTAATCGGGGGAAATGAGCTACTTATAGCGGCGGCTTGTCCGAACGAAAACGATGTCATACCGGAAAACGTGGATGCCATTAGAGCGTTGACTCTCACAGAGAAAGATGTGAACAGAAGCATTCAGAAAACTAACGAAGCTCTGAAAATCCCGAAGGTTCTATACTAAAACCAAATCTACTACTTCTTCTTTTTTAAATTTAGAGGTGTATGGGCATTGGCTAAATTCTTAACCCTAGATGACTTTGACTTCAAAGATAAAGTCGCCATAGTAAGAGTGGACTTTAACTCTCCGGTTGACCCAGAGACCAAAAAAATCTTGGATGCCACACGGATTCGAGCGCAGGGTGAGACAACCATAAAGGAACTTGTGGAAAAATGTGCAAAAGTTGTGGTTTTGGCTCATCAAGGGAGGATGGGTAAACCTGATTTTATACCTTTAAAGCAGCATGCGGAAATACTCAGCGGGGTTCTTGGAAAACCGGTCAAGTATGTTAATGACATTTTCGGAGAAAAAGCGGAAAAGGCTATTAAAGAGCTGAAAAGCGGTGAAGTGTTGGTTTTAGAGAACGTGAGAACTTATCCTGCAGAAACGAAGAAGGGAACACCAGAAGAACACGCGAAAACGGAGCTTGTTCAAAAACTTGCACCCTTGGCAGATGTTTTTGTCAATGACGCCTTTGCAACCGCACATAGAGCCCACGTTTCAATCGTAGGTTTCACCGCTGTTCTGCCGAGTGTCGCTGGAAGAATTATGGAAAGGGAACTTAAATCTTTGAGTAGGGTTTTAGAAAATCCGGAGAAACCATGTGTTTACATTCTCGGTGGGGCAAAAGCTGATGATTCATTGGAAATTTCAAAATATGTTTTAGACAATGGGATAGCGGATTATGTGCTCACAGGTGGAGTGACAGGTCAGCTGTTTTTAGCGGCAAAAGATTTTGACTTGGGAAAGCCGAACACGGATTTTCTTAAACAGAATCAGCTTTTAGAACTGATACCGGGAATAAAAGAGCTTATGGCGAAATATTCAGATGCCGTGAAGGTTCCAGCGGACGTCGCTGTAGAAGTTGATGGAAAGAGAAGAGAGGTTCTGGTTAGAGACATGCCAACCGATTATCCGATATTTGACATAGGACCTGAAACCGTTAGGAATTACGGTGAAATAATTCGAAGGGCAAAATCAATAGTGCTAAGCGGACCCATGGGAGTTTTTGAAAACAGCGAGTTCTCCTATGGAACAAGGAAGATTTTCGGAGAGGTTGCTGATTCAAGGGTGTTCTCTCTTGCTGGTGGCGGTCACACGGTGGCAGCGTTGAAAGAGTTCGGGTTAGCGGAGAAAATTTCTTACATCAGCACTGCTGGTGGGGCTTTGATAGAGTTTCTGATGGGTAAGAAGCTACCCGGCGTTGTTGCGTTAGAGAAGGCGGCGACGAGAAAAGTCTAGTTTCTCGTTTGATTTTTATGGCTGAATTTTGCTTAAAACCGATAGACCCCCCTAGGTTTTTCTGCAGTAAAGATTTGTCTGGTAAAATGGGAGGCAGGGTTTTACTCGTGCGTTAATTTTTCGATTAAGTCAACAACTTTATATTCTTCTTGTGATTGTGGATGTTGAACCATCTCGTATATCTGTAGTGTTTGCTTGGCGGCTTCTCTCCATGTGAAGTATTGTAAGACTCTTTTTCTACGTTCTCTCCCCACCTTTTCGCTCTGTCCGGGTCGCATAAGACTTGTTTTATTTCCCAAGCTATGTCCGCTGGGTTTCCACCGTCCACGTAGCCCCGTTTTGGTCTGGTCCGGATGATACAACTTGTTCTCCGAAGCCGACAACACCTTGAGCGCCGACAACTAAAGGCTTCGCCATGGACATAGCTTCCAGGCTTACAATGCCAAAGGGCTCATAGGTTGAGGGAATATGCAAGCGTCTGAAGCGGCGTAGTGGAATATGCGTTCTTTTTCAGGCACAAACTCAAATCTACACGCGATTCTGTCGCTTACTCCAAGTCTGCTAGCGGTCTCAATTATATCATTCTGCTGTTCACCCTTGCCCAAAATCACAAGTTTCACGTTTGGATAATCCTTCAAAACCATGGGCATCGCCTGCACAAGATTTCTGATACCCTTCACCCATGTGAGTCTCCCGAGGAAAAGAAGCATTTTCTCGTCTGGTCTTAATATAGTATTTAGCGCGAATCGCCTCAACATCCTCTGGCTTACAGTTATCTGGATTATATCGCTCTGGGGCCACTCCGTTCCAGACGACGCTTATCTTTGATTTTGGCCAGCCGTACCTTATCAGGTCTTCTTGCATGGCATGGCTGACAGTTATTATTCTGTTTGCTTTCTACACTCATTCTCTCTACCGACAATTTTGTCACCTTTTGTAAAGGAAGATGCAAGAAGAAAGGATAAAAAATTATGAATTTAGTATCAGAATCCAACCTAACTTTTTAACGGCAACCTCAGCAAACAGAAATAAGCTCAAAAACAATATGAAATAGAGGGTTAACCTTGACAGCCATAGTGTTCGTGTTTGAAGTCCATCAACCTCGCAGATTAAAGCGAACCTTCTTCTGGGAACACCAGATTTTCAAACGGGTGAAAAAGAAGGAATTATTCGACTATTATTTTGACCGTGCAAAAGACAGAGAAATTTTTGAAAGAGCATGTAAAAAATGTTATTTTCCATCAAATCAAATACTGCTTGATCTGATTGAAAAATACAAAAAAGAGAAAAAACAGGTAAAAGTTTCGTTCAGCCTCTCCGGAGTTTTTCTAGAACAATGCGAAATGTTCAACAAAGACCTTTTAGAATCTTTCAAACAGCTTGCGGAAACGGGCTGTGTTGAATTTCTGAATCAGACATACTATCATTCGCTGGCAAGCTTATATCCGGAAAGAGATGAGTTCATCGAACAAGTGAAAATGCATAGACAAGCGGTGAAAGATCTGCTTGGTTACACGCCTAAAGTCTTCGAAAACACCGAGTTGCTCTACAACAACGCCATAGCAAAAACCGTTGAAAAACTAGGGTTTAAAGGAATCTACACCGAAGGCACAGAAAGAGTATTAGCTGGAAAATCACCGAACCACCTTTATACACCGAAAGGCTGCAAAAAAATCAGGGTTCTGCTGCGGAACTATAAACTCACAGATGATATAGGCTTCAGGTTTTCTGCTAGATGGTGGAGTGAATGGCCCTTAACGGCCGACAAGTACGCAAGCTGGCTGGCTGCAACTCCTGGGCATTGTATAAACATTTTTCCAGATTATGAAACGTTCGGTGAGCATCACTGGCCGAAAACGGGTATCCATGATTTTTTGAAGCATTTACCCAGGGAGATTTTGAAGTGGTGGCATTTGCATATGACTACTCCCTCTGAAATCGTGGAGGAGTATTCTCCCGTTGGAGAAATTGATGTTCCAGAACTTGGTGGAACAGTCTCTTGGGCTGATTTAGAGAGAGACGCGAGCTGCTGGCTTGGAAACACCATGCAGTGGGCTTACTACACAAGCGTGAGGGGACTTGAACCTTTTGTTAAGGAATCGGAGGACAAGGATTTCTTGAAAGTGTGGCGCTGCTTCCAGACAAGCGACTACCTTTATTACATGTTCACGTCGGGTGGTGCTCCGGGAGAGGTTCATTCCTACTTCAGTCCGTTCGGCTCTCCAGTGGATGCCTTCGTAACTGCTCAGTCAGCAATACTCGACTTTGAAAACAGGGTGAGACTTACGGTGATGCCTGCAAATGAACCGTTTCTCTTCTATAATGGTGTTGGAGAGAAACACTTCACCGGGGTGAAGGCGTGGAGTCTTAAAGGCTTTTTGAAGGCTCTTCAGAAAGTCAATTTGAAATCTATAGAGTTTCATGTCAAACGCAGAGATTTTGAGAGGTGGGCGCGAAACTCTCTCTATGACAACACGTTGGCAAAGCAGTTAAGGGAGATAAGGCTTTCAAAGCTTAAAGGGGAGAGGTTGAGAAAAGGGTTGGTGAAAGCTGTTAGAGAAAGATTTGCTAAGTTAAGCCAGAAAGACAAACATAGGTAGTGTTATTAGAAACATTATTTGTATCGTAAGTTTGAGGGTGAACAAGTTTGAGGGAGGAACTCCCACTTTCGGAAAAAATTTTGCAAACACTACACAACCTCTGTGCGACAGCTCCAAACCTAGCGAGGAAAAGCGAAGAACTTGCACAAGTTTTACAGCTTGACATAAAAGAGGTGGAGAGAATCCTCGACAACTACAGTCAAGAAGGCTACGTGAAAAGTTTTGTGAACAACGAAGGGAAAAAACATTATTATTTAACTGGAAGCGGAATAATAAAGGTCTGCGCGCTTTTCACCTAGGGAATGCCAATGCAAGTCATAGTTTTTTCGTGGGAGTTTCCGCCGAGAATTGTGGGGCAGCTGGCAAACTACGTTAAAAAACTCGCTGTGCAACTCGTGAAGAACAATATAAAAACCTATGTTGTCACATACCATGATTACTTAACAGGACAGCAAAGTGAACCTGAAGGAATCAAAATCTACAGAGTGACAAACCCTGTTCATACACACATCGGCGTATTAACGTGGGTTCTTACGTTAAATCAGGAGGTGGAAAGAGCGGCGGCGGACATCTATTACGATGCGGACAAGCGGATAGACTTGATAGATGCGCATGATTGGCATTTCATACCCGCTGCTGTTACCTTGAAAAAGGCGCTTAATATACCATTCATATATTCTGTTGACAGCTTGGAGGAGCATCGTTCTCATGGTGCAAACTCACCTTTCAACATGGCTATCAAAAGCATTGAATGGCTCGGCATGTACGAAGCGAAGAGGGTGACCGTTAAATCCGAGTGGATGAAGAACGAAGTTTTCAGAATATACAAGGTTCCCTTGAAAAAAGTGAAAGTTATCAACCCGAAATCTGCGGTTTGGATGAAGGAGATTTTGGAAGTCTATGAAGATGTAGCGGGAGGTGCAAATGACGCGTGAATTAACCGTTATGATGCTTACTTGGGAGTTTCCGCCGAGAATTGTGGGTGGAATATCCCCCCACGTTTATCATTTAGCTACGAATTTGGCGAAAAACGGGGTTAAAGTTTACGTGGTTACATGCGATTTTCCCGGGGCGCCACGACACGAAGTTATTGATGGAGCTGAAGTTTTTCGAATAGACTCTTACAAGAATCCCGCTCCGGACTTTGCTACATGGGTTTACTTGATGAACGTTAACATGCAGAAAGAAGCCGCCGCGATAGTTAACGGCTTAAACGGAAAAGTGGACATTTTCCACGCGCATGACTGGCTTGTTGCAACTGCTAGTATTGGTCTGAAACACGTTTTTAGAAAACCTCTCATAGCCACTGTTCACTCCACAGAGATTGGAAGGCGAAACGGCATTCACTTTGATTATGAAAGGATGATTCATGAAACAGAATCTTGGCTTACCTATGAAGCGTGGAAAGTTATCTGCTGCAGCAATTATATGGTTTCTCACGTTAAATGGGCTTTCAATCTTCCACAAGACAAGCTGGTCATGATTCCAAACGGAGTGAACACTGAGGAATTTGCAAAATTCAGAGATGTTGAAAAAAATGGTGATTTTAACGCTTTCAGAAGAAGGTTCGCTTTACCCGAGGAAAAACTAGTCCTCTTCGTCGGTAGGCTTGTCTATGAAAAAGGTGTTCACGTTCTGGTTAACGCTGTTCCGAAAGTCTTAGAGAAGGTTAACGCAAAGTTTGTTATAGTTGGTAACGGTTACATGAAGGAACCTCTTTCAAATATTGTGAAAAACATGGGGTTTGCGCACAAAGTGATTTTCACAGGGTTTGTCGATGAAGAAACCTTGAGGAAACTTCAAATATGCGCAGATGTTTCGGTTGTTCCATCGCTGTTTGAACCTTTCGGAATCGTCGCCCTTGAAGCGATGGCTGCGAAAACCCCGGTTGTGGTTTCAGACACTGGAGGTTTATCAGAGATCGTTGAACATGACAAGACCGGTGTTAAGGTTTACCCAAACAACCCAGATTCTTTAACTTGGGGTATAACAAAGGTTCTGCTCGACAAATCCTATGCAGACTACATCAGAACAAACGCGTACAGAAAAATCTGTGAGAAATACAACTGGAATCTGATAAGTCAACAGACAAAAATGGTTTACACATCCGTTTTAGAGGAATACTCAAAAAGTGCATGGGCTAGCGCAGTCAAGGATACTTCAATTTTATAGCCTTGTTGGGACAAGCATCCATACACTTCAAACAATAAATACACTCTGGGTCACTAAACTTTTCCCAAGGCAAGTCAAGAATACGAACATTCATTGGACAAGCGTCAACACAGATACGGCACTCACCTTTCGCACATTTGGCTAAATCTCTACGCAAACCGAGAAAACTAAACCTGTTCATCAACGCCATGATTGCACCGTGAGGACAGAAATATTTACACCAGCCACGGGGAACATACGCGGCGAAAACGAGGACACCTACCAAGATGAAGAGTTGAACCCAGAAAAGCGGAGGTAAAGCAACTATTTCGGATAAGGCATCTGTAGATGGCGTCTGAATAGTTGCGTTATAGAAATCTAAAATCTTGTGTGGAATCGTTCCGAACAAGGCTTCCGCAGGACTCAGTGTTGTGAATGGAGCCTTAGCGAAGACGCCTAAGGCGTTTTCGTAGCTTGTGCTAATTCCATGTAGTTTAGCGGCAGAAAATGTTACACTAACGAATAAGGTGATGGCTAGAACTATGTATTTA
>Ga0180298_1000161_pt1 | contig 14813 bp, 29 predicted proteins | sample GuaBasSediGuay13_FD_121800 | JGI IMG/M metagenome (GOLD analysis project Ga0180298, IMG submission 121800) | Subseafloor sediment microbial communities from Guaymas Basin, Gulf of California, Mexico - Guay13, Core 4488-10 , 4-6 cm | ecosystem: Environmental > Aquatic > Marine > Hydrothermal...
AACATCTACTAAATAAATTGCGGCTTTAGTCCTTAAAGTCCAAACCTCGGTCTCCAAACCGCTGATCATTCTCTCTAAGGTCTTCAACTCAGTAACAATTGACCTCTCCTCACGTTCCTTAATTTAACCTCACTCATCTCAACCTCCTTAACGTTTTTCAAAAGACCCCACCACTCACATACACATCGATCAATTGGGTCCCACTTTCATTTAGGCTCACATCAACCTAGGAAACCTCACTATTTTACATGAAAAAGCCCCCGTGTTTAAAGGTCGCAACCTTTTCCATGGGCCTCACCATACCCTGAGGCTCATCTCAATTGTAGTTCTCCTACAACACCACACTACCGACATGGGTCACACAAAATTTTAAGGCTCGCGTCCTTTTCCATGGTTCTCACTATGCTCCAAGGCTCGCGTCTTTTCCATGGGTCTCGCTTATGAATCAGGCACACACGCACTGCTGACACGGGACACACAACTTGTTAAGGCTCGCGTCTTTTTCCATGGTTCTCACTATTATACTGACTCGCACTCTCCCCAAGGGACACACCCGAACCATCGGCTCGTTCAATCAAACAGAACGTTCACGCCTTGTCAACTAGTGGCGGTATATAATGATGACCTAACTTTTCAACTACATAGCTGGCTCTCACAGGAAGACCTTGTGCCTTCCTTGTCACCTCCCACAAGTGCGCTAGCCACAACTTTATCATCTTACGCCCAGCCATATTATCAAGGTGTTTTAAAGTAATGCAACCTTCCGGCACTTTTACACCCTTCTTCGACTTCACAACCTTACCTCTAAACCGCGCTAAGTAGCCCTCTTTAGCTTTCAGATACTCTTTATAATACACCCCACGTGCGCGTATAAGCGAGCGAGCTAGTCTCCAACACATGGTTCGCAATTCGCGGTTCCAGTCAAGCACCGTGCCTTTTGTCCGCCGCGGAGCATGGCCATTAACAACGTGCATGCCCGCGAACTTCCACAACTTCGAGACTGTCGAAAAGACAGCAAGTCCACATCGACCAGTATAATGGTAGTACACTTTCTTACCTTTAACAACTCTCTCTACTACATCAGCTCCTTCCTTCTTCATCCGCTCATAATCCGCTTTTGTAATCTCCACTTTCTCTCTCATCCTATCGATAAGTCCAATGACCTTCATAGTGTTCTCACACCCACAGCCTTTTACTTGCCGGAGCCACGGCCATGCAGGGTGAGATTCAGCTCTTCTCTTAATCTCATCGCCTAGATCATTTTCAACAGCAAGTAACTTCTCATAAATACTCACCGTTATTGGGGTCTTTAATACGTGTCTTGTTCAACAACTCGCTCCGCACTTTCGCTTTAGTTTTAAGTTTCTTTTTCATCCGATCATACTCTTCAACCCCATAAAGCTGAATCAGCCTTAACTCACGACCAACCCGTAGCTTCTGAACCTTTAAGTGCAGACTAACAAGATCATTCAAGGTCACTATATCACCTCCTTTCCATTCAATCGAAAAAGGACAAAATTAATTTGGATGAATTACTTCATATCCACAGTGTGGGCAAACCCAAAAAACACCCCCTGACTTTGTCTTACGGGGCTCTAAAAGAGAACCACACTCAGGGCATAAATGCATGGGAACAACCAAGAAGAAACCAGTCAGAATTAAAAGGAGCAACCTTATCAATTTCTACTCGTCTTCCTTCAAAATCAAACCACCGCTAAACTCAGCGTATGAATCAGGAGTCTCGTAAACACGAACACGCCGCAAATAAGGAAGCTTGTCAATTAACTGGTCCCAACACCAAATCGCCAGTGACTCTGAAGTCGCTCGGGTGCCGAGCCTTGAGTCAACAAAATTAATGAATTTATGGTCAAGTCGACTAATCACGTTCTCCTCGACAATCCGCTTAAGAACACCGAAATCGACAAGCATCCCTGTTTCTGGATTAACCGGTCCTTCTAGCATTACTTCTAGACGCCACCCATGAGCGTGAAACTGACCGCACTTACCATGACCTTCGAGGAAGTGTGCTGCGTCAAACCTAAACGCCCGTGTAACTCTCACGAAGCAAGCATCCTCACCTAACTTATAGCGATAAACTGGGTGGATGTAATCACGTATGATTTCAAACAATAGTGGCGAATGCTTTGCCTTGAGCCTGAGATAGAAACCAAATGAGTTTTTCAGTACGTCAAAAGGTAACCCAAAGCGTGCTTTCAAAATCCTTGCCGCGGCTTCATTTTCCGCCTTAGTTCCACAATGAGAGCACAAATACGCCCTCTTCTGGATATAGCAACCGTCGTCCATATACCAAACAGCAAGACCCAACCCATCAAGCTCTTCTACTACTTCAGGTGGTAACCTTTTATGCTTACCACCTTGATAAAACAAATCATACATCGTCTTCCACACAGGAGTACGAGCTGATGTTGCTAGCCAACACTTTGTAGCCACTCGATGCGTGACGGTGTTAAGAGCGGTACGTAAATGGATTTTGGGCTTAAACATATCAAGCTCTTTTGCTGTCCATTGTAAATAAGGAAGTCGGTCAACGCGCTGGCCTTTCTCAAAATAGAAAGATTTAGCAGAAGCATGTACGTGGATGCTTGCATCTCCGAGTAGTGACCCTAACACCACCTGTCTAGCTCTCCCTTCAAGAGTTTTAGGAAGAGGCGCCCACCAACTAGCACGTACACCCAGCCTACGTGCTTTTGCTCCCACTGAAGATACAGACCGGCCAAGAAGAGTTGCGATTATTGACAGTGAGTGATGAGGTGCGAGCTCCTGAAGTTGCTCTTCCTCTTCTGGAGTCCAAGTCCTAAGTGACCCACGCCTGCGAGGGTTGCATGTCAACCCAAGCTGACGTGCTTTTTTACGTACTGAGAACTCTGAAAGACCTAACATCCCTGCGATCTGAGCAGAAGTTAACCGATCCCAGTTCTCAATAAGGTAGCGCAATTGGTCATCCGTCCATTTCATATCGCACCTCCTTTCTTACACTTACCTTCATAAAAAGCTAAAAAGTGTATATAACAACAATCAACTGTACATACATTATCAACTCCTATTACTGCCATTCTTTCCCTCCTTACAATAGTTTAAACACTCACTCAAAAAATCCTCTAACCTATATACATACAGCTGGGTCTCCTTTACTGTTACTAACATCCAGACCTTGAGCTCACATTTCAAAGGCGTAACTACTACTGTAGGCCCGTAGCTTCTATGTACTACTAGCACAGGTGTACTATTAACTGGCGTTTCTGAAACAGTTTGACTCCACCAAGAAACAATACCCGACGATGAGCCGGTCAAGAAATCCTCGACCCGGCAATCCTTTCTACTTTTCAGCTCAAACGTACAACAACACCTTGGATAGTCTGTAGTATTTATCTGCACAATGTCGCCGCAAAATTGGAACATCCTTCCTTTTTGCTTAAAAGTCGCTCTTCGCCAAAAAATAGAGTCATCTCGCCCCCCAGACCAAGCTAAGGAAAGTAACCGACAAAATTGCCTTTCAAACCTACTTCCTTTATCCTTTTCTCGCTTTCCCACTCTGAGCCCTCATTCCCTTAATCAGACCAACAACACTTTTCAGAAGCTTCGCACCAAAATGCACCGAAACCCTAAGGGGTTTGAACTTAACATCACACGACACGTAGTCAGCGAGATAGCTCTCAAGCGACTCATCATTTACCTTTATATATAACTTCCCCTTCTCCTCCATATCTTACCCCCTATAATCCGATCCAAGTCAGCCGTGCTTCAGCGTCACTACATGTGACACCGACAAAAGAGGCTAACACCTGAATCGCGTGTACTGGGTTAGTTACGGTCCACCACCACCTCTGACCACATATATTTGACTCCATCCTATAGGAAACGATTCTAGCGTGTTCCTCTAATTTTCTCCACAACCGCTCCACTAGCATTAAAGATGTTGAAAGCAAGTAGTGGTGTGCAACTATGACAGATACACACATACCTCGTGGCGCTCGCTTTATTGAAAGCTCCCAGCCAAGCTTAACATTGTAAACCTGCTTAAGCTTTTCAATGGACCCAAAATGACTGAAGACTTTACCTCCCCTTCTTTCCATCCCAAACCACAATGTGTTCACGGCATCCAAAGATATAGTTGTATCGCTTACAAAAATTAATAGTCTTCTCTGCCATCTTCAAAAACTCTTCACGGTTCTTACACCGGGGCATCACTCTCACTTCTGAGCATTTAAAAAATCTTATACACTGTGTAATAAACTGGTGTAGCTCGTCTTCTTCCTCATTATACACAAACTTCAAACTCATACCATGACTCCTCATACCCCAACGAAGCTCGTCTTTGATATGAAGCTTCGGCGAGATCTCGTAATGATCTACAAGTAGCTCGAGCATAAGTGGAGGGCATATCGTCCCATTTGTCTCAACACAGACTTTAAGCTGCTCCTTTTTCAACCGACACACTAAGTCAACCAGCTCGTCTTCAGGCTGGTACAGAGGTTCACCTCCTGTGAGGACAACCATCTTTGCCTTAAACTGTAAAACCGCTTTCACTATCGACTCTGAAGTCATAACTTCAGCGTTTTTGTCATCCCAGCTATATTTCGAATCGCACCATGGACACGATCGTGGTTGACCAAACCGCTCAATATCCAAGTAGAGATTACATCCTGCGAATCTAACGAAGACTGCTGGGTAGCCAACTAGGTGACCTTCTCCCTGGCAACTGTCAAAAATTTCACATACTTTCACTTAATCCGCCTCCCTAATATACACAACCTACGTTCTCCAGGTGAAAGAAGAGACAGCTTCATTACCTCTTCCGCGGTCAAAAAAGGATAGGTATTACTCAATTCCATCCACTCACTTGTATGTAACAAAGCACGAGCCTCGACTGTACATAAAGAAGAGTCAGGGTCCCTTAAGACAGATACGTCCACCTGTCTCAACCACACTTGACACCCTGTTGGGATTACGTCAGCTAAAGCACAAATCACTCTTTTCGTGGCTGAGCTAAGCATAACAGCTCGTACCGTCTCTGACGCTCTTATAAAGTAGGAGTCCCAATGACACGCAGATGGTGGTACAACCTCAACCTGACATTGCCGGTCATTTGTAAGCGCGCTCAGAAAAGTTTCTAATACGTTCTTCACTCTCTACCTCTTAAACGGTCAAGAAAACCAAATCTGAACTAGCCAAAGCCATCTTAAGATACGTTTCACCAGCTGAGTAAAGCTTTACAGATCCTGTCACTAACATAAATCTCGCGATCTTCTGTGCCTCTACAGGAGTCCATCCCGCTCACGAAAAGAAACCAAGCTAATGCGTTTATTGGTGTGTCAAAACTAGGAGTAAACAAACTACACCCATTATATGTAGTTGTCTGGCTCACGATATTACCACCAAACAAGGGCAGTTCGGAGTAAAGAGGTGTACTAAACGCCATGACAGAGACATAACCCTCAAGGGCGGACGCGATATAATACCGCCCTTCTTTTGTGGCTAAACAAACGTCAAATGAGAACCGCTTATTTAGCCTTTTCCATATTTCGTCAAAGCTCACACACTTTCTCCTAGTTAAACTTGTCTTACACACTAAAGCTCACAAGCACTCACACTATGGGATACGCTAATACTCATTCCAAATTAGTGTGCACCGCCGCCATCTGAGCTTCGCTCACGCCAAGCTTCTCCATTAATAGTACAACACATGTCTCAAAGACAACCAGCGTCACTACCTCAAACAAGCTACCTAATGGGAACCTCATAGGGGTACCAGCCACTTCACGACACTCAAAAGCTTCCAACCCACCAGGAATTTGCGGAAGCGAAGACGGAACCCATAGTACAAAATCAGCTAATTCCGCGAGTGGAGACTCACGATCAGCTGTAACCCCCAAAACTCTCGAACCGCGTGACTTCGCAAGCCGTGTTACATCTACAACTGTTGTAGTTCTTCCACTCCCCGAAACCGCGATAAAGCCGTCCCCTTCACGAATCGCGGGGGTCACCGTCTCACCTACTACGAAAGTCTTCACACCCAAATGAACTAGACGCATAGCAAAAGCTTTCGCAACCAAGCCCGAGCGACCCGCACCAATGAGGTAAACACGAGGTAATGACGCGATCAGGTTGGTAAAATCAACCAGCGCTTCAGATGGGACCTTAGAAACAACACTCCGGATCGCATCTACTGTTCTTAACACTAGCCCCAAATCATTACTCCTCTAGTGTTACTTTAAGCTCCTTTCGATCCCACCCTGCTTCAGCAGTATCGTATACTAAATCCACAACTTCTCTTTCAAGTCAAGCTGCTACCCTTCTAGCACTCTCCTCATCCAAAACAATAATTGTCGACTGCCCATCATAACCAGGAGGTGCGATTTTAACTCTAACTTTAAGCAACTTCATAGCTTGCCCCCTTTACCTAACATTATAGAGCCAACTCCATCCTCTCTCAACTGAGTGGAGTCAGTGAGTTGAAACGGACGAGTAAGTCTAACAGCAAGTTCCTTCATAGCTGATAGCTCTCTTCTCTTCACTTTTCCTACCACATTTATACGTCTTAGCTCCTCTGAAGTAAGTGTGAAAGCCACTATCAAGTCGTCAACGCGTTTCAGGCAAACTCGACGTGTTTTATCGCGAAACGTCATATGCCCAACAGCGACACGTTTCCTCAAGACCTCACGGAGCAACACGTAAGCATGTGCGTCTCCATCAGGGCCAACCACATAAGCGGTATCATGATAAATCTCAGGAACATGGGGGGCAAAGTAATCAACATGGATTGTTTTATCGTCAACAACCATCAACTTATCAACAGGATCAACAGGAATCAGCTGACCTTTTGAAACCTCATAGCCTTTCATCGCTTCACTTCGAGCTACTTCTCGGTTACACGACTCACAGAACAAACGGTATTTAAGCTTTCGGTGACATGTAGGGCAAATTAAGTGCAGTGGAGTCCCATGATTACTCGGAAACGCCCTGTAAAGCCTAACCGGTACCTCAATTGAACGAACTCTTATTACACCTTGCCAGACCGTTCGCATTTTCTTCTCACCTCCTTTCTATCCTTAGACTTTCCTTTCATCTCTCCTCCGCGTAACCCTTACTGACTTTTCATCAATCTTCCACAAGTACTCATACGTCTTTCCATAATCAGGGTTAACAATAATCCTAAAACAAACTTCACCCACAGTCCGACTATCTTCATCTTTCAAAACGGCAACCAAATCTTTCCTCGCAAACGCTGCTGGATCCCATTCTGGATTCCCTCTCCAAGGGAATATTATGTCGTCAAACTCAACCCCTGCATCTATAGCAAAGTTACGAATTTCATCTTCAATCCAGTCATGAGCGTTTCCCATCTTTCTCACCTCCTTTCTCTTATAAGTTCTGGTGGGGGTCTGTAAATCGACCAGTACTCTTAATAGCTCTTAAGGATTCAGCCCCTTGTCGCAACTCTCACATCCCACCTAGCTCTGACGGCTCCGGCGCAAACACACATCCAACCCTACCTCTTTGAAAAAAGCTATTTATCAATATTAAAAAAAGAGACCTTACCTCCGCCCACGTCGCTCGAGGAGTTCAAGCAATTGTAAACCCCGCACAACTGACCGGGTCAACGATACGAATGGTACATGGACCGCTTCTTTCAGTACAATGCTTGCAACTCCTAACTTTCTATCTGGCGCCGCAGTGATTGTCCGAAAAGAACCAAAAGGCCCCAAGACCTTCCACCCGTCGCTGCGACATTCCATTACAACAAGTTCGTAACCCAAGCGATCAAGAAACCAGGCCATGAACGACTGGTGTGTAGCGAATTCCACCATATCAAGTGCAAAATTCACGCCTTTCAGTATTAACTCACCTGTGATGCCAAACTCGGGTACTAACGTCCGAAATTTCATCAAGCAGGCTACACTTTCACTAGACGTATTCGTAGTTGGCTGTTTCAAAGCGTCCCTCACCGCATGGCTAATAAAATTAAGCATACCTAGTTTCGCCCATTTACAAACATTGTCGCTCACCAAAGCTGATCCGAACCGACGAGTAAGCTCTATCAACCCCCATTTACTGTCTGGTAATCCGATTTGGAAGTCCACCAAGTCAGCCTGCTTATGGATGCCTGACGTCCTATCCACAGTAATTGAAGTCTTATATGGATTTATCACTACCGTGACAGAAACCCAACTACGCGTGACCAAACCACTACAAAGCGGGATAGACCCTTGCAGACGGAGCAACTTCAACTGCCAAAGCAAGCGTTTCATACATCTTCTCGTTCAACAACACACCAACAATATCAAGATCCACAGAATCAGGCCTATTAAGCACCCAAGAAGAATTCCCTTAGCCGCGTTTAAGTTATTGTTATCCTTCTTCATCACTTAACCCACCACCTTTTTTCTACGTCTTGATATGGTAAGTATTTCGTACACTCTAGTAAAAGAAGGTTTTTAATCCCAGGGCGTCTTATCGTGTCTGACAACCAACTAACTAACTCTACTACTGAGAAAAACCGGGGGGTGTAAAAAGAAAAGTGGTCAATCTCATACCGCTTCGCGTGGACAAGCCAGTCAGGAAACTTTAGTTTAAACACTCTCCAGAACTCGTGAGAGTAAGGTCTGACCCTTATGTAGTAACGTAAAGGAATCCACCCCCACATGATGTTAATTGAAGCTGCCTGTACATCCTGGTTAATCGATTGTAACACACACGTTAAGAAAGGCCACTTTACACAGCCTTTGGTCTGCATATATCTTCTTACCTCTTTAACTCTCTTAGGTCTTCTAGTTGCTTAACTATTACTTGAGGAGCCTCACCTAAAGAAGGCTTATAATCAAAAATCTCCACCGCTTCCTTTTTAGCTAGCTTGTACGCTTCCTTTACATTAGAAGCATCAATCTCAAAACTCACTGCGTCACCACAGTATTTTGCTACTACACTAAACTTCATCTCCCTTCACCTCCAAGATTTTTCGTCGTATAACTTCAAGTGCTTTAGCCCAAAACGCCTTACTTCCTGGCTTCAACCGCTACAACCTTCCACTTGGAGACTCTAATACACACATGACATCTCGTAACACCTTCTTGAACAACTCCCCCCTTCTGAGGCCCAACCACAGTTTGACCTCTAGCTAATATAAGTCGCATAGAACATAGGTGCTGTTACCAGGTGACGCCCCACCCAAAGTCAACGACCACCTCTACATCTACTACGCCCCTAAATCACTCCACCCTCGTCAAAATACGGAACCTTAAGTCTTCAGGTTTCACGCCAAACACCCCTGTTGTGAAGCCCTTCAACTCACGTGACGTGTTCCGCTTCAAAGTCACAACCAAAGCACTCTCACCCACTCGCAAGCCGCGAAAGAAAGGACTGCTACTCCTCACAGCACCCAACCTTTCTAAAAGTTCACGGGTCGACACGTGCCCAACGTAATGAGTAAGCCCGTGTACTAAAGGTTTTACCTCCTCAAATCTTTTCGTTCTAACTTTATACACGCCATCCTCCGTCGCCACCACAGACGACAAAATAGCTACTAGTTTCATTCTTCCTCCTCCTTCTCAAGTTGACGGTAAAATTCAGACCATCCCTTTTCCACATAAGTATAAGGAGCATACTTCTCTAGAAGCCCCTTCTTCACTAACCGATCGCACCTACATCGAACAGCGTTAAAAGAAAGTTCTACTCCGAGCTCATATCTAATTTGATCCTTCATGAAACTCACATGCGTTGGCATGACAGCAAGAGATACAATAATGTCGTTAATCCTACTGTTTTGCACACACAATCTCCCCTATCGCGAGTAATACCTTCCAAACATACTCCCTACTTTTTGCACCGTAATAGCGATACAGAACATGAACTAAGTCAGGCTCAACCGCAAATAGCTTCTGCAATATGTAGCCCACCGCGCGTATGTTCACCTCAATATCAAACAAATCTTTTTGCGACTCTATAATCCCAGCTTCCTTAAGCTCTGGAACCCATACAGGCATGATTTGACCCAAACCAACTGCACCTGTAGAGGACACTGCATGCGGGTCAAAATGGCTTTCAACTTTACAAATAGCTAAAATTAAGATTGGGTACGCCTCTTGGTGTACACACTGCACAACCAACCACGCTTGTGATCTCGTTAGCCGACTATTTTTCAACACCCACTCTACTTCATCTCCGTAAGCACAAACGGCAAAACACAGAAGAGTACCTGCTATGCAGCTTCTCACTCCCTTAACCAAACTACTCCTCCTCTTCCAAATATTGGTCTATACCTATCTTATCCTTCTCAAGCGCTTCCATGTTGTTACGCCAACACGCAGCTTCCACAATCTTCCTTGAGAAGAGGTCTCTATCGTGCGAATGACGTCAGTCAACACCTTCTGTCGTAGCCTCCCCTCCCTCCGAGCTATTATGACTACTCCGTCCCTTGATAACTTCACGATTGTAGGAACACCATCCACAATCGTGACTTCGGTGTGTACATCTCCATATCTGCCACAAACCCTAAAAGCGGGGCCAAAGCCGGATTCAGGTCCACGAACTTGGTGAAGGTCATCAAGTTCAAAAGAATTATATAACACACCCAAACGCAAAGCCGCCTTCGAATTACAAAGTTGAGAGGCAACTCCTTGAACGAAACCCTCTAATTCAGATGCTGCAACGTCACGGAACGCCTGCAAAACGCGACCGATCCGCTTTCCCACTATAAAGTTAAACTCACCTGGTGCGTCAATTATCCGTCCGTTCCAATTAAACGGACTCTTTATCACAAACTCAAAAGGGTAAAAAATCCATCTCGAACCCCTGTTAGACAGAAGTTCCTTCACCTCTTCCACTGTTGAGGCCTCGAAATCGGTCACATGGTCTCCTTCAAAACTAACTAATAATGCCTGATACATTTCACAAACCCTTTACGACAGTTAACGGTGATAATCAACCGTAACCAAATACCCAGTAGTTATACCCCTTTTCTCCAAAGTCTTCTTCACACACCCATCAAAGTCGGTTCTATGAAAGTCAACACCGGTCCAGACCTCATAGTGAAGCACCTCGTTTGGAAGGATTAATGTGTAACATGTAAGTCGCGACGATACTTTCTCGACAGGGATAATATCATCAGCGTAACCATCATCCTTATACTCATCACGACAAGTTGGTATAGGACCCTTAAAGTCCGGGAAAAGTTTCAAGAACTCTTCACGCCTCCTAGCATCCTGGGCCTCTCTCGGATTCTTAGCTCCATACCAAAACAATCCCTTCTTTTCACAAACCTTGTAAAATTTCTTAATCTTCTCTGGATCTAGTGACGCTTCTGCATGAGCACCAGACCACCGACCCCCGATAACAAACCAGTCCCAAAACCCACTACATTCACCAGTTGCTTCGTCAAACCGCTCTCTGTAAGGTTCCATAACCTTCGAAACAGCTCCAAACACGTCCTTAGGTAACTCTTCAAGATAAACCTCACAATGATAATGCATCCTAAACACCTCCTTTCTTCCTATAGTTCTTTCACACTTAAGACGCTCTCCTACACTCAACCTATTTTCTCAGCTTACTACTCAAATCAGGAAAGTCGGTCATTACCGATTCTACTACCGATTTCATCTCCTCCTGGTCTAAGATTACTTGAGGTTATTCCTTGACAGGTCCCGTTCCGCTTCGTCACTGTCGCTATAGTAACCACTCTCTACCCACACACACACACGACCGGAATACCAATTAATAGCGCAGTACTTTTTCTTCATTCCTTTCCTCCTACTATATAACGTTATAATTCGACCACCACACCTATACAACCTTCCCGTGCCTCATTCCCCAGCGATGTAGTCCAGTAGACTAAAACAGCTACCTTGTTGTACTAGAAAAAACACAAAAAGAAATGAAGTCACCTCTGATGTGTTAATCTAACAAAGAGCGACAAACCCTTAACAGGTGTGGTGCAGTTAGCTTCTTCTCCAAAACTTTATACAACCACTTCGCCAAATGTCTCTTTGATGGAAAAGAAGGACACAAAGTAAGGTCTACTGCGCCTTCATGATGCGCCCATTGTAACCAATCAGGAAACTCCATCTTAAAGGAAGCCCAAAAATGTGCATTATAGAGTACTTTACGGGCACCCCTACCACGGCAAACCAAAATGGTGCTAGTCTGTCGACTATGATCAGGATACTCCACTACATATGCGCTAGTGGGCTTTTCGAATATTTCAGTCTTTGTTAACAATTCCAACAACTCTTTACTTGGGTAGGAAGCATAATATGCCAACTGTAAAGATCTCAGCTGTTCCAAAACTTCAACAAATCCACCAAGTCGAGCACGCGAGAACTCAACATGAGGTAGTAAAAATCGCTGAGGATTTTGAGAACAATCACCTAACTGAAACGCAAAACAAACCCCCACTTGCACGTCCGCTGCGTCCGTGTCGTAAGTGCCTGGGTAATCAAGAGAACTAAGCAAACCTCTCACAACGTCAAAAGAGTCGTTGAGAGGTCCGATTACTTGAAAGTCTTTAGTGAACCGATTAATGTAAAACACATACATCCGGTCACGTAATAATGTGTTTTTCATACAGAAAAAACCTAAGATTCCAACATAGTACAATATTTACCGCACATGATGTGGCCACCTTATAATCCAACCCTCATGCACGTAGTAATTGAACCTTAACAGTAAATCAAAGAAATCCCGTGCTAAAATATACTTCCAATGCGCTGACAACTCTGTTGAGAGCGTCGCCTGTGTAAGCGAGCGAAGAGGAAAACTTGCAACACGCATCTCTACTAACTCACTCTTAGTCATACCAAAGATCACTCTCATTACGTCACTTGGATAATGAAGGAGCTTAAAATCGATCGGTCGAAACTGAATCTCCTTTGACAAGTCAATTCTAGGTAGTGACTTAACAAGGCCCTTAAAAGCCTTCACCAAATCTTCTTCAACGAGGACCCCCGTATAAGGACCAATATGGATTTTACGAACAATCGGATCAGAAATAATCCTGAACTCACGTGTCTGAACTGCTAATCGCATGTTAAGCGCGGCTTTACCAACTTCTGAGTTTGTAATTACTAGCGAAGGGACAAACGTAACATTCATCTCGCACCGCTGCACCCCCTCGATTCGCATAATTGAAAACTCATCGGTCAACATTTCCCAAACAGGGTCTGTCACCCTACCGAAAACCTTGCTCAACTTAAGATGAGGAAGCAACTCACGACAAACCACAATGTTATCGATCGGCTTATAGCTCGTCGAAAGAACACCTCTAACTGTCTGTTCACGTAACCTCAACAGAAACTGGGTCCCCTTCAACACCCTGTTTATTACTTCACACAAACCCTCTTCCTTCAGAACTTCAAAGAACTTCACAGTACAACCCGCAAAAGAACACAATTGTGATACCGCAGTATCATTCAAGGTGAAGGGACCATCAGGATGCACCACATCTCCGTTGTTATCCAACTTAAGGGAGGCAGTCACATCCCTACACCCTTTCGCGAATTCCTCTACTTGATTAAGGAAATTCATAGCCTACCTCCTATCATCACAAATTGCTCAGCCACAGGGTGGGGTCGTGCGTGGACCAAGCCAACGATGCCACTCATCGTCGTCATATACACAAGTGTAATAAACCGTTGAACACTCACCCACCTCCCTGTCACCACCCATATATAATCCTGGCCATGATCCTCTGGAGGCCAAGCCGGTGGCACAAGGTAGATATTTCCACGAGGATATCGGTCTTTCAGCCCGCGCACCAACAACGCTGCTAACTCATACATGCCGTTAAACAGTAATTGATTCCTACTTTCAACTGAGATCCCATTCACAATCGGGATTCCCAACAAAATCGACTTTAAGTCCTCCCCGTGACCATCTGGATACCCATCAAATTGCCTGTAAACGCAAACAATTGGCCGGTGCTCTTCATCGAACACGTAAGTCAGACACCTTGTCCCCCCACTTCTTCATACCTCCTCCCCCCAAACCTAAGTAATTCCTCTGCTCCTATCACTAGCGGTAGTGGGTGCGGAAACTTTCCCACTGTGAGACGATGGAATCCCCATACCGTATGTTAAAAAGGTACACATACCATTGCAACTTAGCCCGACACACTGCGTTCACCAAAGACGGAAGACGTGCACCTCGAATTTTGAACGTAGTGTAAGGTTCAAACATGCTCCAATGAACGCGGCGTATCCTAACAGTAACAGGATTCAAGTATGGTGGAGACTGACACCACGCTCCTAGACAACTTAGGAATGAGTTACTGAGTTTCAGTAAACGTCGCTGAGGCGTGTTTATGTTGTGCAACGCGTCCTTTAACTTTACAAGAGTCATGACTCGTGTACCATACCTCTCTAGCCGAATTGAGTCACCCGTTACTGCTAGGTAGGGAAACCCCACCTCAACCTCATCATCCCCAAACTTCAATTCAACCAACACATCGTTAGGTAGTCGTGTTTTAAACTGAACACACGGTACCTCACACAAAATCGCTTCCAACACAACAGCGGGGTGAATTTGGGTCAGGAGTGACTTCTCTACTTTGATAAGCTCGTTACGTAAACTCATATCTCCTTAAACCCTACTAAGTTTACCAACTATGGGTTAAGAAGTGCTTAAGCCAGTCTAAGTTAACATACTCAATCGGATAATGAGCACGAAACAAATCCAACCTCATTCCTGCTTTAGTTATAGTATACCGCCCTCGCTTCTCTCGCACTATCAACCCAAAAACTAATAACTTCTCAAGTGGTCGCGATGTCCACGTAAACCCAGCCCATCCACGGCTCACTAAGTAC
>Ga0180298_1000162_pt1 | contig 14794 bp, 11 predicted proteins | sample GuaBasSediGuay13_FD_121800 | JGI IMG/M metagenome (GOLD analysis project Ga0180298, IMG submission 121800) | Subseafloor sediment microbial communities from Guaymas Basin, Gulf of California, Mexico - Guay13, Core 4488-10 , 4-6 cm | ecosystem: Environmental > Aquatic > Marine > Hydrothermal...
ATTGTAAAAGACCATAGGTTAAGAGTGCTTTTCAAATCCAGGGCTATTCCAGATGAGATAGAAGCAGGAGAGCCCTTTGGGATGATTAAGAGGAGATACAAATCATTATCTGTGGAGGACCAGGAAAAGCAAATCCAGCAAGGTGGTTATAGAGAATCAGAAGTTAATTTCTATCCATTTCAGAAACTGCTTATTATAGATGACGGTGAAAATGGATATGCTATTTCGACACTTGATCTAACCGAATATGAATATAATGTTGTGGGAAATTACTCCATTTTAGAATTAACCCTGGTTCGAGCGATTGGTGTCCTGGGAAGAAATATTCTCACTGTAAGAGATAAGTATTCTCTTCCTGCTTTCTCTACTCCAGATGCTCAATGTCTAAGAAACATGGAAGCAGATATTAGAATAATACCGGACAGAAGGAGGGAAAATATATTGAAGTATTCAGAAACGTTTCTGAATCCCTTATATATACGTGAAATACTAAATCCGTCTTCGAATTCTCCAGAAGAATTTTCACTTCTTCAATGGAATGAGCCTGGAATCATCTTGAGCTCTGTTAAAAGGGCAGAAAAAGGCGATGGAGTAATGATAAGATTTTTCAGCACACTGGATGAAGATACTGATATCTCTTTAAAACTTAATCCTATCTTTAAAAGGGCATCGATTGCGACACTTGCTGAAAAGCCGCTGGAAGATATTCTCATTCAAGGTGATCGGTTGAAGATCACGATCCCAGAACATAAGGTAATGACATTGATCTTGGGGGGTACTCCCCAAAGAATAAACGAGGAGGTGGTTCATCGTGAGTGAAAAGATGAGCTCGGATGAACGAAGGCAAAAATCAAAAAAGGAGATGGTTTTACCATGAAAAGGAGTTTGGGTATTGTTGTAGCCTTACTCTTAGCGTTAGTAATCATGAGCTCGGCTCTGGTTTTCGCAAGCACCGATACGATAACAGCCCTCCTACCTTTTAGACCTAACACACCGTTTGGTGCTTATCTTGGACAGGTTTTTAACCTGTTCGAGCAGACCCATCCAGGCGTAAAGGTCAAATGGATCAGTGGAGGAAGCTGGGGAGATTACATCAAGAAACTCGGAACGATGCTTGGAGCAAGACAAGGACCAGATGTTGCCTATGGCAATGCTAACTATTTGTTTGTTCCAGGTAGAGGTGCAGGATTAGCAAGTGCAGATTCGCTGACGATACCGGATAAATACTTTACGAAGGACGAGAGGTTAGGTATGGGAGCTGCTGTGATCGGTTCTTTATCGATTCCTGGAAGAGGAATAGTAGTTTGGCCGTGGCATTTGTATATAGGTGGCATTTCTACTATGATAGCCAATGAAGATATGCTCAGAGAAGCAGGTTTTGATCCAAACAATATAAGGAAGAACGGATGGACTACAAAGCAGTTTCTTGAATTAGGAAGCAAAGTTGTTAAAGACCTCAATGGGGATGGAAAACCAGACAGATGGCTGTTCTATCCTGTAAATTCGGATCACATGAGAATTGGTATTTTCCCCATATATCTCAGTAAAAAAAGGCCTCTTGAAGAACAGTGGACGCTCGATTATTTCTTTGATACCAGGACCGGTAAGCTTAAAGATCCGGAACTCCTGCATCAGGCATTTCAATATCTCTATGATTTAGTCCACAAGTATAAATATGCCCCTGCTGCTGCTGTATCTAAATCTATGGGAGATGCTTCAGATGCTTTTCTCAGGGGAGAACTCGCTTTTGTAGCAAATGGGCCAGATTATCTTTCTACCGTAAAAGAGCACAACAGACTCGTTCTCGAAGGGTTAAGAAAGGGGAAGGTCATACATGCTGGGGTAATTCCTATGCCTTATCTCGATGCACCAGACCATGAGGCTATCAGGCCAGGATTAGCAGTTTATGGATTTTATAACTTCAAACAGAACCCTTACAAAGGAGATGAGCATACGAAGCATGTGATGGAATTCTGTGATTTCATAACTAACATAACATTCCAACCCATTCTTGCCGCAGAAGGTTTTATGTCCCCGGATAGAAGATTATTTGCAACAAGGTATGCGATGGCAGCTAATCTTTACAATACCAACGACCCAAGCATTAGATATTGGTTAAATGATATGAGAAACAATGCCCTTCCTTCATTCTCTCAATATGCCTGTGTTGGCTTCACAAAGGCTTTCAGAGACGCGAAGGGTAAGTGGTTCGGTGATTCCTTTATACCAGCCCTTGAAGGAATGATAGCTGGAAAACTCAGCGCAGATGAGGCTTTTAACAGGGTAAAAGTTGCTGCAGAAAAACTCCCATATCCAAGAGTGAATAAAGACAAACTTCCAGCGATCATCAAGAGTATTAATCAGCTGGTCGAAGAAGAAAAGGAAGAGAGTAAGATGTTTAAATGATCAAGGATGATCATGGGAGAGGATTTTCTTCCTCTCCCGATCTTTTCAATGAGGTGCTGGAATCATGTTTAAGCTTATAAAAAGGAACTATGTATACAATGAATGGTTTTGGGCATACGTCTTTTTGGCAGTTGATCTTGCCTGGTCTACACTCTTTCTTTTTTATCCTATGATAAAGGGTGTAATCTACAGCTTTCAGGATATACAGTTGCAAAACATCTCAAACCCTCACTTCATAGGTTTTAAAAATTACATAAATGTCTTAACTGACCCTGATTGGTGGCACTCTGTAAAAATAAGTGCTCTATACACCCTGGGTGTAGTTCCTATGGGCATCATAATTCCGCTTACCATATCTTTATTGTTGGCTCACTTTCGAAGAAGTATCAGGGATTTCTTTAAAGCGGCCTTTTATCTACCCGGAGTTGTAAGTGCAGTGGTTATGGCTATGACTTTGAAATGGATCTTCGATCCTATGGCAGGTTTTATGAATTGGTTATTTTCTCTTCTTGGGCTTCCAACTCAACTGTGGTATTCAGGTACATCTGAAGCGCTTTTTACCCTCATTTTAATGAATTGGCTGTCATCTCATGGATTTAACATACTTTTGTATTCTGCAGCTCTCGACAGGATCCCCAAGAGTTTATACGAAGCAGCTGAGATCGATGCCGCATCTTCATGGAGAAGGTTCTGGAAGATAACATGGCCGCTGTTGAAACCAACCACTTTATACGTTCTTATAACAAGTGTTATAGGTTCGTTTCAGGCCTTTGGTGGCGCTTTTTTCATAACTCATGGAGGCCCTATGAAGGCAACTGAGTTTTTAAACTACAGGATATACGTAACATTTTATCAGTTCGGACAGTATGGTATAGCTGCAGCTATGTCTGTCTTGTTGATGCTGATGGTGATAGCCGTTTCCCTATTGAATTTCAAGATAATGGGCAGTGAAGTAGAATATTAAGGTGGTTTCTATGAATAAGAAGGAAATTTCAGAAGAAGAGTTTCTAAAGAATTTGAAAAGAACGAGATTGGTAAGAAAGATCATTAGCGGTATCTTTTTGCTTATAGTGATCATCTGGGGTGTCGTATCTTTATTTCCCATGTACTGGATGTTCGTTTCGTCTTTTATGTGGATAGGACCTTCTTTCACTATGAGAGATATACAGTGGTTTCCTAATCCTCCTACACTTCGAAACTATATAGACTTTTTCCAGTTGAATGCCCCCTTCTGGATAGAAAGAAGACCCTGGCAAAGATGGTTCTTGAATAGTCTCCTCGTAGCCCTTATTCCAACGTTGAGTAATCTAATATTCGATTCTATGGCAGGATATTCTCTCGCAAAACTTAGATTTCCCGGTAGGAACGCGATCTTTTGGGCTATAATTGCTACTATGACAGTACCACTATTCGTACCTCTTATACCCCTGTATAAAATGATGTTCGATTTCCATTGGATAAACACTTATTGGGCACTTCTTTTTCAAGGACTTGCAGGAGTGGGAGGGGTATTCCTCTTCAAACAGAGTATTCAAACGCTGCCTTCCAGTCTCATAGATGCCGCAAGGATAGATGCTGCAGGAGAATTCAAGATATTCTGGAAGATAGTATTACCACTCTCGAAACCGATATTAGCATTAATGGGAATAACTGGTTTCGTAGGAGGATGGAACAGCTACTTTTGGCCATACCTGGTCACTAACTCATCTGATATGTTTACGATCCAGGTGGGTTTAACTGGTATGATGGGGGCAGGAGCCATGGGGATTCCACCAGGTGTTGAGGCATATGGAAGGTCGTTTGCAGGAGCAGCACTTGCCGCTATACCTGTTATAATAATATTTTTTGCCTTTCAAAAGTATTTTGTGAAAGGGATAACTATAGGAGCTTTGAAGGGGTGATGTTATGAGCTTCAATGAGATTTTTCCATTTTTGTTTTTGATAATAGCAGGTCTCGTATGGGCTTTTGGCTTTCCCATCTTTCTTATCGTTTTGGACATCCTGAAGAAGAGGAGGAAGAGAAATCACAATGGCTGAAGTGGTATTAGATAAAGTAACGAAGGTCTTTACAACTTTCAAGAAGAGGGAAAAAGTTAATGTGACAGCGGTTAACCACCTGAAATTAGATATAAGAGATGGGGAATTTTTGGTTCTCCTGGGGCCATCCGGATGTGGTAAGACTACTACCTTGAGAATAATTGCTGGACTTGAGATTCCTACGGAAGGAAAGGTATATATAGGGAATCGTGATGTGACGAAGTATCCCGCAAAGGAACGTGGGATTGCCATGGTTTTTCAGGATTACGCCTTGTATCCACATATGAACGTTTATGAGAATATGAGTTTCGGATTGAAGAACCTGAAGTTTCCGAAAGAGGAAATAAAGCGAAGGGTTGAAACGGCAGCCAGGATCCTCGATATAGAGGAACTATTCGATAGAAAGCCAAAAGGACTCTCAGGTGGGCAAAGACAAAGGGTGGCACTTGGCAGGGCTATTGTTCGTCAACCTCAGGTATATCTCTTCGATGAGCCTCTTTCTAACTTAGATGCGAGGTTGAGAATTCAAATGAGAGCGGAATTGAAGGAACTGCATATGAACTTGAAGACAACATCGATCTATGTTACGCACGATCAGATAGAGGCTATGACTCTGGGTAATAGAATTGTTATCCTGGAATTAGGAACAATTCAACAAATAGGAACTCCTGAGGAAATCTACAACAAACCATCGAATCTCTTCGTTGCTAATTTCATAGGCACGCCTCCTATGAATTTCTTTACCTGTGGGGTAAGTCGGGATGATGATTTAAAATTTGTATTCGAAAATGGAAAAAAGATCTCTGTGCCAAACACCTTAAAGAATAAACTGCAAGATTTTATGAATAAAAGAATAACACTTGGTATAAGACCTGAAAACATATCTTTAGAAAAAGGTAAAAATTCTGTGGAGGCATCCGTAACATCCTCGGAGTTCTTAGGAATAAATGTTCTCATACATTTTAAGGTAGGAGAAGAAAGAGGAACGATTTACATGAACTCTGAAAAGGCAACCTCAATAGGTGCTGGCAGCAAAATCCCTCTTCTATTCGATCCTGATAAGATACACGTCTTCGATCCTGAAACTGGAAAGAATATAGGATTGATCAAATGAACCCCAGTGTCAGCAGAGTGGTAAAGAGCGTTTTCAAAAGGTATTACAAGGAGGCATGGGACCTGATCATTCCCTCTTTTGTATGGTTTGGTTTTTTCTCGACTTTCGTTCTCGCAGGTCCTGCAACTGTAGCTTTTTATTCTTTTGTTTCTTCTGATCCCAGGAAGAGAAGGTTAAGCGAGTTCTGGAAGAAATTAAGAGATAATTTCTCATTTGGATTCAAGTTAGGCATGGTCCATGTTGTCTTCATATTTCTGATGATCATCTTTCGCATCTTTTTGAAAAAAGGGATAGGAAGCACATTTATCAATTCTATCGTGTTCTTTACGATCCTGTATTTGTGGTTAATGTTTGATTTTTTCAGTATCTACATTGTACCAATAGAATTAAAAAATAGGAATGGATTTTGGCACTCATTCTTGCTCTCATCGAAGATAAGTATTAGATCTCCAAAATATACACTTGGTTTGCTCATTCAGATACTCCTATCTACATTTTTAACCATTCTCAGCGTTGTGGGATTTCCAATACTGTTTCCTGGTTTACTAAATCTATTCATCGACGAGGGATTTTTAGAACTCATCGATATTAAACATCCAGAGGAGGCTTCGTGATGTATACAACCATTGCCAGCGAGAAATCAATAGAATATGCGAGAAAACTTTATAAAAATAGCCCGTGGTACAAAGAGATGATCGACAAGATGGAGAGAGATTTGAGAGAGATCTCTCAAGGTAGATTGTTAGTTCCTCTCGAAAGAGGAATAGCATTCTATGAAACGTGTCCCGAAGACAATACACCGTTGATATTTGATCCTTTCGATCCATCTAACAGGAAGTGTCCAAAGTGTGGGAAGAATTACACGGGTTTCGAATATTATCTTTCCTGGGTGAGGAGTTTTCACTTCTGGCTTTCAGAAAAAACTGCCCAATTCGGCATACTCTATGCTATTAAGGGAAATAAAAGATATTCAAAACCTGTGATAGACATCATATCTCAATATTCAAGCCTATATCTGTGGTATCGCCACCGTGATAATGAACTTGGTCCCGGTAGGATTTTTCCATCAACTTATATGGAATCTCTTTGGCTCGGTAATCTGATAATAGGATTGAGTCTCGTGAAGGATAGCATTGATGCAGAATTCATCAACAAAGTCAAAGATAATCTTTTCTATCCTGCTGTTTATACAATAATGGATTACGATGAAGGTATGAACAACAGGCAAGCCATGAACAACTATGGAATGGGAAGTGTTGGCTTTTTCTTTGAAAATCCCAGGATCATAGAATATTCTCTTGAAGGACCGCATGGATTGTTCGTACAACTGGAGAACGGTGTTCTCGATGATGGGATGTGGTATGAAGGAAACAATTATCATTGGCCTACACTCAAAACTTTAATCCTGCTATCTGAAATCGCTAATGAAAACGGAATAAAGATCTACGAAGGAAAATATGGAGATATCTTGAAGAAGATGTTTTATTCTCAAATCGATTCTATGATGCCCGATGGCACTTTCCCAAGTAGAAAGGATTCCGAATATGCACGAAATCTTGGTGATTATTCTTCCCTTTACGAGATCGCCTATATGCGCTTTATGGATGAACATTTGGGGAAATTCCTTGCCTCGATATACGCTAAAAAGAGCAGGAGTGATAACGAATGGTATAGCTCCTTCTCTATGCGAGAAGACATACCCTCTCGAGTTAATGAAAAGAGCCATTCTATATTGATGCCCGCCACGGGGTTAGCGATATTCAGAAGTGATAAAGTATATTCGTATTTGGACTATGGTTATCATGGTGGGGGACATGGACATCCGGATAAATTACACCTAACGTTTGTCCTGGATGGTGTAAGATTTTTTGAGGATCCCGGTACCTGTAATTATCTCTTCAAAGAACTGTTCTGGTATAGATCTACCAGGGCTCATAACACGTTAATCGTGAATGGGAAGGATCAAGAGCTCTATACTACAGGTAAATTACGTTTCTATGGAAATATTGAAGGATTCCAGGTGGTCAGCGTTCAAGTTGATCAAGGGAGTGCTTATCCCGATTCGGGTTTTAGAAGAACATTTGTACTCACAGATAACTATGCAATCGATGTGATGGAAGGCTTCTCTGGAAAAGAAAGCATCTTCGACCTCAATTGGAATACCTATGCCGGGGTTGATGCCGATCTCAGTTGGGAAAATTCATATAGTTTTGGTGAAGAAGCTGGAAAAGAATTCATAAAGAACGCTAAAATGTCACATCCATCTGAAGAGGTCCTCTTCGAATTCAAAGAAGATGGAAAGAAACTCTACATGAAGAGTATTTTCGAGCCTGGAGATCTCCTGCTCAGCGGGAAAACACCTGGAAGGCCTTCCAGGATGGATTGGGGCGGAACTATATTGATCCACAGGAAAAGAGGGAGAAAAGTAAAATTCGTGAATGTATTATCCTGGTCAGATATCCCCGAGATCGTAAACATCAATGAGACCTCTATGATGCTGAAGTTAAAAAATGAGCACCATCGTATTCTAATAAATACTTCCAAAAATATATATAACCTATCGATAGAAAGGGATAGTAAACCTATGATATTTTATGGTTACAATTCGAAACCCAAAGAAACTTATAAAACAACCAGGGTAAAGAGCAGTTTGATATCTACTTTTACATTATATAGAGGATTAAGAAATAAGATAGATATTCCTGAAGGTGTAAAGATCCTTGTTAATGAAGATTTAATACGAGATGGTAACGACTTTGTGGTAAAGGAAAGTGAACATAAAGAAAAACAGGAACTTTCTAAACCCGGGATAATCCATCTCACGTTGATAGAAAAAGGGGAAAAGGAAGATCTGCCTCTCAGCATTAGAGAGCCTCTGAGAATAAAGGCATTTGTACCAAATCTTTCTGGAAACATTCTAAAAATTCATTTTAAAAATCTTTCTCCATATACTATCTCTGGAACGCTTGAACTGGATGTAAACAATAACCCTCATAAGCAAGAAGTCTCGATCGAGAGATTCAGAAATGCAGAATATGAAGAAAGACTCATGGATTTCGATAAAGAATTGGATATCAAAGTAAACGTTAAGACTAAGGTGGGAAGATTTGATTATAATAGGAAGATAAGAACCGCTTTTGCCTTGAAGATTCCCACCTCTCCTTCCTTCAACGGTGATTGGAGTGGCTGGCGGAAGGAAAATCCACTGCTTTTGATATATAAAGACCAGGTTAGGCATGGGGAAAGAGAATGGGCCGGTCCGAAGGATCTGAGCGGTAAGGGATTTTTGAATTACGATGATAAAAATCTTTACATAGGACTTTCTATCGTCGATGATCGTCTCGTCCTATATGGAAGATGGAGAAAGCGTAAGTACTTTACAGAAGAAAAGAGACATCTTTTCGAGCGAATGTACGATAGTGATAGTTTTCAGGTATATTTCGACGTTAGAATGGATGAAAATCAAGAAACTTCGATATTTACCCCCGGTTCTTTTGGTTTTTTATTCGCCCCCTGTATGAGATCTCGTAAGATAGCAATTGCCGAGATCTGTTCGGAATGGTCTGATATCTCGGCGATCGATGGAGTATGGTATCCAACAGATAGTGGTTATGATGTGTTCGTTAAGATACCACTGGATGTGCTTGGCATTAGATCCATAAGAGGAGAAGATAAGATAGGCTTCGATATCATTCTGAATGACAACGATGGTACGGAGAGACGCAATCAGCAGATGGTATGGAGTGGTGCTCGAGGTGGCAGGATCTGGCTACATCAACAGTATCACTTTCCAAATCTATTCGGATATTTGTTCTTTCAAGGAGATGATAGGTGATGCGTATACTCGTAATAGGTGCATGCGGTAAGATGGGTAGAGGTCACGTCAAATACCTGAAAGAGTTAGGATGTGAAGTTTATGGTCTTGATGTAAACCCAAACATAAATCTTATATCTAAAGAAATCGGCTTTATCCCCATAGACGGTATAGAAGAAATTCAAGCTCTGGGCATCGATGGCATTACAGTAGCTGTCCCTCCAGGTGAAGAACCAGATATATGTAAAAGGCTTTTAGAGATGGACATGAATATCCTGTGTGAGAAACCAGTAGCACTTTCTACCGAAGCTGTGTCCTCTATAATAGATGCAGAAAAGAGATCGAAAGGTCGGGTGATGGTAGGATTTACCATGAAATATGACGCTTCTTTTATAAAAATGAGAGAGGTCATAAAATCTGGAAAGATAGGAAAGGTAGTTGGAATAAATGCCAAAAAATGCTGGAGAGCAAGTACGAGTTGGAGATTCAAGAAGAATGGAGGAGTGGTATTCATAAAGGATATCCATTACTTCGATCTGATCCCATGGTTATTGGGGATTCCCATCGAAGATGTATTTGCGATAGGAGGAAATGATTATTACGGTGGTGAATCAGAAGATAATTACTTTCTACTTTCGAAGTTATCCGGGAATATACCATTCAGTTTAATCAGTGCCTGGTGGTCATACGATAAAGGAGAGTCTTATTTCGAGGTTTTGGGGACAAAGGGTGGATTAGTAGTTGATAAAAAAGCAAAACTCTATCTTTCGGGTGAAGAGGTGGAGATCTTCAGAGAGGATCCACTTAAAGTTGAGTTAAGAGAATTTATGAATATGATCAGAGGGGTAAAAAAGGCATTTCCGGATTTAACAAACGCCCTTAATGCTATCAGAATTGCAGAATGTGTTAAAAATTCTCTCGAAACAGGAAAGGTGGTGAAGTGTAGATGAAACTAATCGATGTACATGCTCATTTGTATCTCGTTGAAGGGCGAGGGGAGGAAGATAAATGGAGATTGGAGTTTTCGAAAAAATATGGAATATCTGTGATCATAGTTTCAGTTCTGGGGAGCTGGGGTAAAAGAACGCCAACCTACTTTCCAGATCCCGAAGACTTCAGTTCTGGCAACAGAAAGCTATGGAAATTCATAAAATCCCATGAAGCATCTCCCAAAATATATGGATATGCTGCAGTAAATCAGATATTTACAAGAGAAGCAATAGAGGAGATCAAAAAGGGAATTGAAGTATATGGTTTTGTAGGTGTGAAATTGGTTGCACCCGTTCCTTGTTCTGATCTTTCAACATTTCCCATAGTTGAAAAAGCGATAGAGTACAATGTTCCCATATTGATACACACTTTTCATAAGAAACCTCAAAAATTGTGGGGACAGAATCCATCAGATTCTTCTGATATAGCAAAGCTCGCTGAAATGTATCCTGAAGCGAAGATCATAATGGCACATATTGGAGGCGGTGGTGATTGGGAATATGCGTTGAAGGCAATTAAAGATAATGATAATGCCTTCCTGGATACCAGTGGAAGTGGCTGCGATAGAGGAATGATAGAAAAAGCGGTAAGGATAGTTGGTGAAAACAGAATCTTATTTGCAACGGATTTGAATATAACTACAGGTATAGCAAAATTCAGCGAGGCAAGATTATCAGACGCTCAAAGGGAAAAGATCGCATGGGGAAATGCTAAAAGTATATTTGGAGGTGTTGAATTTTGATAGATTTATTAATGGTTTTAGGTCATTGGCCGTTTAGAAGGATCGATGATGTCAATATCACCGATTTCATAAAGGTCATGGACAAAAACAACGTCGAGAAGGCAATGGTCATTAACATAAATGGTGCATTCTATAGGGATGCCAGTGAATCCAACATTGAATTGATGGAGAATCTAAAAGGTTTTGAGGATAGATTCATACCTCTGGGAACGGTCAATCCACTTTATCCAGCTTGGAAAGACGACCTAAGAGAGATGGTAGAAAAATTTGGATTTCGAGGCCTAAATCTATATCCAAATTATCATTTATATAGCTTGTCTGGTGAACGGTTGGAAGAATTGTGGGAAGAAGTGAGATCTTTAGACCTTTGTTTGTCTATTATCGTGAGTTTTGAAGATTCGAGACAGAGACATCCATTCGATGTAGGTCCTGTATCTGAAAGCGAAATAATAGGATTTTTGAGGAAACATCCAGAACTGAAATTGATAGTACATAATGCATCTTACGGGATGGCGAGGGATATATTCCTTTCTAATCCTAACAATACTAACTATCTATTCGATATGACATTCTTCTACGATGTACCAATTGGAGAAACCATACGATTTTTGAAGATGGCGGGAGAGAATCGCGTGTGTTTTTCTTCCTTTTATCCGTTTAGAGATTACAAGATAGGTATTATGAAGTTGAAAGAAACAGGGATAAGCAATGATTCTCCGGTCTTTGGAGATAATGTGAGGAGGTTTTTTCAATGAGATGGGATAATTCAATGAGATTATTCGATGAGGCAAGAGGACTTATACCATGGGGGGTGCAAACGGGAAGCAAGAAGCCCGATTTTCTGTTTTTTGGAGAAGGCCCTGTCTATGTGAAAAAAGCCTTTGGTTCTCACATAATGGATGTAGATGGAAACGAATATGTGGATTACGTTATGGGACTTGGGGCCATTATCCTTGGGTATAACATATCGGTTCAAAGAGATGCCATATTGAAAACTATGAGTGATTATATTCTGACTTCTGTTTCATCTCCACTCGAGATCGAGGTTGCTAAAAAGATCGTAGCACTTGTACCATCAGCGGAGATGGTAAGGTTTTTCAAGACCGGTGCCGAGGCTACTTCTGCAGCGATCAGACTTGTGAGGCATATTCGGGGCAGAGATAAGATACTTGCCTGTGGATATTTCGGATGGCATGATTGGGCAAATAGTGGGAGTGGAATACCCGTTTGTATAAGAGAATTAACGGAGCGATTCGATTGGAAAGATGTAGGCTCTCTGGAGGGGAGATTGAAGAGTGATGAATATGCAGCAGTTATAGTAGAACCCGTTATAGATAATGAACCCGACAAGGAAACACTTGAATATTTGAGAAAGATCACTACTTTGACCGGGACTGTACTGATATTTGATGAAATAAAAACGGGTTTTAGATTCTCTCCAGGAGGTGCGCAAGAATATTTTGGGGTCATTCCAGATATAACGATTCTTGGTAAAGGTATTGCTAACGGTATGCCACTTTCTGCCGTTGCTGGAAGAAGAGATCTGATGAAGAAGATGGAGGATTTATGGATATCGACCACATATGGGAGTGAAGCGTTATCATTTGCGTCTGCTGCTGCCACTCTCAATATGATAAATAAAACTAATGTGGAGAAGATCTGGGAATTGGGGAAAGAATTAATGGATGGTCTTAAAAGCATAATCGATAGATCGAAAATAGATGCTGAGGTAGTGGGCTTTTCTCCCATGAGCAGGATAAAATTCGCTAAGGAAGAAGATGAAAGGACATTCATAAGGAGATCTATGGAATCAGGAATTTTGTTTAAAAGAGGGGGCTACAACTTCATATCTATGTCTCACACGAGGGATGATATACAAAGGTCACTCGATGTGGCTGAAAATGCTCTCAAAGGAGTGGAATAGTATGATAAGTAAGGATTATACGGACAAAAAATTGGTGATAAAGCCGGTTCTTATCTACGCAATATACGAAAGGAAGAAAGCTACCTCCTGGCGGTCATGGGGAGGTATACAAACTAAAAGTGATGTGGCAAAAGAAATACAGAGGATTTCGGCAGAATTAAAAGAATTAGAGACCAGAGCAGAATTTCCTATCGAGATCTTATCCCTTACCCCAATTGCTTCAGAGGATGAAGTTTTTAATATCAAGGATAGGGATTCTGCGGATGTTATTTTAACTTATGCTGCTGGTGGAGAAACAGAAATTTTGCTAGCTTTGCAAAGCCTGAAAAAGCAAAATCTCATCTTCTTGAGACACAAATCAGGCCCTTTTTATCTTTGGAGCGAGGTCATTCAGGCCAGATTCTTACGCAATTACACAGATGAACTCGTTCAATCCAACGTAACTCCTGATGATGTGATCGTAGATGATTACGATGAGGTCCTTTGGAGATTAAGGGCTCTTTATGGATTAAAGAATACCGTAGAAACCAGGATCGTAACGATAGGAGAACCATCAGGATGGCCAGGAGAGTCCATCGATACAATAAAGAATATCCCTTATTTAGCCAAACAGAGATGGGGTATAGATATAAAAACGGTTACTTATCCGAGATTCACCGAATTGCTGAAAAAATTTGTGGAAGATGATGCTCATTTGAAGCAGGCTGGTCGAGATGCAGAACAATATTTAAGTCAACCGAATATTACCCTTCATACGGACAAAGAATTTGTGGTAAAGGCGTTTGTAGTCTATAGGATCTTCAAGGATATACTTGATGAATATCAAGCGAATGCAATCACTATAGACCAGTGTATGAGTACTATCATACCTATTGCAGGTACCACTGCCTGTTTGCCCCTCAGTTTGCTCAATGATGAAGGACATATGGCTTTTTGTGAATCCGATTTCGTAGTTATCCCGGCAGGGATTTTACTTCATTACATCTCGGGCAAACCAGTTTTCCTGAACGATCCAACTTATCCTCACGACGGGATGGTTACTCTTGCTCACTGCACTGCTCCAAGGAAAATGGATGGAGAAAGCTACGAAAAAACGGATATAGTTACACACTTCGAATCCGATTATGGAGCCGCTCCAAGCGTTAAGATGAGAAAGGGACAAGAGATAACCGTGATAGATCCCGATTTCGAAGAAAAGCATTGGATAGGTTTTAAGGGGTCCATTGTCGAACCCACCTCTTATCCGATATGCCGTTCTCAAATAGATGTTGCGATAGAAGGGGATTGGAAGAGGCTTTTGTACGAAATGCGAGGGTTTCATTGGATAGCAGCATATGGAAATTATTTAAAGGAAATAGAATACGCTGTAAAGAAAGTGGGATTAGAATGGGATACTATCTGAATACAGGTTTACGAACCGAATAAAAGGGGGCATCCTGTATGGATAGCGGAGATGTTGAAAAGATCGTATCTGAGATGACCATAGATGAGAAAATAGGACAACTCGGTTCAGTTTGGCTCTACAAATTGTTGGAAGATGGAAAGTCATCTCTCGGCAAGATGAAAAAACTCATAGGAAATGGTATAGGGCAGATAACACGCGTAGGGGGAGCGAGTGGTTTACCACCAGAGCAAAGTGCCACTTTGGCAAATGAAATTCAGAGATTTCTGAAAGAGAATACTCGATTGGGGATACCGGCTATCGTTCATGAAGAATGTCTCAGCGGTTACATGGCAAAAGGAGCAACGATATTTCCACAAATGATC
>Ga0180298_1000164_pt1 | contig 14735 bp, 12 predicted proteins | sample GuaBasSediGuay13_FD_121800 | JGI IMG/M metagenome (GOLD analysis project Ga0180298, IMG submission 121800) | Subseafloor sediment microbial communities from Guaymas Basin, Gulf of California, Mexico - Guay13, Core 4488-10 , 4-6 cm | ecosystem: Environmental > Aquatic > Marine > Hydrothermal...
CCACAAGGGATTGCCCCTACAACCGTACCCGTAGGGGCAATCCCTTGTGGTTGCCCAAAATACCTGTTTATTTGTGCTTCAGTACTGACAATCAAAAAAATAATATTTGAACGTTTGAACACCTAAACACATCATGAAAATTTTAAAATTAGAATTAGTCGCGTTTGGATCATTTACTGATAAGGTTTTAGATTTTTCAGTTGAACAACCTAGTTTACATCTCATTTATGGTGCCAATGAGGCCGGTAAAAGTACCCTGCGTCGCGCTTTTACGCATTTATTTTTTGGTATTCCAGAACGAACAATTGATGCTTATTTTCATGCTAATGATCAATTACGCATTGGCGCACAATTAGTTAATAGCAATGGGGAAGAATTAATCTGTTATCGGCGTAAGGGCCGTAAAAATACGTTATTGGATGCCAATAATAAACCCTTAAATGAGGATCGCTTGCACGCTTTTTTAGGTAATATGACAGAAGCCCAATTTACAGCCTTATGTTGTTTTGATCATGAGCGTTTACGCCAAGGAGGTGAGGATTTGCTCAGTGGCGGGGGCGATGTTGGCGAAACTTTATTTGAAGCCGGTACAGGTACTTTGAAAGTCCATGAAGTGTTAATGGATTTGGATAAAGAAAAGAATGATTTGTTTAAGGCGCGTGGAACTAAGCCCTTGTTAAATAAAACAATTCAGGTTTATAAAGAAGCCTGTAAACGGGTTCAAGATAATTCGCTACCGGCTAATCAATGGAGTGAACAGGCTAAAAAATTGGATGAAGCGCAACAACAACATATTCTTGTTAGTGATCGATTACAAAATATCCGTGCTGAGCAACACCGTTTTGAACGTATTCAGCGCACGCGCCCTCGCTTGCAACGCCATCAAGAATTGAAAACAGAATTGATTTATCTGGAACACGTTATTTTATTGCCTGATGAGGCGAGCGCAAAACGCTCTGAAGTTCAACTGGGTTTCTTGACGGCGCAAAATCAAGAAAAGCAAGCTATTCAAGATATTGAGCAATTACAAAACCAAATCGCTGAGATCACCATTCCAGAAGCGTTATTAGCTCAAAAAATGACGATTGATGATTTGCGGGGGCGTTTAGGCAGTCATCAAAAAGCGGCGCGTGATTTGCCAGGGGTACGCACCGAAATGCGAACAGTGGAAAGTGAGGCCCGCGCTTTGTTACAGCGCATTTATCCTCAGTTGGATTTACAAGATGTCTCTACCCAATTGCTGATAACCAATCAGCAACGTGAGTCTTTAAAAAAATGGGCAGAAAAAGCACCAGCATTACATGAAAAACAGTATAGTCTCGCTAAACGCTTTGCAGAATTGACTGAACAGTTAGCACAACAAACTCTGGCTTTAGACGCTTTGCCGCAGGTGCCCGATTTAACCGTATTAAAAGCAGCCTTGGCACGGGCTTGTCAACAGGGCACATTGGAAGACATTCAGCTTAAAGATGAGAGTGAAGTGCGTCGATTGACGAAAAAGGCGGAAATGGGCTTAAAACAGATTGGCTGGAATGGCAGTTTAGAAACCTTAGAACAATCAGCCTTGCCTAAGATGGAAAGAATCGAGCATTTTGATCGGCGCTTTAATGAGCGTGACACTGATCGGCAGCGTATTAAAGAGCGTCTTTTAGATGCAAGACAGCGTAATGAACGTTCGACTCAAAAAATCAATGCATTATCTTGGGCAGGGGAAATCCCTACCGAAGAGGCGCTCGCTAAAGCGAGAATGGGGCGGCAAGAGCATTGGGAAAAAATTAAGCAGTTAGCCGTAACGGCTAAAGGAAAAGGAAAACATAAAATTGAGGCTAATTTACCTCTTTTTGGTGAAGCAAAAACGAATCCGGCGAATCCGTCTTTATTGGATAAGAGTCATGATAAAAAAACACTGACGTTTGACGACGACGACGTGAGTTTGCCCCTCAAGAAAAAAGGGGGGAAAGGAGAAATCAATGAATTATATCAAGTCTTTGAAGACGCGATATTGTTTGTTGATGAATTGTCAGATCGTTTACGTCGTGAAGCCAGTCGCGTTGCAGAATATAGCATGTTATTAGCTGAACAACAGGGCGCACAGCGCGAACAGGAACAACAAACTAAAAAATGGCATACTGTCGAAGGCTTGATCACGCATTTACAAAATGAATGGGAAAGCAGTTGGCAACCGATTGGCATTAAACCTTGGACAGCTGCTGAAATGCGAAGCTGGTTGAATGAGTGTCTCAATTTACGTCAACAAGCCAGTGTGTTGCGGGAACATCGTCAAGTGTTACAGGAACGACAGCATTTAATCGCTGCGCTTTGTCAAGAATTAACGCATGCCCTGACACCCTTAAAGGCCTTTGTTAAAGGGGCTTTTTTAACGCGCCTACCCGATTTAATTGAACAAGGTGAGGCGTGTGTGACAGAAGTGACGAATTGTCAACGTCAACGTGATCATTTACTATTAGAAATCAATACATTAAATCGAGATCAGCAACGAACACAAGTTATCCAACAACACGCTAACGACGCATTTAAACACTGGCAAATGGAATGGGCAAAAGTCTTGAATCCGTTACAATTACCAGCAGATACGCCGCCAGAAACGGCCCGCAATGTGCTTAATGATTTAGATCAGGTTTTGAATAAAATTGATAAAGCGAATGGTTTGCGGCGACGGGTTGATCTGATGCAAAAGGATGCAAAAGTGTTTCGGAGTGATGTGGCGCGTTTAGCGCAAAAGATTGCGCCTGAATTGGTTAATGAGGTTGCTGAAGAAGTGGTGCCCACATTATCTAACCGCTTGAATAAAAGCGAAAAAGACTTAACACGCTATGAACAATTGCAACAACGTTTACAGCTTGAACAGCAACGCTTAGCTCATGCGCGTCAACAAGTTCAAATCTCACAAGCGCATTTACAAGCCTTATTGGAGCAAGCGCATTGTCGTGATCTGACTGCCCTAGAAGCGGCAGAGCAAGCCTCTTCACTGAAAAAAGAACGACAACGCGAATTGATTGAAGTTGAACAACAATTATTGGAACAAGGAGAGGGCATGTCGTTAGGCGATTTAGCGCAGGCGGCAGCTGAAGTGGATATTGATCAATTACCGGGGCAATTGGAAAATTGCAAAGAGCAAATCAAGCAATTAGAAGAAGAGCGTTTTAGTATCGATCAAAGTATTGGTGAATTACGCACCTTATTAAAACAAATGGATGGTAATGCTATTGCAGCTATCGCGGCTGATGATGCACAATTAGCGTTAGCGGAAATGCAAGATTTAAGTACACGTTATATGCAAATTCATCTAGCCGCTTCCGTGTTGCGAAAATCAATGGAGCGTTATCGTGAACAAAATCAAGGGCCTGTGCTTAAACGTGCCAGCGAATTATTTCAACGTTTTACCTTAAATAGTTTTTGTGGATTAAAAACGGATTATGTGGGTAACAGTGATCAACCGATTTTGGTAGGATTGCGTACACCTGATAGTCTTGTCGTTCCGACAACGGGAATGAGTGATGGCACACGCGATCAACTTTATTTAGCCCTTCGGTTAGCGAGTATTGAACGTTATATTGAAAAAAATTCACAGATGCCGTTATTAGTCGATGATATTTTGATCAATTTTGATGATGAACGTTCAAAAGAAACCTTGGCTATATTAGGTGAATTATGCCAAAAAACGCAGATTTTCTTTTTGACACATCATCCACGTTTGTTAGAATTGGCTAAAGAAACGGTGCCAAATGAGCGTTTAGTGATGCATCAGTTATAGTTGCCCACCATTCTTATCTATCTTATCTAAATTATTTGTACTAAACAGGAAACAACCCAATGAAAACATTACAAATTAATGTTCCAGATCAATTGATGGAACGTCTTGAAAAATTAGCCTCTGAACAAGGTGGCGAAAATTATGTCAGTGTTAATAGTAATGATGTCAATGGAAAAGATGCCTTATTTACAGATTTACTGGTTTTAGGCTTAGATGAACTTGATGCGGGTGAAGCTGAATTTCCTGATGATTAATGGATTGATAGTAGGCTGATTTTGTGATAGAACGCAGCGAGGGCGAACCTGCGTGTTCGCCCAGATTGAATTTCTGATTAGACTCTATTTTATTCATCTAAACTTCAGGTTTTTTTTGGATAGAACGCTGATTGTCATGATTGTCATGATTTGCACTGATTTTTTGATAGAACGCAGATTATCATGATTGTCATGATTTCCGCTGATTTTAATCATGATTTTAATCAGTGTTAATCATGAAGATCAGTTTAATCAGCGTTCTATCCATTTTTTCTTCAACACAGAGTTTCACAGAGTTACCCAGTCAAAGCCCCCTCTGTGGTACTCTGTGTCACTCTGTGATCTCTGTGTTGAAAAAGAGTTCAAGCCTGTTGCAATATTTGTGAAATTTTTTCTGTTATCCACTGATTGACATTTTTCCTTTCTGCTATGGCTTGTCTAGCAATTTGACTCTGTCAGTTTTTGGGTATTTTCAGATGAAAATCTCCTGAGTCTTTGGTAGGGGAAATCCCCTTTTCTTCACAAATTTCAAGAAAAACGGCCAAAGAGTTTTTAAATTCTTTACGAAGCTCATCGGGATTTTTTCCATAAAAATCAGCCCCGCCATTCAGGTTAAGAATCTCCCCTCTGAACATATCAATATCAGGATCATATTCAATTGTCGCTTTATAACCTTCTAAAGTCATAATATTCATGGTGTTATTCCGTGATGCGCTAACCATTCTCGAATACTGGATACAGCCCCTTTATCAGTGTTCGGTGATGGGTGGGGTCTATGAAAGACTCTGATTTCATTAAATAGAACAACAGCAATCCGAGAACCTGCCCTTTCATAAATTTCTGCACCGAGTTCCAAAAATAAGGACTCTATATCACCCCACTGGATATTACCGCTAACAGGTCTTTTAAAGATGAGTTCCAGCGTTTTTTGGTGTTTTCGTTTCATATTTTTGATTAAAAATAACGCAAGAGACGCAAGAGACGCAAAAAAGCGCGTTTATTTCTCTTTCAATCGCTCAACCGTTTTTCTATTTAGGAATCGTCACAAAATAATTTGGACATTTATAGATGTTCATAAAAATAATATCCAAAAGGGCGAACACGCAGGTTCGCCCCTACAAATCTATAAAACGGGAAATTATTTCGTGATCATTCCTTACCTTAAACTTTTAGACACAATTTCATAAACCGGTTTAGACAAACGAGGCGCATTGTAAATCGTTTCCAATTGTGCTTTCAACAACGCTTGTCGTTGTGCGTCATATTTGCGCCAGAGTGTGTACGATTTCACCAAGCGCGCAGCGACATTGCTATTAATCGGATCAAGTTCCAAAATGATATCGGTCAAAAAGGCATAGCCGGCGCCGCTGATATCATGAAACTGGGCTTGATTCTCACTGGTAAATGAGCGAATCAAGGCATACACCTTATTCGGATTTTTCAGGTTAAAAGCCGAATGTTGTGTCAAGCGTTTGACTTGTTCCAAGGTACCCGGTAAACGAGATTTCGCCTGAATCGCTAACCATTTATCCACAACTAACGGATCGTCTCGCCATTGATCATAAAAATGCGCTAACGCGCTTTCCCGCTCAGGGCAATCGGTATGCGATAACGCAACCAAGGCCGCCATCACATCCGTCATGTTATTGCTTTCCAGAAATTGTTCATAACACACCTTGATGATCTCGGCCTGATTCAATTTCATTAAGTAACTCAAACACGCATTTTTTAAGCGTCTTTGCTTAATCGCGCTTTGTTCAATCCGGTATGCCCCTTTATCGGTTAAATCGTGGTAAGTTTGCCAGAAGTCTTCCTGTAAACGCTGCGCGATGGTTTTTGACATGAACTGCCGTACTTGGTGAATGGCGGCCGGATCAATCGGTGCCACAAATGCAGCCAAATAATTTTCTGACGGCAAACTGAGGGCCTGTGATATCAAGGCTTTATCCAAATCCTGATTTTTTAAAATCTGTTGATAAGCCTCAATAAACGCATCGGGTACTTGTAAGGCCTTGTTTTGATGAACGTTTTCAACCAACACCGTCGTGATTTTAACCGCCAATTGTTGCCCCGCTTCCCAGCGGTTAAACTCATCGCTATCGTGTTTCATCAAGAAATAGCGTTCATCATCGCTTAAATCGATCTTCAGTTTCACCGGGGCCGTAAATCCCCGCAGCACTGACGGTATCGGCTGTTCGCTGATATTTTCAAACGTAAATGACTCCTCCTCTTCAGTCAAAACCAATACCCGTGTCCCCTCAATCGCCTCTGATTCACCTGTCATTTGCAAGGGCATATCTCGCCCCTGTTGATCTAATAACCCTATCGCCAGCGGCATCATAAACGGTTTTTTATCAGCTTGCCCAGGTGTGCTTGGACAACTTTGTTTTACGATCAAGGTATAGGTTTTCGCTTCCGCGTAATGAAACCCTTGGATATCTAATTCAGGCGTACCCGCTTGTGTATACCACAAGCGAAATGGAATCAAATCAATTTGATTCGCGTCTTCTAACGCCTTCACAAAATCGTCAGTCGTCACCGCTTGCCCATCATGCCGTTCAAAATACAGATCAGTGCCTTTGCGAAATTGTTCAGCGCCTAACAAACGGTGCAGCATTCGCACCACTTCCGCCCCTTTTTCATAAACCGTGACGGTATAAAAGTTATCAATTTCAACATAGCTATCGGGCCGAACGGGATGAGCCATCGCACCCGAATCTTCTCGAAACTGATGGATGCGTAATAAATTGACATCGTGAATGCGTTTCACAGCACGCGAAGTCATGTCGGCCGTAAATTCTTGATCGCGAAAAACGGTGAAGCCTTCTTTCAAACTCAATTGGAACCAATCTCGACACGTTACCCGATTGCCGGACCAGTTATGAAAATACTCATGCGCGATCACGCCTTCTATGTTTTCATAATCGGCATCTGTCGCCGTTTCCGGTTTAGCGAGCACAAATTTAGAATTAAACACATTCAGGCCCTTGTTTTCCATCGCGCCCATATTGAAATCATCAACCGCGACGATCATATAGATATCTAAATCGTATTCGCGCCCATAAACTTCTTCATCCCATCGCATCGCCTTTTTCAGGGAGTGCATCGCATGTTCACATTTATCGATATTGTGCGATTGCACATAAATCTGCAAAGTCACTTTACGCCCCGATTGCGTGACAAACTGATCCTCAACACGCGCTAAATCACCAGCGACTAAAGCAAATAAATAAGTCGGTTTTGGAAACGGATCGGCCCATTTAGCCCAATGACGTTTCGGATTAGAAGCTAATTTGCCCCGGCCACACGCATTGCCATTAGACAATAACACCGGATAACGGGCTTCATCTGCCACAATGGTTGTCGTATAACGCGCCATCACATCGGGCCGATCGAGCATATAAGTAATACGTCGAAAGCCTTCGGCTTCGCATTGCGTACAAAAATTGCCCCCAGAGAGATATAAACCACTTAAAGCCGTATTGTCTTTGGGGTTAATTTCGGTTTCAATCTCCAATTCAAAGGCCTCTGGCACCTGATGAATAATGAGGAATTCATCGTTTAACTGATAATCAGTTGAAGAAAGCGTTTTGCCATTAAGGGCGACAGCCTTCAGTTGCAACGCATCACCATTTAAAATCAAAGGCAGCGTTTGCGGGCCATTAACCCGTTTAGTGATTGACAACTTTGATTTCACCACCGTTTCGGTATCATATAAATCAAAATGCAGATCAATCGACTCAACGCGATAATCAGGCGGTTGATAATCAGATAAATAAATCGTTTTTGGCGTTTGTTCTTGTTTTGGCATTGCAATTAAATTCCTCTTTACTCTCTGTGAAACTCTGTGTTCCTCTGTGAACTCTGTGTTGAAAAAAACTAATATACTACCAACATCATTAAAGTTCTTCAAAAATAAACAATCTCATGATAAAAAACAATGTTATTAAAAACCCCCAAACAATTAGCGACATTATTAATACTACCGGCCACAGTTTTCGCCGGCCCCCTAGATTCACCCGCCCCGCCCACCGATCCCGCGAGTGCCATGTACAGCTTAGACGACATATGTAATCGCCTAGCCACAGGCGCAGCGCCCACGCCCGCTACGCCCTCTACCTGCACTTTCCGTGACACCTTAAAAGATGGCAGTTCAGGCCCAGAAATGATCGTGATTCCCGCTGGCAGTTTTTTCGATGCGCTCCATAATAAATCTTTACGCCTCTTGCGCCTCTTGCGCCTCTTGCGTCTTTTGCGTTTATTTCTTTCTCAATAACCAGCTTACCCTTAACCGTCATCCATTTTGCCATGAAAAAAACAAAACACGCCTCTTCTCAACAAGGGCATTTAATCGCCCCAGCCGTCGTGGTTGATTTGAGAAAGTTACTTAACGAATCAAACTTGTCTGAAAATGAGAAAGGGCTCATCAAAAGACGATTGATTGAAAGCCGACAGCCTTTTGGAGATGTACTACAACGGCTAGTCAACCAAGCTAAACAAGAAACGGGCATCCTTGATATGCCTGAATCACTCAAACAACTTGAAGAAAAGGAAGGTTCTGCTCCAATAAATTGAAACAGGCCCTCTCAGCAATCCGTTCACTCCGATGATCCGTTGTACTAATCAGCGCAAATCAGTCCAATCAGTCAAATCAGCGTTCTATTCTAAAAAACTAATCTGAATTAATTGAGAGTTTGCGAAGTACCATTGAATATTGATAATGAAACATTATATAATACAAAAATAATCAACTTGAGTAATGCTTATGATGGAAAAACTGCGAGAACGAGACATTGAGTGGGGACGAACAGCACCTTTAGCAAAAGCAAAGAAGGTAGCTAAACTGATGTTTGAAGAACAGAAAATAAACCAAGAACAACTGGAAATTTTTCTCAAACGCTTGGAAGCCAATGAGGAAAAAAATGATGAAAGAACAATGGATTATCTGTCGGGTAAACTGACAATTAGGGTTGATGATATCATGAAAACAACAGTGTTCAGCAAATCAACTCTCCTGACGATTATGAAAGAACGACTAAAACTTCGGGAAATGGATGCCAACTGGGGAGAAACAGAAGCTTTAGCAGAAGCAATGAACGCGGCTAAACGGATGTTACACGATGGTAAAATCAACCAAGAACAACTGGAAGAGTTTCTCAACTACATGAAAGAAGAGGACGAGAAAAAACAACAGGCCTCTGCCAATATTAATGAACACTGAACAATTCGATGCCAAAGTGGTTGCGAAAAACTTCTTTTGCGGCCACGGAAAAACACAGAAAGCACGGAATGAATTTTTCCGTGTATTTCCGTGTATTTCCGTGGCAAAATTTATCACAACAGGAGACAAAACAATGTTATTAAAAACCCCCAAACAATTAGCCACATTATTAATACTACCGGCCACGGTTTTCGCGGGCCCCCTAGATTCACCGGCCCCGCCCACCGATCCCGCGAGTGCGATGTACAGCCTTGACGATATCTGTAATCGCCTCACCACAGGCGCGGCGGCCACGCCAACGCCCTTTAACCTACCGCCCAGCGGCCCGACAGATATCGGCTGTTCCTTAAACGACGTGATGGGCCGTGCCCCCATTAAAGACAATGCCAACGGAGCCCAACCCAATGAGGTGATCAACGGAAAACAATACTGGGGCTTGACAGACAGTCATTGGGGCTTACAAACCGGTACACAACCCCATCACGGTGCCGTCGTTTACACCCCAAGCACCACCGATCAACCCATTGCCACCGGTTATCATAACGGCTCGATAATCAAAGGCCTCCCCAATTTACGCCCAGAAAATATCAAACAAGGCGTAACGATATTAGGGGTAACGGGTACCTATACTGCCCCAGCAACCCCAGCGCCAGCAACTCCAGTCGCGACACCCTCTACCAACACTTTTCGTGACACCTTAAAAGATGGCAGTTCAGGCCCAGAAATGATCGTGATTCCTGCTGGCACCTTTAAGATGGGCGATATCCAAGGTGGCGGATATTCTAGTGAACAACCCGTACATGACGTGACTGTGGCCAGTTTTGCGATGGGAAAGTATGAGGTGACGTTTGCAGAATATGATCAGTTTGCTGAAGCCACGGGTAGAGATAAGCCCGATGATAAAGGTTGGGGACGGGGTAATCGTCCAGTGATGAATGTTTCTTGGCATGATGCCACTGCTTACCTAAACTGGTTATCGGAACAAACGGGCAGAACATATCGTTTACCAACAGAGGCGGAATGGGAATATGCCGCCCGTGCTGGAACACAGACAAAGTATTGGTGGGGAAATGAGATCGGAACAAACCTTGCGAATTGTGGTAGCAGTGGCAGTGAATGGAGTGGTAAACAAACTGCCCCAGTCGGTTCTTTTAAAGCGAATCCCTTTGGTTTATATGATACCGTAGGCAACGTTTGGGAATGGTGTGCCGATCCTTGGCATAGTAATTATCAAGGGGCACCGACTGATGGCCGTATTTGGAATAGTAACGATACAGAATCGCGTCTGCTTCGTGGCGGCTCGTTCAACTACTACCCGAAGTTCTGTCGTGCTGCCCTCCGTTTCTGGTACTCGTCGGACCTCCACATCAGGTACAGGGGTTTTCGTGGTTGCGCGGACGTTACACTGTAACGCTTTAGCTTTTTAGCACTTTACACTGGGTTTTTTACTCTTTTACTCTTTTGAAAGGGTGTCGTTTGCTAAAGTGCTATTTATTAGAGGTGAAGTGTTTTGTTCCGCGCTATGTGTAAGTCATTATTTTTGACGTGAGGGGGTTTTCGGCCCGCGCCCTGCGCGGGCCGCGATTTTATTTTGGGGTATTTCCTTGTTTTTTATATGTGTATAATACTATTGTAGAATTAAAACCTATGCAAACGATACCTATTCAAATACCAGAAGAACCTTTGATTAGCTTAAAAGAAACACCCGTTACTTTTGCTCACGAAATGAAAATCTTAGCGGCGGTTAAGCTATTTGAATTAGGGCGATTATCTTCATCTCGTGCCGCGCAATTAGCCGGTATGTCTCGTGTCGCCTTTTTGATGAATATTGGACGTTACCAAGTCTCGCCCTTTTCCCTTACGGCGGCCGAATTGGAACAAGATGTGAGGAATGCGTGATGTTTATGGAAGATAGAACGCAGATTGGACTGATGATCATGATTAACACTGATTAAAATCAGCGAAAATCATGACAATCAGCAAAATCAGCGTTCTATCATTTCATCATATCCAATAGAACAACTAAAATGGTGGGCAAGCGGGCGGTGAGTTTTTGGGTTGCTCTTGATATCATTGCCGCCCGCTTACCCACCCTACATTTTTTAATAAGATCATGAAAAAACATATCATTTCTATTTTACTCTTCAGCCTAATCGCATTGACTGCTTTGGCTGACAGCAATATTGATAACACGCAAAAATATGCTTGGAGTAGCCAAAGTGGTTGGGTGAATTTTAACCCTTCGCATGGTGGTGTGACGGTTTTTCCGGATCATTTGGAAGGTTTTGCTTGGTCAGGCAATATTGGTTGGATTGCGCTAGGCAGCTATGAAGGAGGCGGTACGCATCATTATGCTAATACCGCAGCTCACGATTGGGGTGTCAATAATGATGGCCTGGGTAATTTATCCGGTTATGCTTGGAGTCCCAAAATCGGCTGGATTAATTTCAATCCCACGCATCAACAAGTCACTATCAACATGACAACGGGTGAATTTAACGGTTATGCTTGGGCCGCCAATATGGGTTGGATTCACTTGAGTCAACCTCCGACTTATCAAGTACGCGCTAATTTGCCCGTGCCCGAACCGCCCCCTGAAATCGTCACACCGCCTCCAGCGCCACCTCCTGCAATCCCTGCAACAGGGCTAGGCCGTGCGATTCTGATTACCGCCAGTGGGGCCCATCGGCAAAATACCTTATTCCAGTACAGCGAAGAATTAACGCGGCGAATGTATCGTGCCCTCAAACAGCGTGGTTATAGCGATGACGAGATTATCTACCTGAATCCCAAAAATTGGCAAGATATTGATGGCGATGGTGTCGATGATGAAGTCGTTGATTATGAATTATTTGATCCGGCAGCCGAACTGGAATCGGCCTTTAATCAAATGACCGATTTACAAGCCGGTCAACAATTTATCCTGTATATTCATGGACATGCGTTAGCGGATCAATTCAAAATCACCCGCGAATACTGGTTACCCGCGAATGAATTGCGAAGATTAGTAGACAAAGTGCCCGCCGACGTGCAACAAGTGATTATATTAGATAGTTGCTATTCTGGTTCATTCATAGATGAATTAAGCGCACCACAACGGATTATTCTGACCAGCAGCGATGCCCAAAACACGGCATGGAATGCCCTTTACGCGAATTTCTCAGACACCTTCATTCGCAATGTGCGACGAGGTGAAAACCTGCAAACGGCCTTTATTGCAACTGAAGACATGATGATATCGGATCCCAAGTTATTTGGAGAACAGCGTCCGCAATTAGATGATAATGGGGATGGCTCATTCAACTCACTTGATGGCAGCCGTGCCGCCGGGATCGTGATAGGCAATATCGGGAGTCGTGGCGCAGATGCGCCAGAAATCATAGACATTCATCCGCCCGTCTCGCTCACAGCGGAACAAGCTGAAGGGTGGTTATGGGTTAGAACCTCACCTGGCCCAGAACACATTCGACGAGTGCGCGCCATCTTGATACGCCCCGGCCTACAAATCACCGACTATCAAGGCGATAACACCGTTTTTGATCGAATAGAAGTCGAAATGGACTACAGCAGCAACCGTTATGTCACCGCATACAGCGGATTTTATCAAGCAGGCGTATGGCGCGTCATGTATCAAGCGCAAGGCTTAGACGGTACTTGGTCAGACAGCGCCTTTGGAGAAGTGCAAGCCAGTGGCGTAGGCCTGATCGTCGCCAGAATGAATCAATCGAGCTATCAAATCGGCGAACACTGGAGTTTTAAACTGGATATCAACGCTAATGCAGCGCAACCAGGGCCCTATGATATTTATGCCGCGATTATCTTTCCAACGGGATATTATATCACCTTAAGTTACAGTTCATCAGGGCCCATATTGCCAGGGGCCGTCAAGGTTTATCGCGAAGACGTGAGTTTCTCTGAACCGACAAGCTTATCCATACTGGATTTAGATTTACCTGTTGGCATCGAACTCGGCACATATCAAGCTTGTGGTGTATTGACAGCGGCCGGCAACGAACCGATTGCAGAAAATTGGGTAGGGGTGCATTGTCAAGCGTTTGAAGTGCGTTAGGAATCGTCACGAAATAAATTGGAGATTTATTGTTCAGCAATTATGGGCGAACACGCAGGTTCGCCCCTACGAGCCAATATGTTGTAGGGGCGAACCTGCGTGTTCGCCCTTTAGGCACCTTGAAAATCTATAAAACGGGTTTTCACGCTAAAGTTTCGCTCCGCGAAACTTTAGCGTGAAAAGTTATTTCGTGATCATTCCTTAAAGAATGAGTACAGCGGATCAGGGGAGTGAACGGATTGGTGAGAGGGCAGGTTTTCATTATTGGGCTAGATACTCAACTCAACAAGGTTATCAGCATCTCTAACGTTTCTACCCCAATAAATTGAAACTGGCCCTCTCACCAATCCGATCAATCCCCTGATCCGCTGTACTAATCAACGCAAATCAGCGCAAATCAGTCCAAAATCAATCCAATCAAGTTGAAGTCTTGAACAAGAAATAAACGCGCTTTGACGCTAAAGACGTTTTTTCGATGCGCTCGATAAAAATCTTTGCGCCTCTTGCGTTTATTTCTTTTTCAAAAAACGCTTCTTCTCAACAAGGGAATTTAATGACGAATTAATTAATATTATGTCACATCATCCCGTTTTTTTTAGATTTTACGCAGAACTCAATGATTTTTTAGCGCCAGAAAGGCGCATGGTTGAGTTTAAATATACAGTTGACAAACACCCCTCGATAAAAGATACCATTGAAGCCTTAGGCATTCCCCATACTGAAGTCGATTTGATTTTAGTGAATGGCGAATCCGTCGATTTCACTTACTTGTTGCAAGCGGATGATAGAATCAGTGTTTATCCCGTCTTTGAATCAATAGATATCACCCCCATTTTAAAAGTGCGGCCTCAACCACTGCCTGAAATCCGTTTTGTATTAGATGTTCATTTAGGAAAACTCGCCAATTATTTACGCATGTTGGGTTTTGACACCTTATATCGGAACGATTACGACGATCCTGAATTGGCAGAGATTTCTGATCGCGAGCAACGGATTTTATTAACACGCGATATGGGCTTACTCAAACGAAGCTTGGTAACACACGGTTATTTTTTGCGAGAAACCGATCCAAAACAGCAATTACGTGAAGTGATGCGCCGTTTTGATTTATCTCGACTCGCCACCCCTTTTCAACGTTGTGTCAATTGTAATGGTTTAATTCATTTTGTTGATAAAGCGGAGATTCGCGATCAAGTGCCAGCGGATACATGGGAATACTATGATAAATTTTACCGTTGTGAAACCTGTCAAAAGATTTATTGGAAAGGATCGCATTATCCGAAAATACAGGCGTTTTTGGCAGAAGTATTGTAATTTAATTGTAGGGGCGAACCTGCGTGTTCGCCCCCATGTGTTCGCCCCCATGTGTTCGCCCCCATGTGTTCGCCCCCATGTGTTCGCCCCCATGTGTTCGCC